>Ga0315279_10003680_pt1 | contig 21098 bp, 17 predicted proteins | sample YL17G06_20_MG_FD_203694 | JGI IMG/M metagenome (GOLD analysis project Ga0315279, IMG submission 203694) | Sediment microbial communities from Yellowstone Lake, YNP, Wyoming, USA - YL17G06_20 | ecosystem: Environmental > Aquatic > Freshwater > Lake > Sediment | place: USA: Wyoming | collected... | reverse complement strand
CCGGCTCCACGCCCAGGGCGTTCAGCGAGATAAACAGCGCGGAGGTGCCGTTGGCGGTGGCCAGGCAATGCTTGGCGCCGGTCAGCTTGGCGTAGGCCTCCTCGAACTTCGCGACATTCTTGCCGTAGCCCCGATACCACTTGCCGCTGTGCAGGGTTTCCAGCAGCGCGCTCTCCTCCCGCTGGTCGAATTTCGGCCAGGCGGGAAACGGCTCGGTGCGGACTTTCTTGCCCCCCAGCAGGGCGGGTTTTTCGGCGGGCAAGGCCGCTGCCCTCAGGCCGGTTGTGCCGGCAGCGGCGGCCGCCGGAACGGCAGCCAGAAAATGCCTGCGCGTCATCGTCTCGTTCATAGGCGCCTCCGCCGAAATCTTCTCTCAGCCCGGCCCCTTTGTCACCATTTCCTTTTAGGTATTCGGTAGGCTTAAACAAAAAACAAGCCCGGCCCCTCTGGCAGGGGGGCCGGGCTTCGGAATCGAGGAACGGCGACTGCTTGACTTACCTGCTGCAGCTATCTTGTCTTCGGGGATCGAAAAACGGTATCCCGACTGGGCAGTATTTTTCGGGAGAAAAGTCTGTAGAGCCAGACAGGGAGAAAATGTGCCTCTTTTGTCTTTTTTCCGCGCCCCGCACGCGCCTGAGTCGCCAGTCGCACTACAGCCGTTTGCGGGGCGGGCTGAGGGGCAAGCCGGCCCGTAGCGCGGCTAGGTTGGCAGCGGCGCCGGCGTGGCCCGGGTCGAACCGCAGGCATGCGGCATAGCTCTCGGCGGCCTCCTGCCTGCGGCCCAGGCGTGCCAGCGCGTTGCCGCGGTTATGATAGGCCTCGGAATAGGCCGGAAAGATGGCGATGGCGCGGTCGTAGGCTGCCACCGCGCCGTTATCGTCGCCGCGCGAGGAAAGAAGAATCCCGTAAAAATAATGCGATTTGGCGCTGGAAGGGGAAGTGTCGATCAGCTTGGCGTAGAAGACCTCCGGGTTCCTCCAGTCCAGGTTCCGCGCCACCGTCCTCCCGCCGTAAATCAGGACAATGGCCAGGACCACCGCTTTCCACTGAGGCATGCGGGCCAGCGGAATGGCGAGAAGAAGAGCCAGCCCGATGCTGGGCGTATAAGCGAGCCGCTCGCCCATCATGGTGCCGATCGGGAACAGAACGTTTGCGGTGGCCGAGAACAGGATGGCGTAGGCCAGCACCGCCGGCCGAAGCTGCCTGGAGCGCCACGCCGCTAGACCCGCTGCGGCAACCAGGCCCAGCCCGGCCCACGCTCTGCCGTCATCGAGCGACATGACCAGCGGGATTTGCCTATACGAATAGTCGGCGGAGAGCCAGACGGGAAACACCGTCTTGAATATGTACAGGCACTGGACCCAGAGCGCGGAGAGCACTCGGCGGGCCGGATCGAGCAGGGCCATGGGGTTGTCGATCGGGGGGATGAAACCGCCCTTGGTGACGGCGCGGTGCGCCAGCAGCGCCGCACCGATGATGGCCGCGGCGGCGGCCGCCGTCGCCAGGTCCCGATGTAGGGGCGGTCCTGCGCGGTGGCCCTGTCGTGCCGGCGGCACAATGCTCGCGGGCCGCAGGGCGGGAAAAACGAGGGGCAGGGCCGCGAACGCGGCCGCACTCTCTTTGGAGAACACGGCCAGCGCAAACAGCGCCAGCGCCGCAATTGGGCGCCCGCCGGAATAAAGCAGCACTGAGAAGAAGCCGAACGCTGCCGCCAGCACTTCCGCCGAGCCCACCACCGACGTGGTGGCCTCGGCGTGAATGGGGAACGAGGCGAACAGCAGAGCGGCGATAAAAGCGGCGCGCGGCGGCGCCTGGAGCTTGATCAGGAATCTATAGGCCAGCAGCACGACTGCCAGGCCCAGCAGCAGGCCGAACAGGTGAAACAGAAAGGGGTGTCCGCCGCCGGCCGACCACAACGCCGCCCAGGCGGTTTGCGAAATCGGCCGGTAGGCGCTGATTCCGGCGCGGTCGGGCCAGTAGCCGGATTTGCAGATGGCCACGATGTTGCCGAGCGAGTGCAGCTTTTCGTTTTCGACGATCAGCGGCAAATCGTCGAGAACGAACCGGCAGCCCAGCGCTCCCAGATTGGGCAGCAGGAACGCGGCTCCCAGCAGCCAGCCGGCGCGCAGCACCGGCGTCTCCGGCGGCGGAGGCGGGGCCGCGGGTTTCGTACCCTCTCTCTGTTGCCTGCGGATTCGGCGTGCCCGGCTCATAACAGGCTGGAGACTGGAGGCTGGAGGCTGGAGGACCCAGTACCATCGCCTCCTGTGGCCTGTGGCCTGGAAAGCAGGAATTGTTTCACATCCCGGGAGGCAAGTCCAAAACGTGCTGCGCTCCGATCTTCCCACTCCGCACTCCGCACTCCGCACTCAGCACTCGACACCGGGGCTGTATAATGACGCTATGCCGGAGGCAGCCAAGAAAAAGCTGGAGGAGGAGATCCAGCGGATTGAATACGAGCTGCACAACGAGCTCCCTAAAGAACTGAAGAGGGCCATTGCCATGGGCGACCTCAGCGAGAACGCGGAATACCACATGGCCAAGCAGCGGCAGGAAATCTTGCGCGCCCGCCTGGAACAGCTCCGGACGCGGCTGCACGACGTGGCCATGATCGATCTTTCCAGGATCCCGCGTGACCGCATCGCCTTCGGCTCCCGGGTGGTGCTGTACGATTTGCAGAAAGAAGCGGAGATCGAGTATAAGCTGGTCAGCTCGGAAGAATCCGACGCCGCGAAGGGCCTGATTTCCACCACCTCACCCATCGGGCGAAGCTTGATGGGCAAGCAGGTAGGCGACGTGGTGAAGGTGCAGACGCCGGCCGGCGTCAAGGAATTCGAGATATTGAAGCTGAACACGATTTACGATGAACAGACCTGAGACTTGGGACCTGAGACCTGAGTCCTGAGGAGTGGGCCTGCGCAGCGAGTTGCAACTCAAGTCTCAGGTCCCAGGTCTCAGGTCCCAAGTCTCGGGTCTGACATGAGCCTTACCAGCAATATCGGCAAGGGAGCGGGCTTCCTGCTGGACGGGATCGTGCGCGCCCTGGCGCTCTCGCGCATCCATCCCAACATGCTGACGGCCGTCGGCCTGATCGTCAACGCCGGTGCGGCCGTGGCCTTCGGCGCCGGCAAGTTCATGGCCGGGGCCTTGATCGTGATCGGCGCCGGGCTGTTCGACATGGTGGACGGCCGTGTGGCCCGCCACACCAACACCGTAACGCCCTTCGGGGCGTTCTTTGATTCGGTGATCGACCGTTATTCGGACCTGGCCATTTATTTCGGCCTGCTGGTTTACTACGCCCGCCTCAACCGCCTCTTTTACGTGGCGCTGGTGGCCTTGGCGATGACCGGCTCGGTGATGGTTTCCTACACCCGCGCCCGCGCCGAATCCTTGATCCCCATGTGCAAGGTGGGTTTCATGGAGCGGCCCGAGCGTATCGTGCTGGTGATCATCGGCGGGCTGTTCAACCGCATGGCCGCGGTGCTCTGGGTGATCGCGGTTATTTCCAATATCACCGTTCTGCACCGCATTATTTACACCTGGCAGGTCACCAGGAAAGCTGTCTCCCGCGCGGCCGATGCTCAATAGGCCCGGGATCGCCGGCAAATACCGCTACCTGAGGCTGTACACCTGGGCCATCGCCGATATGCTGGACAAGAACGGTTATCGGAACCAGGTGTTGCCCCACTACTGCGTGCACTGGGGCGAGATCATGTTTTTGCGCTCGCTGGTGCGCCTAATCTGCGCCAATCTGCGCAATCTGCGGCTTCGTTTGGTTCCGGCTATACTGGTCCGGGTTTATCCGTGTTCATCCGTGGCTAATCTTCACGAATCGGGAAGGAACTGCCCGTTGGCCCCGCGCTGGGGGAACTGGCCAGTTATCGGCTTCGGAACTGGCCGTTTTACTGGCTTGTCGATGCTTGTGTCCATTTTCTCCTCCTTTCTTTTGTTTGACTTGCCGGCCCGGCGCCATTTGTTTAATGGATAAATAATGGCGGTAGTCGAACCAAGCGTGAAATTATATACAATAGCCGATAATTTCATTATGACATACCGTGTCAAGTTTTTCGGCCTTCTCGCACCGCAAGTGATTGCAGCCAAAGGAAATAAAGTTCGGACGGCACTTTTTGAAAATTGGCTTGTTCTTGGAGGAGGGCGCTAAAACGCTGTGCGCGCGTAACTTACGGGCGCCGGTGTCTTAGCCCAACTTCCGCACTACTGTCGTAGTATTGTGCAGCTTTCGCGAGCCTTTGGTTCGCATTGTCCTTTGTTTCCTTCACCGCTGCCGCTCCAATGCAAAAATAGTGACTAACGGAGCCGGGGCTAATTTGAACATTTTATTTGGCTTTTGTTCACATTTCTATTGACAACCATCGGCGCCGTGTGGCAAATAGCGGTTGATGCCGATCCCATTGCTGCCGAATGCCTTCCTGGGATTGCTTGATCCTCGCTGCACCCATTCTCCGCCGAAAAGACCCTGCAAATAGTGACTGAAAGAATCGCAAGTCCTTATTTTTCAAGGGCCGTTTTCAAAAAGTGCGGAAGTCAGGTTAGCAGCCCGTGGCAGAAGTAGCTGTTTTCACGCAGCGAGTTGAGCGGCCATGAAGCGGGGCAACTGGAACTCCGCGGGTCGCGAAGGCGGCTTGCGGTGGCGCAGCATGTACTTGCCGACGCTGGTCTCGCCGATGTCGATGCCCAGTTTGAGCAGTTCGCCGTGAATGCGGGGAGCACCCCAGAGCAGATTCTCGCGACTCATCTTGCGGATCAGGTCCCGAACTTTTTTCTGAACTCTTTCTGTTGACAGCGCGCATCGCTTTGCATATATTGCGAAAACGTTATCGCGCTTGGTCCGTGGGGAGGAGGTGAGTCGTGCGTGGTCCCGCGGCGCGTGCAATGCGGATTGAAGCTGATGTATTGGCAAGGAGGAATCATGCTTTCTTCGCGGAGTAGGGATCAACTTGCCGCCATGAGGCGCCTTTTTGTGTTGCTGGCCATTGTCCTAATCGCTTCGGCAGCCCCGAGCGACGACCCGAAGCGAATCGGCCTGAACGGTCGGTGGTATTTTGCCATTGACCCGGTGCGAGCCGGAGAGGAGATGAGATGGCACGAGCCCGGCGGAAAGCAAGGATACTGGGCCGAAGTCAACGTACCGCACTGCTGGCCGGTCGATCCTCGCTACCCTTACGTTGGCGCAGCATGGTACCGGCGTTCCTTCACCGTCCCTGCGGACACGGCAGGAAAGCGCGTCAGGCTGGTTTTCCGTGCTGTCTTCTATCGAGCGAAGGTATGGGTGAACGGCGAACTGGCCGGACGGCACGAAGGAGGCTTCACGCCCTTCGAGTTCGATATCACCCCGTATGTCAAACTTGGCGGTGACAATACGTTGGCTGTGGAAGTCGACAATTCCTGGAACCGGGAGACGCTCCCCGGCGCTCGGCCGGGCCCCGAACCTTATCGGCAGGTTTACCACTTCTGGGACCACGGAGGAATTGTCCGCGATGTGTACCTATTGATCAGCTCTCCGGTTTACATCGCCAACCAGCGGGTCATCGCCACACCGGATCTTAGCAAGCGGACGGCCAGTGTGGACGTGACGGTGTGGGCAGTCAACACCGCCGATCGCGAGACAAGCGTTCGAATCGGACTGGAAATCGAACGGGACGGCTCCCGAAAGCTGATTGAGGATTGGCAGCGGAATTCGAGCCTCACCACCGCCGCCGCCATCCCGGCAGGCTCGACAACGCCAATCAGGTTCCACGCCATGCTGCGGCCCGCCGATGTCGAGCTTTGGGACCAGGACCATCCTCACCTTTACCGCATGCGCGCACGACTATGGAATGGCGCTGGCGAGGATGGCCGGCCGCCGGATGATTCCCACGAAACCGTTTTTGGCATCCGCCAGATCGAAGTGGCCGGGGTTCAGCTTCTTCTCAACGGCGAGCCGATCCGGATGGGTGGGGGGCATCGAGTGAGTGACCATCCTGTCTTCGGCTTGATCGAGCCGGACCAGGTGGTGCATCCCGACATGGCAGCGATGAAGACGGCGAACATGGAACTGGCGCGCATGGTACAGCACCCGCTGCCGGAGAACCTGCTGGACTGGGCCGACCGGCATGGCTTCCTGATCATCGAAGAGGCCGGAAACTGGCAGCTCACGGCCGCACAAATGGATTCGCCGGTGATCTGCTCCAAGTTCCAATCGCAAATGCGCGAGATGATGGAGCGCGATTGGAACCATCCTTCCGTTTTCGGCTGGAGCCTGGGCAATGAATACGAATCGAACACTCCCAGCGGCGTGCGATGGACGCGGGACATGTACGCGTTCGTGAAGAACCTCGATCCCTCTCGTCTCATCACTTTTATCAGCTTGTGGAACTTTTCCGAGAAGTTGAAGAGACCGGAAGACGAAGGCTCGCAATACGTGGACATAGTGAGCCCGCACCTGTACGGTTCGATCGAGCTGTGCGAAAGGAAACTGGACCTGGTTCATTCCAGGTGGCCCGGCAAGCCGATCTTCGTCAGCGAATTCGGGGAACGGACTGACCGTGTGAAGAGCGAAACAGAGCGAGAGGAGTATTTCCGCCGCCTCATCTCCCTTGTCCGAAGCAGGTACCAGTTCGTCATTGGAGCGGCGGTCTGGACCTACAACGACTATCGTAGCCGCTGGCCGGATACGAACCCAGACGGAATTCGGCATTGGGGCATGGTGTCACGCGAGCGCGAGCCGCGCGGATCCTATGAGGTATTGCGGCAGGAATTCTCGCCGGTCCTCATCACGGATCTCAAGAACGAGACCACCACCCGCGGCCTCTCGACCACGGTCCGGGTTCAGGCCCGGCCCGATTTCCCGGCCTACACGCTGCGCGACTACGAAATTCGCTACTCCCTGCTCGATTCGCGCAGCCAACCGGTCCACCAGGAATCACGTAAGCTACGCACACTGCGCCCCGGCGAAGAGGCCGAAGTCCGCTTTGGTCCCGCGCCGGCCGGTTCCGCCGCGCGGCAGGTTAAGACTGAGGTCGTCCGGCCGACGGGTTTTGTCGCAGCAGAGCGAACATCCGCGGTACGCGGCCCCAACTGATTGCGAGCCAGCGCGCCCCAGGGGGGGCCATGATCGACCAGTACTGGAACAAGGCTGCGTTCGCCATGCCGACTGCCTCCGCACCGTTCGGCAACCTCGGCCGCAACGCTCTGCGCGGGCCGAACTTCTGGCAATGGGACCTGGGAATCAACAAGCGTTTCACGATTCCGGCACGCGAAGGAATGGCCTTGCAGTTCCGGTCGGAGTTCTTCAATCTCCTGAACCACACGAACTTCGGGTCGCCCAGTTCCGACATCACGACTGCGGCGTTCGGAACCATTCGTTCGGAGCTTCCCGCGCGGCAGATTCAGTTCGCTCTGAAACTGCTCTTCTGATCCGCTGCGATTTGGAGTGCGGCCCGCCGCGGCGGGCTGCCGCTTTCCGATAGCGGACGGGTTCATGAATCGATCTGAGATGTACCGCCGCCTCCGCACCCACGCGGGGGCCTGGGACATGATCGTAGTCGGGGGAGGCGCCACCGGTGTCGGCGTGGCCATCGACGATTCGAATCGAAAACTCGGGGATGGTCACGATCTACGGCGGCAAGTGGACCACGTATCGTCACATGGCGGAAGACTGCGTCAACCAGGCCGCTACCATCGCTCGCCTGCCGGAGAAGCCGTGCGTCACGAAGCATCTCAACATCCATGGATTCCATCCCAGCGCGGAAAAGTTCGGCTCGATCGAGGCGGCTCTGGCGGCGCCTCACGATCGCCCTCCATTTCGCTTCATTTTTCGCTTGACAAATTCCATCGAGCGGTGTACTTTGCGAAAACGTTATCGCAGAATGATCGGATGGATCATTCGAACGTAAGAGTCGGGCTCGAACTCGTTGTTGAGTGGAGCTCTTGTAGGAGAAGCGGATATGTCTCGCCTCAGCATTGTTGCCAGTCTGACCTGCCTGTTGCTGTTTTGCGATGCCTCGGTCGCGCGGGCGCAGATTGCTCGCGGATCGCTGGTGGGAACAGTACAGGATGCCCACGGCGGCGTGATCGCCGGGGCGCGGATCATTGTAACGCGTGTCGAAACCAATGAGACGGTTACCACTCAAACGGATGCGGTGGGCAACTACGTAGCCCCCGCTTTGGCGGTGGGAACCTATCGGATCACGGCCGAATCCACCGGCTTCAAGACCTATGTTCGGGAAGGCGTCCTCCTCCACGTCGAGGAAAGGGCGCGAGTGGACATCAGGCTCGAAGTGGGGGAGTTATCTCAGAAAGTGGAAGTGACGGCTACGGCGGCACTGACCGAGCCGGAGACGTCCTCCCTAGGGCAGATTGTCGAAAGCAAACGGATTCTCGATCTCCCTCTCAATGGCCGCAACCCGATAGAACTCATGCAATTGGCCCCCGGCGTCAAACTCCTGTCCCCCGCATTTATTGACATCCGAAGCTTCAACCTGACCAGCGTGAGCATCAATGGCGGGCAAGGCGGCACCAACGCCATTCTCGTAGACGGGGGCAGCGTTGGGCTGCCGGAGCGAAACGAGTACGCCGTCGCTCCCAACGTGGACGCGGTACAGGAGTTCAAGGTCCAGACGAACTCGTTTTCGGCCGAGTTCGGACTCACCGGCGGCGGAATCATTAACATGGTTTCCAGATCGGGAGGCAACAGCTTCGCGGGCAATCTGTTTGAATTCCTACGCAACGATCAATTGGACGCTAACAGTTGGACCAACAACGCCAACCGCCTCAAGAAAGGGGCGCTCCGCTACAATCAATTCGGCGGAAGTTTTGGCGGACCCGTTTTACTGCCCGGCTACAACGGGAAGAATCGGACTTTCTTCTTTTTCAACTATGAAGGCTTCCGGTATCGCACTGAAGCCACGAGCCTGGCGCGTGTCGCGACGCCGCTGGAACGGCAGGGTGATTTCAGCCAGACCCTCATCCGGGATCCTGTAAGCCGGCTATTCGTCCCAGTGCGATTGTTTGATCCCTATACAACTCGCGCTAATCCGTCCGGGTCAGGATTCATTCGCGACCCGCTGCCGACCGTGCTCCCAAGCAGCCGCTTGGATCCGGTGGCTGTCAAGGCACTGACCTTCATCCCACTTCCCGACCGAACGCCGGACGACCCGACAGGCACGAATAATTTCATCGGCATGCCCGGAAGTTATACGGACAACGACCAAGAGAATGTGCGTATCGATCATCAGTTTACTCCGAATACTCGGCTCTTTGCCCGGTATACCTACAACTTTTCGGACAATACGGGTCAGGTTCCTGTTTTCGGGTTGGCTAATATCGCCGATCCGTTAGGGTGCACGAACCAGCGGCGGGGCCAAAGCATTGTACTCGGGGGCACGCACATCTTCGGTCCGAAGCTTTTGCACGAAGTGAGGCTCTCGATTACGAGACAGGTACTCGTAAGTGCGCCTACGGGCTACGCAAAGAATGCACCATCACAGTTAGGCCTGCCACCGATTATCCCTTCCTACCTGTTTCCTCGCTTCACAATTGGGGATGTCAGCGCCATCGGCAACGACTCTTCCAACCTCGCCCTCCGCGGGGCTACGGTGGGGCAGTTGACAAGCACCCTAAACGCAATCGCAGGCAGGCACAATCTTAAGGCAGGCGTCGACCTGCGACTTCATCAGCGGAATAAGTTTCAACCGGGCAGTGTCTCCGGGTCATTTAGCTTTGACACGAGCCTGACCGGGAACCCGCAGGCGACTACCGGAACCGGATTTGGGCTCACCACCTTTCTTCTAGGCGCTGTCAATAGCGGCGCATTGGCCGTCGGCATTGCGCGAGCCGATGGTTTCAGATACTACGCGGGGTTTGTTCAGGATGATTTCAAAGCGACCCGGCGGCTGACACTGAACGTCGGGCTTCGCTATGATCTCCTTAAGCCCGCCACCGAGCGCTTCAATCGCTATAGCAACCTCAACCCTAACGTTGTTAATTCCATCACAGGGCTTTCCGGTGTTCTGCAGTTCGCAGGCATCGATTTCGGAAGAAGCGTGACCGAGACGGACATGAACAACTGGGGCCCGCGCGTGGGTTTTGCGTTGGATGTGTCCCGGAACGCTCGCACGGTGATCCGCGGTGCTTACGGAATCTTCTATTACCATACCGCGAACTTCGCCTTCCCAGACACAACCGGGTTTTCTCTTAGCACGCAGTACACGTCGTCACAAGGACCTCTTCCCGTGTTTCAGTTGAAAAACGGGCCTGCCTACATAGACCAGCCTCCGGGCAGTTCCCTCGGGCCGAGAACCAACCTCGGAAGCACGGTATACTACGTCGAGCCAAACAGCCGCACCCCTTACATCCAGCAATGGAATTTCGGGATCCAACATACGCTTCCGGGGAGCGTTGTCGCGGAAGCGGCGTACGCCGGGAGTCACGGCGTGAAGGAGGTTGTCACCAGCCTCGACCTTAAGGCATTAGCGCCACAATATCTGACCCTCGGGCTCGCTTTAGACGACCGTGTTCCCAACCCGCTGTTCGGGAAGCTGCCAGGCACCTCAGCACTGGGCGGTGCCACGATTTCTCGGAGCCAATCTTTGCAGGACTTTCCCGCCTATACCAGTGTAAACCTGTTGAATCCTAACATGGGTAACTCGATCTATCATAGCCTGCAGGTAAGGGTGGAAAAGCGGTTCTCGCACGGTCTCAGCTTCCTAGCGGCCTACACCGCATCGAAGCTAATCGGCGACATTGGGTTGAACATTCTGAATGTCACGATGCCTGGCAACCCACAAAGCGACGTCGGCTGCGGGCAGAGCCGCAAGTATGATCGCCGGTCGTGTCGTTCCATCGAACCGCAGGACGTTTCGCAGATGTTTGTCGTCAGCTATGTCTACGAACTGCCGGTCGGTTCGGGCAAACGGCTGCTGTCGGGAGCAGGTCCGTTGCCGAAGATTCTGGGAGGATGGCAGGTAAACGGCATTACGACGTTGCACACTGGCTTGCCTCTCGTTATTCGGGGTGCGAATAACCGGGCAGCGGATCGGCCGAATCAGATTCGCAGCGCAAAGTTGCCCGAGGGGCAACAGACTCTAAATCAATGGTTCGACACGTTGGCGTTTGTGGCCCCGCCGATGTTCACCTATGGAAGCACGCCCCGCACACAACCCGATGTCCGCGGCCCAGGCGCGGCCTCCTTTGATTTCTCGCTTTTCAAGAACTTTCGGATAAGAGAGAGGACAGCGTTGCAGTTTCGTTCCGAATTCTTCAATTTCTTCAACCGCGTGAACTTCAACCTGCCGAACGGCACTTTTACGTCGGGCGGATTCGGAAAGATAACCACGGCTGGCGACCCGAGGCGCGTGCAGCTTGCGCTGAAGCTGATGTTCTAACCGTTCGCGCTCGAACTGCGAGTGGGATGTTTGCATGCATATGCGAACAAGAAATGCTGCTCTTATCTGCGCGCTGCTGCTGGCCCGGGTGATCGCCTTTGGTGCGGAGCGCACGCGAATTGATTTAACCGGCCAGTGGCGGTTCGCGATCGACCCAGTGCGAACAGGCGTGCAGTCGAAGTGGAATGAGCCGGGCGTGCCACTGCAATACTGGGCGCCTGTTATGGTGCCGCATTGCTGGCCCGTGGACCCCCGATACCCGTTCTACATCGGCGCGGCCTGGTACCGGCGCTCATTCACTGTGCCTGAGGACGCGGCGGGCCGCCACATGCGACTCGTTTTTGAAGCTGTGTTCTATCGTGCTCGCGTGTGGCTGAATGGCCGGTTGCTGGGTGAACATGAGGGTGGCTTCACGCCTTTTGAGTTTGACGTCACGCCCTATGTCAGTCGCGGGCGCGAAAACACCCTGGCCGTTGAAGTCGATAATTCATGGAGCACCCACACATTGCCTGGCGCCCGGACGGGCACTCAGCCTTTTCATCAGGTCTACCATTTTTGGGATTATGGCGGGATCGTCCAGAACACTTATTTGGAGATCAGCGAGCCGGTCTACATTCAGAAACAAAAGGTCGTAGCTACGCCGGACCTGAAGAATGGAACGGCGCAAGTCGCGGCGACGGTGTGGGCGTTTAACGCCACAGACGCCAGCGTCCGCGCGAAAATCGGACTGGACATCCAGCGCGAAGGATCGGAACAGATCCTGGCCGGCTGGCAAAGGGAGCCGGCATTGGCGGCAGAGGCCACAATCCCTGCTCGCTCGGCCAGCGCGGTGAAGCTGGAGACGACGTTGGCACGGGGCGATGTTCAACTTTGGGACCAGGACCACCCCCGGCTTTACCGCGCACGCGCTTACGTCTTGGGCAGTGCCGCCCCCAAGGCTGCTGGCCTGAATGACACTCACGTTGCCCTCTTTGGCATCCGAAAAATCGAGATTGCCGGCACTCAGCTTCTGCTGAACGGTGAGCCGATCAGAATGGGCGGAGCGCATCGTGTGAGCGATCACCCCGTCTTTGGCTCCATCGACCCGCCCGACGTGGTCGCCGCCGACATGACCGCGATGAAGACGGCCAACATGGAACTGGCACGTCTGATCCAACATCCCGTGCGTGAAAACTTGCTCGATTGGGCCGACCGGAACGGCTTCCTGATTGTCGAAGAAGCAGGCAACCTTTTCCTTACTGCAGCGGATATGGATTCAACCGAAATCCGCGCGAAGTTTATGTCGCAGATGCGCGAAATGGTGGAGCGGGATTGGAATCATCCTTCGGTGATCGGCTGGAGCCTGGGCAACGAATACGAGTCCGATACGCCCAGCGGGGTTCGCTGGACGCGGGACATGTACGCCTTCTCCAAAAAGCTTGATCCGACGCACCTCGTCACCTTTGTGGGCAACAGGTCATATGTTCGGAGCATTAAGAAGCCCGAAGATGAAGGCTCCAACTATGTGGACGTAATCGGGGAAAACCTCTACGGTACGATCGAGGAATGCGAAAAAAGATTGGACTTGGTGCATTCCCGATGGCCCGACAAGCCAATTTTTGTCAGCGAGTTCGGCAAGAGGCTTTGGCGGGAGCAAGATGCGGCGCGCCAGAAGGACGACAAGGCCAACGTTTTTAGCGGGTTCAGCAAGCCCATCAACCTCATCGACAACGAATCCGAACGAGAGGAATATTTCCGCCGCCTGATTTCCATGATTCGGAGCCGGCACGGTTTTGTGGTCGGAGCGTCGGTGTGGACCTACAACGACTATCGCAGCCGCTGGCCCGATACCAGCCCCGATGGCATCCGCCACTTCGGCCTGGTGACGCGCGACCGTACGCCGCGCGGCTCCTACGAGGTGTTAAGGCAGGAATTCTCTCCCGTCCTCATTACCGAGGTGAAGAACGATGTGGGGAATGGCCGCCTCACGACCTCCGTTCGGGTGCAGGCACGCCCCGATTTCCCGGCATACACGCTGCGCGACTACCAGGTTCGCTATTCGCTGCTCGATTCCAGCGGCCATGCGATCGGCCAGGAATCAAAGGGACTCCGCACGCTGCGAGCCGGCGAAGCGGCCGATCTACGCTTTGGTCCTCTGCCAGCCGGTTCAGCCCGGCAGATCAAGATCGAAGTCGTGCGACCCACCGGTTTTGTCGCAACCGATCGAACGATCCCTGCGCGCAGCTCGAAGTGATTTGGTCCCCTTAACACGGCGGCCCACAGGTTTATGAAGAGCATTCGTCGGGAGAAGACATGGCGATAATTGAAGGAATTTGCCCCATTATAGCTACCCCGTTTACAAACACGGGAGAGGTGGACTATGACAGCTTCCAAAACTTGCTGCGCGTGCTGGTGAAAGGCGGTTGTCCGGGGTTGACGCTGTTCGGCATCGCGGGCGAATACTACAAGCTGAATGGGGAAGAACGCAGCCGCATGATGCGGTTGTTCATCGATGGATGCCGAACGGGCCGCGCTGCATCGATTGTCTCCATTACCGACCATGCGACAGAGTGCGCGGTTCAGCAGGCTCGACGGGCCGAAGAGGCCGGCGCCGATTGCCTGATGGTGCTGCCGCCGTTTTTTCTCAAGCCCTCCGTCGCTGATCTTTGCCAGCATGTCCGGCTGGTCGCCCAAGCGGCTGGAATACCGACGATGGTCCAGTATGCTCCCGAGCAGACCGGAGTGGCTGTTCCGCCGGACGTTCTTGCGGGGCTGAGCCGGGAGGCCGAGAACATCAAGTACTTCAAGATCGAGTGCAAGCCGCTTGGAGCCTATATCAGCGCGTTGCTGGCGCTCCGCCGTAAAGACGCCGGCGTCTTCATTGGAAACGCCGGGCTCCAACTGCCGGAGGCACTTGACAGGGGCGCCAGCGGGGCGATGCCGGGCTGCTCCATGTTTGAGATTTATCTGAGAATCTACAAGAGTTATGTGGAAGACAGGCGCGCCGAGGCGTTTCGCCTCCACAACTCCCTGCTCCCCTTGCTGAACCATATTCGCCAGAGCGTAGAGATGATCATCGCGTTCGAGAAGCGGATTCTCAAGAAACGCGGGATTATCCAGACCGATTATTGCCGGATGCCGGCCTTTGTTCCGGACACCATCGATTGCCGGCTCTTTGAGGAGTACTACGCGGGCATCACCTGCTATCTTGCGGCTGGCTCGCTTCCTGGCGCCGACCAGCAGCGAGCGGCGGCGGGACATTAGCCGACTGACATCAACTCGAGGTGGCCGGTAGACCTATCCGCCCCTGAGGAGCGGGCGCCGCATGAATCACGGGATACCAAGTGTGGCTCCAGCAGGATCTGATGTTGCCCGGTCACGCTACCCTGCAAGCGGTCGATTAGAACGGTGGCAGCGAGCCTGCCCATCTCCTCGGCTCCATAATCGATGGTGGTTAACTGCGGGTTCACCAGCCGGGAGACGTTCAAATTACCGAAGCCCACGAGAGCAATGTCATCGGGCACTTTCAATTTCGCCGAGTTGAGAAATGCGAGTATAGCAACAGCGGTCGGGTCGTTGTTGGCAAATATGGCCGTTGGCTTACGTCGTCGCAGGGCCTTAAACAGCGCTGTCTGTGCCTCGGGAGGCCGGCCGATATGAACGTCGATCGAGCAGGCCGGGTCGAGCCGTAAGCCGGCTTGGCCCAGCGCTTGTCTGTATCCGGTGCAACGCGCTTTGACGTTGCTGCACCCGGATTGCCGAGCATCGGAAACGAAGAAGATGGTACGGTGGCCGAGTGCGATCAGGTGCGAGGTGGCCATGTAGCCACCCTTCACGTCATCGCAAAGCACCCTGTCGGACTGGAGATCTGGGAAATGGCGCACGACAAGGACGTATGGCCAATCAGCCAAGGCCTGATCGTGGAACGACGACTTGCCCGGGGAGGACGGTGCCGGAAGGGCGATCACGCCCTCTGCCTGCACAACACGTCGCAAGCGCTCCAGTGCGCTCTTCTCCTTTCGGAGATCCTCCTTAGTGACAGACAGAAGGACGCCATACCCACGCTCGACTGCGTAGCTCTCGGCTCCTTGGTACAACTGCGCGCAGAAATCGTTCGTGATGGAAGGAACAACCAGCCCGATCAAATGGGACCGGCGCAGTACCAGACCCCGCGCCATTTGGTTAGCGTGCCATCCGAGTTTCTTGGCGACCGCGCACACTCGTTCCCGTGTCCCCTGGCCGACGCGGTCGGTGCCATTCAGTGCCTTCGAAACTGTGGATGGCGTCACGCCTGCAGCCCGCGCAACATCTCGGATGGTGATCACCGAATTGCGATAAGCTTTTCGCACTCTAGCAAGGATACAGCGATTCCGCCCCCGGCTGGCAAGAATAAGTGTGGCGGTGGCGTTAAGACCAGCGCGGCTGCGCACAAATGGAGCTTCGATTCTAACGAAAGCAGGTTCAACCGATGAGACTGGGCGGCAAAACGGCGCTGGTAACTGGTGCCAACCGCGGAATCGGCCGAGAATTGGCCGAAGCGTTGAGTCGTGAAGGCGCCCGCGTGGTGGTCAACCACCCATTGCAGGAGACCGAGGCGCACGCGGTGGTCGAAGCCATTCGGTGCTGCGGAGGCGAAGCGGAAGCCATTCCCGCCGATATTGGGCGCCTGACGGATATCGAGTCGATGTTCCGTGAGGTAAGGGAGCGGTTTGGCGCTTTGCATGTCTTGATCAACAACGCGGGCATCGATCCTGGGCCCACCCAGTTTCTGCAAGTGGACGAAGCGGCCTACGACCGCGTGATGAGCGTGAACCTCAAAGGCGCCTATTTCTGTTCCCGTTTTGCGGCCGAAGAGATGATCCGGACGGGGCCGGGCGGAAAGATCATCAACATCACCTCGGTCCACACCCGGCAGACGGTGCTCCACCGCTCGATTTACGCGGCTGCCAAGGGCGGATTGGAGGCGCTGACCCGGGCGCTGGCCCTCGATTTGGCCGAGCACCGCATCAACGTGAATGCGATTGCTCCCGGCTTCATCGAAGTGGAGAGGTCCATTCGGCAAACGCCAAACTACTCACGGGAAGTGGTGGGCGCAACCATCCCCTGGGGCCGGGTGGGCCTTCCAGAGGACTTGGCTGAGCTGGCGATCTTCCTGGCTTCACCCGCCTCGGACTACCTGACCGGACAAGTCATCGCGGTGGATGGGGGCCTCACCTGCAAACTGGCCCGGTAAGGACAAGAAGCGAAGCATGCAGTCTCTCGATCTGATGGTCATCGCGGTCTATGCAGTTTCCGTCTTGGCAGCGGGCGTCGTCTTTTCCCGGAGCGGCGTAGACATGAACTCCTTCTTCGGCGCTGGCGGGCAAGCACCCTGGTGGCTCAGCGGCCTTTCTCTTTACATGAGTTTCTTTTCTGCCGGGGCGTTTGTTGTCTGGGGAGGAATTGCCTATCAGTGGGGCTGGGTGGCAATCACGATCAACTGGACGATCTCGCTGGGAGGCGTGGTCACGGCCATCTGGATCGCTCATCGCTGGAAGCGGACGGGTGTTCTGACGGCGGCGGAGTTTCTGGGACGCCGGCTGGGTACACCCATCCAGCAGTTCTACACCTACATGCACATGGTGTTTCTGACATTTGCTGCCGGGGGAGTGCTCTATCCCGTCAGCAAGATGGTTGCTGTCTCCAGCCCCTTTTCGCTGACCACTTCGGCGATTGTCTTGGGCGCAATCATCACCATCTATACGGCCATCGGCGGCTTATGGGCCGTGCTGGTGACCGATACGCTGCAGTTCGTGGTGCTGCTGGCCGCCGTTATCATCCTGCTGCCTCTGGCCATCCCGGCGGCCGGCGGTTTCAGCGGTTTCGTTACCAGGGCGCCGGATGGTTTCTTTGGCCTTACCAATGGCGAGTTCACCTGGGGATTCGTGATCCCCTACACCCTGTATCACATCATGCTGGTCGGCGGGAAGTGGCCGTATGTGCAGCGCTACACCAGCGTGCCTGACGAGCGTTCTGCGCGGAAGGTGGCGCTGTTGTTTGCGGGCCTGTACCTGTTCAACCCCGTCCTGTTCATGCTTCCGTCGATGCTCTACCGCGTGGTGGAACCGGGCTTGAGAGGCCTGGAGACCGAGAACGCTTTCATACTCATGTGCCAGCGCGTGCTGCCGCCGGGCCTGATTGGTTTGATGCTGGCCGCCATGCTTTCTTCTTCCGCAAGCTGCGCGAACACGATCTTGAATCTGCTCGCCGCCGTGGTCACCAACGACGTATACAAGAAGGTGGTCCATCCGGCCGCCTCCCAACGCACCCTGGTGGTCATAGGGCGAATAGCCACGGTTGTGTTCGGCGCCGCGATGGTGGTGATCGCGGTTCTGGTGCCGCGGATGGGGGGCCTCGTGGAAATGGTGCTGACCATTGCCGCGCTGAGCGGAGGCGCGATCATGTTGCCGCCTATCTGGGCGCTGTTGTCGAAGCGGCTGACTGCGGCAGGCGCCGTCCGGGCCACGCTGGTCTCCCTGGGCATCAACGGTTTCTTGAAATTCGCCGCCCCGGTATGGCCGCTCTTTAAACTGGCACGGGCAACGGAAATGATTTCCGGCGTGGGGATTCCGCTGCTGATTCTGGCGGGCTTCGAATTGGCGGCAGCTCGGAGAAATACAACCGATCCCGGCTATTTGCGAGTGACTCAAGGAAGTCCCGCCGGCGCGGTGGCAGCTATTGTGCCAGCATCGGCGCTCGATCAAGGCCGGTTCGGGGTCCAAGTTGTTGCCATTGCCTTGCTGTACATCGCGGCGTGCCTTGTGCTGCTAAGCGCCTTGATCCGCCACAGTCGATTGCTTGTCGCATCCGTCGGCTTTGTGATTTGCCCCGCGGGCATTTTATTGTGGCGCCTGCAGCAGCGTGCCGGGGCGAGGGCTGCGCCAGCATCGCCGGTCGTGTAGCGCCGCCGTCCCGCGCCGGCAAAACCGTGGTTCGGTGCGTGGCTCAGGGTTGCCGGCGGGACGCCAGCAGTACAACAGAAAATCTGGAGGAGAGGATGAAGATTACCGATGTTCGCGCCATTCCGTTGAGCTATGTCTACCCGCAAAACGAGACGTGGAAATGGTCGGGGGGGTATGTCGATATCTGGAATACTTGTCTGGTCCAAGTCGATACGGACGAAGGCATCAGCGGTCTGGGTGAAACCGGGAGCGGCCATTTCGTTCCCGACGCTGCTGTCGCGATGACACCGCACTTCAAACAAATGGTGCTGGGCAACAACCCCTTGGAGGTCGAACGCCTGTTCCACAAATTGATGATGGCTTCGACTTATTGGGGAAGGCGCGGGCTTGCGGTCAGTCTTATCTCCGGCATCGAGATGGCCTGCTGGGACATCCTTGGCAAGGCGCTCAGGCAACCGGTCTACATCTTGCTTGGCGGACTCCGGAAGAAGGAGATTCCCGTTTATGCCAGCGCGGGCACGGAGAGGTCACCGGAGGAGTTTACCGAGGAGTTGCAGGGGCACGTCGCAGCCGGTTATGGGGCGATCAAGATTCGCGGCGGCTATTCGGCACAACGGGATGCCCAACTGATGGAGCAAGCACGCGGGGCGGTCGGAGATTCCATCAAGCTGATGATCGATGCCGGTCAGCACTACGTGCCTCTCCCTTGGACCCTCACTGAAGCAATCGAGGTCGCGCGTGCAATCGAGCCATACGATCCATTTTGGCTCGAAGAACCGCTCCACATCGAGCAGCCGAAGCAATATGCGGCCCTGCGGGCCAAGACTACCGTGCCGATCGCCGCCGGTGAAAATGGCTGCACGACGCGCGAGTTCCGCCAATTGCTGGATGTAGATGCCCTCGACGTGCTCCAGCCCGACGTCACGCAGGCTGGCGGTATTGGCGAGGTCAAGCGGATCGCCCAGTTGGCCGAACTCTATGGCCGGCCCATCGCTCCCCACATCTTCCGATCCGGCGTCGGCTTGATGGGCCATCTGCACCTCATGGTATCCATACCGAACAGCCTTATTTTTGAATACTCGCGGGTGTCGAACCCGTTGCGCGAAGAATTGCTCATCGAGCCGGTGACTGTTCGAAACGGCTGCATTCAAGCACCGTCAGCCGGGGTGCCCGGCCTGGGTGTGCATCTGCCTGCGGGAATAGAGGAGAAATACCGGTATCAGCCCGGTCGTGTCCAGCACTTCGTGGTCGAGAGCACCTGAGAGCCCGTGGCAGAAGTAGCTGTTTTGACGCAGCGACTTGAGCGGCCATGAAGCGGGGCAACTGGAACCCCGCGGGTCGCGAAGGGCCGGAATGGCCGTCCCGTGCCACGAACCGACCGAAAACCAGCGCCGCTACCGTGAAAGTGAGCGAAAAAATCGCGCCGCCGGAGCCCTGGAGCCGCCGCGCTGCAGGCAGCCGCGGGCGCGGCCCTATTGGGGGAAGTATTTCTGGAAGAAGGCGACCATGTCGCGGAACATTTGCGGGGTGTGGTCGCCGCCGTATTCCTCGCGCAGGCGCACCTGGCACTCGATCCCCGGCTTGTCCATGCGCTCTTTCAGGAAGAAGCCGAAGCGGAACGCCGCTGGCTGCGCGAACGCCAGGGTGTCGAGCCGGCGAAAGAGGCTGCGCTGGCCGGAAGACAGGCTGGGATCACGTTGACGATTAGTGCCCCCCACCAGTGCTCCGTGAGTCGGCCACGTTCAGGTTTTAGCTTCGATTGTTTTGGTCTTGGTTTCCGCGCCACCTGCTTTGATGGCGATCTTCACAGCATCTTCCATCGGATCTTTGAAGGGCACCTCGATTCGGAGCAGGCCGTGCTCGTAGGTCGCTTCGGCTTTGTCAGGTTTCACCGGCCAACCTAAAGCCAGTGATGAAACGTACTCGATGTCCCTTGCTGGCGCTGTCAGGTGGACGCTGTCTTCCAAAATCTTCACATCGATGGTATCCGTTGGCGCTCCTGGGATGGCGAACTCCACTACTAGCGTGTGGTTCTCCCCGTCAGCATACGCTACTGTGTTGGGCGCAACCCTAATCCGATATTCCGGCATCTTGACACCTTCCTTCTATAAACCATATTATCCGGAATTTCCATTTTGACACCCCGGACGCCCACAGTATACACCCAAGGGCCTACATTGCGACCGCATTTTCGCCTCACGGCAGCGGTACCCCTCTCAGGAAGCAGGATCCGCCGCCGCCGGGGTTCAGCAAGACCCGCAACTGCCTCATTTTGGGTCAAACAGCCCGTGGCAGAAGTAGCTGTTTTCACGCAGCGACTTGAGCGGCCATGAAGCGGGGCAACTGGAACTCCGCGGGTCGCGAAGGGCCGGAATGGCCGTCCCGTGCCACGAACCGGCCGAAAACCAGCGCCCCTACCGTAAGGCAGCGGCGGAGCGGCGCCGGGCCGGCCAATGCCGGCACGCGGAAGTTCACCTGCAACACTCCGTTGACCATAAGGCCCAGACCGCGCGAATGGGGTATACTTCCGGGCGCACCCCCAAGAGGCGGGGAGCGGCTTTGCTGAGGCGGAACATGATCACACGACGCGCAACACTTCAAGCGGTTGCCGGCGCCATCGCCGGCGGTTTTGCCGCCGCACTACCCGGCGCCATAACCCAGGCGCCTGCGCTTGTTGGCAGCCAGCGCCGGCCCGGCGACAAGCCCAACCTCCTGTTCCTATGGACCGACCAGCAGCGCTTCGACACCATGGCCGCCTATGGCAACACGCGCTTCCGCGTGCCGGCGATGAACC
>Ga0315279_10003678_pt1 | contig 21108 bp, 17 predicted proteins | sample YL17G06_20_MG_FD_203694 | JGI IMG/M metagenome (GOLD analysis project Ga0315279, IMG submission 203694) | Sediment microbial communities from Yellowstone Lake, YNP, Wyoming, USA - YL17G06_20 | ecosystem: Environmental > Aquatic > Freshwater > Lake > Sediment | place: USA: Wyoming | collected... | reverse complement strand
CCGCCTTCACGCGGATCCTGGCCTGCCCGGTGCGTACCGGGTCGCAGGCGCCGGTGATAGCGAGCGAATCGCCTGCGTCGAGAGCGGATTTGGCAAGCGTCAAACGCAGCGTGTCGGGCGGCAGACGCCACGGCATGGCCGGATCGCCCAGGTAATTATACTGGCGTACCAGCGGCAGCCAGCGCCGGTCGTCGATGGCCAGCAGGTACATTTCCGAGAGCCAGATCAATTCACCCACGCTCTCCAGGCTGTCATGCACCGCTATGTCAAGCAGCCGCCGGTTCATGATCAAGTTGCCCTGCTTGGAGGTATAGGCGGAGGCTCCGTAAAAACCGCAGGCGCCGGATACCGGTGCGCGCACCATCTCTTCACCCAGGGATGTATAGAACGCGCTTTCAAAAAAGCCGGTAAGGCAGGTGAAGCTGAAAACGATGGGAAGCCTGCCGGATGGCTGCCATGAGCCGTTGTGCAGGCGCGTGATATCATTGACGCCAAAGAATTTGCTGTCGGACCAGACATTGCCGCCGCCGTGGCCGTTGAAATTGACAGCGTACGCACCGGCATTGATAAAGCCGGCAAGCGTGGCGGCGGCGGTCGCTTCGCTGATATACCAGGGCGATGCGGGGTCCGCGTCCATGCGAAGCACGTTCATGCGTTCGCCGACGATATCGTGCGCGGCGCCGTCGTTAAAGAGGGAAAAATCATGCTCGAAGCCGCCGGCCAGCAGCAGGTTTTCGCGCCAGGGCCCTTTTTCGAGTCCGTCAAGCGCACGCAGGGTCTTTGCGACCATCGCCTGCATTTGGGCGACGTTTTCCGCGGGAAAGCGTCCCGTCAGACAATCGGGGATGTTATCATCGCCCACGACGCAGGCGAAATAGCCGTCGTCGGAACACGGGCCCCATCCGGGCACGCGCGATAAATGGGTGGGCGCGATGTTGCGGCCGGAGCGGCTTATATTTTTGTCAAGATCGTGGGACGTATCGCCGCCCAGCAGAAGATAGCGCGGCATGCGGCCGCCAGCAGAGGCGATCAGATGCCTGATCATGGTCCGGATGCTTTCGGGGTCCCGTATGCCGTATGAAAAGCGGTTGTAGATGTCTTCGATGGCCAAGAGCGCCACGGTCATGCCGGCGCGCGTGTAGTGATCGGCCAGGGGTTTGAGCGCGGTACGCAGCGATCGTGCGGTGATCATGATATAATCGACGCCGGCGGGGAAGTCGAAGGCGCCGGCCACCGTATCGAGCGAAATGCCCGGGGGATCCTTGCGTTGCGCAACGGTCTGCGCAACAAAGGTGGTGACGCCCGACAGGCTGTCCTGGAACACCAGCGTACAGGTGCGTTTGCCCTGCGCCGACCGTTCCTGGACAACCGAGAACCCGGTCAGGAAACGGCCATTGGTGATGTCCCAGAGCTCCAGGTCGCTCGAAGAAAAGCCGCGGAGTTTGAACTGCTTGAGCGCGCCCGCATCCGCGGGATTATTGCGGAATGAAAGCACGTCGTTTTGGGCGACGAAGGCGCGGGGATATTCCACTTCGATCCAGTTAAGCGCAGCCCGGTCCTGAAAGCCCTGTGGATTGGTGCGGAACGTAATCACATTATCGCCGGCTTTGAGCTCCCGCGTGTGGAATGTTTCAGTTTCAAAGACGAAAACGGCCTGGCCGTCCCATTGCGCGGTCTGGGTGCGGTCGTTGGGGGAATTCGCGTTGACCAGCAGCGAAATCATGTGGTCGTTGCCCTGACCCGGGGAGGTGGTAAGACCCATGAAGGCGCACCGCAGGCGCGCAAGGCCCGAGCCCGACGCTCCGGGGAGAGTCACATGGACATCGGTGATTTCGTTTTCGCCGGTCACGGTCCAGTACCAGTTGTCCACAAAGACGCCTTCGTCCGAGGAGGAGGTCATCTCCTGGGGATCGGCCACCGAGCCCAGCCAGCGGATGTCGTTGTCTTCCTCAAGGTGCAGCGTGTCCCTGAATTCCTTTGCGTCAAGATCGACGGAGTCTCCACCGGGCCGGTACTGCGTTTCGTCGATCCGGATGCGTCCCGATGCCTCGGCGATGCGCAGCCCGTTGACGCCGGTGTTCCAGCAGAGCCAGTAGACGTTGGTATTGGAAAACTGGGACCAGTATGATTTCGCTCCCCGCAATTCGCGCGCATAAAAAAGCAGGACGTCGGCGTCCTGGATGTTCGCATGGTGCGGGTTCGTGATATAGATGGGGATTTCGCGCCCCTGCTCGAAGAGACGAAATCGTCGCGACGGGACCGAGGCAACCGGCACGCCTTTCTGCCGCAGCAGGCTGCCGGAAAGGCGGTATATGCCGTCGCGGTCGACGTCGATCCGCAGTCCGCTGATGTACGGCGGCGCCGGGACGGTGTCCGCGGCAGCGGCTTTCAGCAGCGCAGTTCTGATTGACGCATGCAACACCCCGCCCGCGATCCGGATCGGCGATGCGGGATCGATCACCGGTTGCGGGAAATCAACGGCAACGGTTCCGCGTGATTCGTCCGCAGGAGAAAAGACGATCCATTGCAGGTATTGGCGGCCGTACCAGCCGGCATAGGTCCGCGCGATCGGAATAGTTCCGGGCGCGGGCGCGGTCTGCGCGATCGTGACTGCCGGGCGCACTTGCGGAGAAGAGGCGAAGGCGAAGGTCGCAGGCATGCCGGCTGTATTGCCGGCGGAGAATTCGACGACAATACGCGTGCCGGTCGCGGAACGGAGCGTCCATGCTAGTGCCGCGTGCACACTGCTTATCGCGGCGGCAAGCAGAAGTATCGTAGCGGCGCCTAGAGCGCGCATGCAGCGAGCTGCATTCATGGTATCACGCATGATCCGATGACGATGGATTGCGGGAAATTTCCCATTTGTACATCAATCTTCGCGCCGTACCAACATCGGCTCCCCGCAAGCACGGAGCGGACCGAGTCCGGCAGGACCGCGGAAAAGAGATCGGTGATAGCTTCGCCGCCGTATACCGGCATTGCCGGACGGGGGCTTTCCCACAGCAGCGCGGCGGAGCTCCATATCTTGATATACGAGATATACGGTCCCTGGACGCCGGTCATGCTCCACCTGAATTGTCCCGCGTATGTCGAATCCGCCGGCTCCAGAACTCGGGCGTCCGGGGCAAGCATGACGCTTTCCGCGGGGCAGGTATCGCCCGCGCGGCCGTATGTGTCCAGGGCAAAAAGCCGGTAATAGACGGGCTGATAGCCGCCGATAGAAGGCGAGGGAATCTCGTCGATGATATCATACGCGGCGCGGATAGTGTCCGGAATTCCTTGAATGGCCACATCGAACAGACTGTCGATTGTCCCCGCCGAGCTCCGCAACAGGACGTAGGACGCGATAATACCCTCGCTGTCAACGGGCGCGGTCCATGGCAGACGAATTGACTTACGCCATTCACCGCCGCGGCGCACGCCGGTCACCTGGGCGCTGTCCATGACCAGCACGGGTGCGTCCACCCTTTGGGGCAGCGGCAATCCGGGGCCGGGGCATGATGCCTGCATCAGCACCGCCGATGCGAAACACGCACCGCACATGATCATCAACCGTCGCATGGATTTTCCTTCAGATAGGCGTCCAGAATGCAGCAGGCGGCAATTCGGTCCGTATTCTCTTTATTCTGCCGTTTTCTCCTGGAGCGCGTCAATATAAGGATATCGGAGGCATGCCGGGACGTAAAACTTTCGTCGATGAACGCCGCGGGCAACCCCGCTTTTTCGAGTACGCGGCGTGCAAATCCGCGGACTTCCCGGGACATGGCGGTTTCGTTGCCATGCGCATCAAGCGGCACGCCAAAGACCAGCAGGCCGGGACATTCGGCATCAATACAACGGCAGACGGCGGCCACAGCGTCGGGAATTTTAATGCGGTCGATGGTGGGCAGGCCGCGAACCAGGGCGCCCGATGGGTCGGTCGTCGCAAGTCCGATACGGCGCCTGCCGTAATCAATGGCGAGCAGCTTCATCCTTTTGTCGGGCCCATTCCATGAGGATTTCCAGAGCGTTTATGTCCGTGTTTCGCGACGCCGGTGTTGCGTTGAGAAGAAAGCGGAATGTACCTCTTTGTAAACTTAGCAGCTCAACCGCGGCATCGCGCCCGGTCCGGCTTTTGGAAGCGGCATATACTATCCGCGCCTGATCGAAATAGAGCATGCCATACGGGCCGTCCTGCTCGATGAGCAGGCAGCCGTTTTTGCTGCCCACCTCGATGAATTGCACCACTTCCGATAGGCTGCCGGGCGATATATGCCCTTCGAGCGCATGACTTTCTATGCTTGTGCGGATGGTTTTTGTTTCTCTTTCGGTAATGATCAGCGGCGTTACGATTTTAAAGATGTCGCGGTCGGTAATCGAAATGCCGATGTAATGCGCGTTGGGAATGCCGGGCCGCGCGCTCATCGACGAAATGTCCGGCACATTGTAGAAGATCACCAGGGCATTGGCAAGCGACGTGCGGTCCGATATCAGCTGCTCGATCACGTGATCGATAGCACCGCTCAATTCCCAATCGACGCATATGACGTCGGGCAGATTATGCGAAACGATTGAATGGGCCGCAGGCATATCACGGGCGACGGTCACATCGAACCCGATTTCGCGGAAGCACTGTTCAAGCGACCGGTGGGTGTCGGCAAGCGAATATTCGATGCGCTTGGGCACACGGGCGATGATGAGACATTTTTTTCCCTCCTGCAATTTTGACAACTGGCCATGCTGGATCCCGCGCGCGATGAGGCGGACCAGAAAGAATATCACGATGAGCAGGGCGAGAAGTCCCGCACCGGCCCCGGCGAAAAGGTTCAGCGACAGGTCCGGCAACCGGTCCATGAACCGCGTGACGCCGGATTCGGCCCATGGCTTGACATTGCGGCGTTCTATCCAGCCGACGGTGTCGCCATAGCGCACCTGCAGCCACGAGGTCCGCGGGGCGATAACGCGCAGGCGTTCGCCGACGGGCGCCAGACCAAGGATAGGCGATTCCGGCGCCAGGAATTGCAGAACGCGCGCCGGTCCGTTGGTGACCACCACAAAACCGTGGTCCATGATGCGGGTGGTGTCCGCCAGTTGTACAAACGGCTGAGGGGCGGCTGCGGCGCTGTTGAATCGAGGCGGAGGAATGCGTTTCTGTCCGGCCGCGGCCGCAATCCGCGCGGAGGTATCTTGGGCGCTATCGTCATCCATGAAGACGCTGTCGGGCCACTGCCCGCTCTGTCCGAGATTGGCAGTATCGGTAACGAATTCGGTCTCAAGGAAAGAATCGGGAAGCGAATTGTAAAGGGTATCGTCTGCTGTGGTCGCAAGAAATGCACAAGCAATCAGCAGCGCTGCGGCTTTACAATACATCGGCAGTCGGCATCGGCAATACGAGGCTATAATTCAGCGGTCCGCTGCTTTTGAATGAATACGAATACTACGCCGAAAGTGCCGATAAGCAGCACCAGAAACAGCACCAGTGATCCGATGGGAATGGTACTGACACTCGAAACGGTTTCCCCGGCCTTGCGTTCGAGCCAGCCGACTTTGTCCTTGACTTTTACCTGATACCAGGAGGTCCCGGGATAGACAAGTTCGTAATGTTCGCCTTTTTTTGCCTGGATGATGATATTGGATTTAGGGTCAAGATACTCGTAGATATTCGCAAGCGGCGCTTTGATTTCGACATATTGCGATGCGCGCGCTGAAAAGACCGCGACAACCAGCAGACATACGGCCGAAAAGGCAACCATCGACTTCATGAAAGACCTCCATTGGGTGATAGACCGGATTTTTTGTCCGATACAATTTCATACAGGGCGTGTTCGAATGTGTTTTCACACCCTTTAGATGAAAACAGCAACTGCATAATAAGATACCAAATTGCAGGCCTGGGAACAAGGTTTATATTTCGAATTTTAATTGCGTCTTTATGAGTGGTGATTATGCCGTCGGTCCCGGATACCATGGTTCCGGCGATATCGCGTCGGGTATAGGCATGATGATCCCCGTACCGGCGAAGGACGGAGGGCGTAATACCAAGGCTCTGCACCATGGCTTTGAACCGCTCCGGCCGGGCAATTCCGGAGATCAGCGCCGGATGGGAGAAGGGCGGCCGCGCAGCACGCGCTTCCGTCCACAGGTCGGCCCAATTGCCGGCCTTCGCATAGAGAATGCAGACCGGATGGTCCGGTATGATCGTCCGGAGCTTCTCCCGGGCGGCTTCGAGCGCGGGCCGCTCATTCCGGTCGCCGATGAGTGCGATCAGGTGCGCGCGTTTGATATTGTCAAGCGGCTCGCGCAACGTGCCTGCGGGGATGAGCCGGTCGGAGAACGGATTTGCCGGCAAACAGACGATATCGAGATCGCGGTGCAGCCCACGATGCTGGAACCCGTCGTCGAGTATGAATACCGCGTTTTCCGGAAGCAGGGGAACCATGGCCTTTGCCACCGCCGCACGGTCGGCGCCAACACCGAGCCATGCCTCCGGCAGGCCTTCGCGCAGCAGGGCCGGTTCGTCGCCGATTGTCCGCCAGCCGGCGGGATCGCCGGGTTTGACAATAACGGTATTTTTGGACCGGCGCCGGTATCCGCGGCTGAGAAACGCGACCGGTATTCCGCGCTGCGACAACAGGCGGCCCGTCAGGAGCGCACAGGGCGTTTTGCCCGTGCCGCCCGCATGCACGGCGCCAATGCTGACCACCGGTCTTCCGGCTTTGCGGGCCGGCTTGACGCCGCGATCATAATCGCGGTTGCGGCCGGCAACGGCAATGCCATAGAGCCAGGATAGCAGCCGGCCGGCAGGTGTTGCGCCAAGAGGGGTCATGCGATTTTCATGCTCCATTGTTGCCTGAAACAAACGCGCATCAGGTATGCGCCCGCAGCACGCGCGGGCGTCCCGCATTGTCCAAAGCGATCCGGATATCACGCCAGCCATGGTGCGCGAAAATTTCGCATGCACTTTCCTTTTGCGAAAAACCGATTTCGCAATAAATGCGCCCGCCGGGCGCAAGCCGCGCGCCGGCCTGGGACGCCAGTATCCGATAAAATCGAAGCCCGTCGGGGCCGCCATCGAGCGCCACGCGGGGTTCGTAGTCCGTCACGTCCGGTTCCAGATGCGCGAATTCATCACGGGACACATAGGGCGGATTTGATATCAGCGCGTTAAAAACCGGCCGTTTCTTGATAAACGAGAGCATGTCTCCGTACACAAGTGCTATCGACCGCGCGCAATTTTCCCGGGCAATGCGGAGCGCCGGCCGCGAAATATCGGTGGCAACAATGCGCCATGCGGGCCGCTGCTCCTGAAGAATGGCCGCCAGCACACCGGAACCGGTCCCGACATCGATGACCCGCCGCGGCGCGGTATCTTCGGCGGCCAGCACCGCCTCCACGAGCGCTTCCGTATCCGGACGGGGGATGAGCACGTCGGCTGTGACGGTGAATTCACGTGTGTAAAAAAACGCCGATCCCAGGATGTAGGGGAGCGGCTCGCGGCGCAGACGGCGGGCCGCGATGCGGTGTACGGCGGCGCAGGTTTCCGCGGACACCTCGTCCGCGCCGATCAGATACAGCTGGCTCCGCGAACAGTTCAGCAGATGTTCGAGGACCACCTCCGCCTCAACCATGGCGTAATCGGCGGACACCGGCCTCAGCTGTTGTTCGAGGGAATGCAGTATTTCGGACACGGTCATGGACGCACCGTCCTTGCCGCAGGGGGACCGTCACCGTGCCGCGGCGCCGGCGTTTTTAATCCGTTCGTCAAGATCGGCCCTGACGATCGCGTCGATAATGTCCTGCAGGTCGCCGTCCATCACGGCGTCAAGCTTATGCAGCGACAGGTTGATGCGATGGTCGGTGACGCGGTTCTGGGGAAAATTATAGGTGCGGATTTTTTCGCTGCGGTCGCCGGTCCCCACCATGCCGCGCCGGACCGCGCTTTGCTCGGCCTCGCGCTTTTCGCGTTCGGCCTCAAAAAGGCGCGACTGGAGAACCTTGAGCGCCCGCGCCTTGTTTTTATGCTGCGATTTTTCGTCTTGACAAGTGACCATTATGTTCGTGGGAATATGGATGATGCGGATGGCCGATTCGGTCTTGTTGACATGCTGGCCGCCCGCGCCGCTGGCGCGGTAGGTGTCTATGCGCAGGTCCGCCGGATTGATGTCCACCTCGACATCATCGACTTCGGGCAGCACCACCACGGACGCGGCCGATGTATGGATGCGGCCCTGCGCCTCGGTCTGCGGCACGCGCTGCACACGATGAACGCCGGACTCGAATTTCAGGCTGCCGTAAGCGCCATCCCCGCTCACCATGAAGACGATTTCCTTGATGGCGTCCAGATCGCCGTAGCTCGAACTGAGCGTCTCGTGCTTCCAGCCCCGGTTCTCGGCGTAATGCGCATACATGCGATAAAGATCCGAAGCGAATATTCCGGCCTCGGTGCCGCCGGTGCCGGCCCGGATTTCCATGATGGCGTTTTTCGAGTCGCTGGGATCGCGCGGCACCAGAAGATATTTGGCCTTTTCCTCCAAAGCGGGCAGCAGCGCCTCCGCCGCGGAGATTTCCTCTTTGGCAAGTCCGATGACTTCCGGATCGGATTCCGCCGCCAGTATCTGCCGCGCCTGCGCGAGTTGGTCGGCAACACGCAGGTATTCGCGGAATACCGGAAGGTTTTTGGCGATGTTGTTGTATTCGCGGCTGAGCTTTTCCATCATGGCCGGGCTGGAAGTCACCTCCGGCGATGCCATTTCATGTTCCAGCTCGTTATGCCGGGAGAGGATGCGTTGAATGCTTTCGATCATCCGGAAGGCCTTTTTACAGCACCGACTTCAGCGCCGCCGCCGCGATACCGAGCTGGCTGTCGTCGGGGTTTTTCGTGGTGATCCGCTGCAACCACAATCCGGGCTGGATGAGCCATGAAACCGGCGGCACATGCTGGAATCGATCCGAAAGCTTAAGCGCCTCATACGACGTGCCGGACACCAGAGGGATGAGCAGCACATGCACAAGCAGGCGCACGGGGACCGTATATCCGCTGGTAAACACCGTGGCCATCAGCACCGCGTCGATGCACGAGAAGAGAAGGATGCAGACGATCGACACCAGCAGGATGAAACTGGTGCCGCAGCGCGGATGGAACGTCGTGTAAGGGCGCATATTGTCAAGCGTCAACTCCTTGCCGTCTTCAAACGCGAAAATGGCCTTGTGCTCGGCGCCGTGGTATTCAAACAGGCGACGCACGTCTTTCCATAGACTGATTCCCGCAAGATACGCCAGGAAAAACGCGATGCGCATGGCTCCTACGCCAAGGTTGAACGCCAAAGCGGATTTTGCATACCCCAGCCAGGACATGATCATCATGGGCAGGTAGAGGAAAACTCCCACCGTGATTCCCAGCACCGCGATCAGGGACACGATTGAAATTGCCGATTCCGCAACTGCGTTCCGCTTCCCGTCCTTCTTTTCTTCGGGATAGGCGAGTTCAGCGGAACGATTGAGCGCCTTATATCCCAGGTAGAATGATTCGATCAGATACACGGCGCCGCGCACCACGGGCAGTCCCCAGAAGCGGTTTTTCTTTGCCACCGAGATAAATGGGAATTTTTCGATTTCAACTTCGCCGTCGCTGCGTTTGACCGCCCATGCGACCTTCTCCTTGCTGCGCATCATGACGCCTTCGATGATCGCCTGCCCGCCCACCTTGGACTCGGCGGAACACAGGCTGGCCCCGGGCGCGATAAGCAGGGAAAGAAGGCGGTTCGCAATGGCGCGCAGCATCATAGCAGGATCCCATGATCGGAAATAAAAAAGCGGAAGAGGGAATCCGTCCCTCTTCCGCCGATAGGGCGAATTAATAACTACGCTTCTTTGACGACTTCCTTGGCAACGGCCTTGACGCCGACTTTTTCATAGCGTTTACGGAAACGTTCCACGCGGCCGGCGCTGTCGATCAGTTTCTGTTTGCCGGTATAGAAAGGATGGCATTCGTTGCAGATTTCAATGTGCGAATCGCTTGCCGTGGAACGTGTCTCAATGACATTGCCGCACGAGCATGTGAACTTGGCCGGTCCGTATTTGGGATGGATCTTTTCCTTCACAAAAACACTCCTGTCGAATGGTGAATTGCATAAAATACTTCAGGTAAGGAGGAAAGGTCAAAGGCGTGGTGATAATATTTGAAGCAGGTGGAGGATGCAGGGAGCGCAATCATCCGGATTCCTTTGATTTCACGGGAATTATATTATCATTTCTCCTGTTGGGGTGGAAGCAGGGGGGATAAGGGAAACTCCTGGTTCCCTCTGCAAAACGATGTACCCATAGGCGGAGATCCCTATGACGCCGCACTTCTTTCCATCCAATACAGCATATCCGCGCGCACTCCTGCTCATTGGCAGTATCGCCTGCCTATGCGGCGTTTCCGCTGCACAGCGGGATTCCACCGCCCTTTCGTCCGATTCCTCAAGCCATATTGTCAACCTCGATAAAATCGTCGTGACCGCCACGCGCACCGAGCGGAAAATGTCGCAGACGCCGGCAAGCGTGACGTCCATTTCCGCCGAGGAGATCCAGGCGGCGCCGGCGCGGGGGATCGATGATCTCATCCAATACGCGCCGGGCGTGCAGGTGCGCAGGCCCGTGGGCATGGGCGAAGGCGTGCCGTCCGATATCATCATGCGAGGCATACCGGGCGCGCTTGCCGCTTCACGAATGCTAATCCTTGTCGACGGTATTCCCACCAATGCTTCCGGCGCGCCGTTTCTGATCTTCAATGAAATCCCCCTCGAGGCCGTCCAAAACATAGAAATCGTGCGCGGACCCTATTCATCGCTCTATGGCGCTAACGCCTTTGGCGGCGTCATCAATATCATCACCAAAAAAGGGGACGGCCGCCCAGGCCTCGAAGGATTTCTGGAAACAAGCTACCCGTTTACCGGCGCATACAATTACCTCAAGACCAACGGTTTGCATGGAGATTCGCTATGGAAACAGACCGCCGAAATGTCGCTCTTCAATATCGGCGCGCAGAGCAGTGGAGGAACCGATCAATGGAATTATCTGGCATGCGGAGGGCTGCGCTCAATCGGCAATTATCTGGTCCGTGACTATGTCATCTATCGCGAACCTGATACGGTTTATCGGCGGCCTGCCCGCAATTATGACTATCGCGATTACCGCCTTTTCGGCCGCGCAGGTCTGCGTCTTTCGCCGCGCGTGCAGGCCGGCCTGAACCTGCGCTATTTCAACAGCGATCTGGGGTTCGGCGTCACGCGTGAATCGGCCGATACATCGGATGTAAACATCCTGGGAGAAAAATTTCTTGCCGGTCCCTGGGTTTCATGGCGCGCCACGGACAATCTGGACCTTCGGTTCAGCGGCTATTACCGGCATATCTATGGAAAATTCGCCAACGAAGCCCAGACCATGCGCGGCACGCCGCCCGATACCTATCCCGTCTATGTATTGAGTTCATGGGATGCGCGCGCGAGCGACGGACAGGTCGAAGGCCAGGCGATGTATGCATCAGGACGGAACCAGGTGATCACAGCCGGGTTCGATGCGCTCTCGAACAATATCCTCTTCGGCGCGATTTCCGAACCGGACGGCACACCCATCGGCGGATCGAAATCCGTGAATGCCGGTATCGCCAATCTCGGCCTGTATGCGCAGGATGAAATTGCATTTATAGACAGCCGGCTGCGCCTGACCCCGGGGTTCCGCTATGATTATCACTCCGAGTTCGGCGGCGCCTGGTCGCCCAAGATGGGCGTGTCGTATCAGCTCTTTGCCCCGCTCCGATTGCGATTGTCAAGCGGCCGCGCGTTCCGCGCGCCCACGCTTACCGAATTGTATCTGACGCTGCCCATCAAGCCGGGCTTTAACCTGAATCCCAACGCGCATCTGAAACCCGAATATCTCGATGCGTCCGAAGTTGGCGCCGAGGTAACGCCCCATCGCACGATAAGGCTGACGGCCGATTATTTCTTCAATTACATGCAGGACCTGGTGGTCCCCCGGGTCGATTTTCTGAACCTGCGCGTGGTGCACGGCAATGCTGGCACCGCCTGGTCGCAGGGCGTGGAGACGAACGGCGAATGGCAGCCTGTTCCCGAATGCGCGCTGACCGCCAATTATGTATGGCAGATCAGCCGGGACGTCATGCACGATTCACTCTATCGTCAATTGGTCCCGGACACCTTCGACCGCATATCGCTGGATTATATCCCCAGCCACACGGTCCACGCCGGAATACGGGCCGGCAAGCGCATGGGCGATTGGGAACTCTCCGGTTCATTGACGGAAGGATATACCGGCGCGCGCATGTACCTGGACTGGATGGCGCCGCTGGACGAAACGACCGTCAATTACTGGCATGCGCTGCCCGATCCCAGAAATTTCGCCACGATATTTCCCGGGTATGTGAAACTGCCGGCCTATTGGCGCACCGACCTGTCGGTTCGGTTGACATTTCGTGAATGGCTATGGCTGGACTTGAATGCGCAGAACATCTTCAACGCGGTCTTTGAAGAGAGCGGTGGCACCTATGCGCCCGGAAGGCTGGTGACGGTCAGGGTTGGGGGGAAGATTTAGGATTTTCCGGCGCAGCCGGCCTACTGCTTCACGAGCTGCAGCGGAATCAGATGCATTGCCGTTTTCGTCTGCGAATTGCTGGTATCAATCCCCGCGGAAACCGCCAGGTTCGCCAGGTCCCAGAGCTTGATATTCCACGTGTTATTGGAAATGGTCACCGGTATCTTGACCACCACGCAGGCGATACTCACCAGCGAATCCACGACGGTGTCTTTCAGTGCGCATTTGGTCCCCGTGAGGACCATGGAATCATCAACCACCCGCCACGTGCCCGCGGTCTTGTACGTTGTGTCGTTCGTCGTCGCATAGCGGGATGAGAGGCTGTAGGTTGAATCCACGTTGACGTCCGCGGCAATGAATACCGAATCCTCCAGCAAAGTGGGTATGACCGGCAGCTTGCCCAGCCACTGACCCACGACATCCGGCGGCGTCCCATTATCCGGCGGATTGTTGCTTTTCTCCTTTGTGCAGGCAATGGCGAGGAGCATCAACAAGGTCAGTAGTGCGTATGCGCATCGTGACATGGGGACCTCCCTGGTTGAATCGGACGGCCGGCGAATTTCCGAATTTCGCAAAACGACCGTTGTATCGATAATATACTAGCTGAATCTGAAAAATCCTTCTTTTCCGACCTCTGTTTTCCATTATTTTATCTTCATCCCAACGAAAGGCGGACCATGGACCTGAATCTCTTCATCGCCATCGCGACATTCGTCTGCATGTTCATCCTTTTTCTGGTGATCGCCCGTAGTCTGAACCATATGGTCAATCAACTCACCAAACTCGAATATATCCTGCGCAAGGATTTTGAATATAAAAAGGAAGCGCAGGAGATCCAGCGCATCATCGCGGAACAGCGCGAAGAATCCAAAGAAAAGGAAGACGCCAGGAAATAGCGGAAATCCTTTTCAGCGCCCGGCCTCGGGACGTGGTGACGCATTCATGGAAAAAGGCAAAATTATTGTAGTATCAGCCCCGTCGGGCGCGGGCAAGACAACGCTTCTCGATCATCTGCGCGCCCAAATCCCCGACCTTCTCTATTCCATTTCCGCCACCACGCGCGCGCCGCGGCCCGGAGAAATGAACGGCGTCCATTACTATTTCCATTCCCGCGAAGAATTCAGCATGATGATCGACGCCGGCGCATTCGCCGAATGGCAGGAGGTGCACGGCAATTATTACGGCACCCCGCGGAAATTCGTGGAAGAGACCGTCGCGGCCGGCCGCACCATCGTGATGGACATCGACGTCTACGGCAAAAAGAAGTTCGACGCGGTTTTTCCCGATTCCATCGGCATTTTTATTGCACCCCCGTCAATTGACGAACTGGAACTCAGGCTGCGCGGCCGCAAAACCGAGAGCGAAAAGGCCCTCCGGCTGCGCATAACGAACGCCCGCGATGAAATGGAGTTCGCCCGCGCACGGGGAAAATACGAATTCACCATCGTGAATGACGACCTGGAACAGGCGAAAAAGGAACTGGTCGATATTGTGCGAAGGACCATCGGACGCTGATGCCGGCCACGAATACCGCCACCTTTCCTCTCGACAACCGCCAGATCTCCCTGGGGCGCGATCCCTCGTCCGCTATCATCGTGCAGGGCGTCGGCGTATCGCGCCTGCACGCATTTCTCCGGCTTGACGCGGGCAAACCCGTGCTGATCGACAACGAAAGCAGTTTCGGCACGCGCGTCAACGGCCGCCCCATCCTTTCGCACAACCTCGAAACGGGCGATAGCATCTCCATCGGGGTCAATGAATTCCGCGTGGACATATCGGATTCGACGATTACCCTTGCGCGAAGGACGGACGCCCTGCCGGCGCCGGCATTGGCGCAGATCGGGCCCCCGTCAGGCGCTGTTCGCATCGGCCGCGATCCCGGCAATGAGATCTGCATCGCCCACCCGCTGGTGTCGCGCTTTCATGCCGAAGTGCGCACGCAGCCAAACGGCGGCATGCTCCTTTCGGACACCGGCAGCACCAACGGCGTTTTCGTCAACGGCCGGCCCGTGCGGCATGCGAACTTGACGGAAGGCGATATAATCCAGATCGGTCCGCAGCGGCTGGCGTATGCGGTCGGCCGGCTTGCCCCGGCCGACGATTGCAGCCGCATCAAGCTCGACGCCATGAACGTCTGCGCGTGCGCGGGCGCCCGCGTCATCCTCCATGATATTTCCCTTTCCATCAATCCCGGCGAATTCGCGGCCATCCTTGGCCCGTCGGGCGCGGGCAAAACCACGCTTGCCCGCGTGCTTACCGGCCGCATCGCCGCCTCGGGTGGCGCCATCTTTTATAACGGCCTGCCGCTCAAGACCTTTTTTTCGGGATTTTCCAGCCAGATCGGGTTTGTATCGCAGGAAAACGTATTGCACCGCGAGCTTTCGGTCCTTGAAACCTTCCGGGAACAGGCGCTCTTGCGCCTGCCCCGCGACAGCATTGCCGCCGAACGCGGCGATCGTATCGACCAGGTGCTTTCCATGCTTGACATCGCGCATCTACGCACGCGGCGCATCCACGACCTTTCGGGAGGCGAGGCTAAGCGCGTGCACCTGGGAACCGAACTGCTCTCCTCGCCGGCGATCATTTTTCTGGATGAGCCGCTGGCGGGCCTGGACACCGGATTGATACGGCGGTTCATGGACCTTTTTCACGATATCAGCCGGCGCGGCCACACCCTGCTTTTGACCACCCACGCGCTGGAACAGATAGAGCGCTGCGACCGGATATTATTTGTCAATAACGGCCGCCTGCTCTTTGACGGCAGGCCCGATGCCACGGCGCACGCATTCGGCGTCGGGTCGCTCGCGCAGGTATACGAGCAGGTGCGCAACCTGCCCGACGCCGGCGGGCACGGCGGACGCGCATCGGCGCGCGCGCCGCGGTCCGCGCATGCGCCGCGGCACACCGGCGCGGTCGCGCCGCATCCGGGGCGGCTTTTCCGTCCCCGCTCCGCATCATTCATCCGTCAATTGGGCGTTCTGCTGGTGCGCTACTACCGGATGCTGCACCGCGACCGCAAAAATCTTCTGCTGATCTTCGCGCAGGCGCCGCTGATCGCCGGTCTGCTGGCGCTGGTGTTCAAGCCTGCCGGCGGATACCTGCCGCTGTCGTTTTATTTCTGCATTTCGATCGCGGCCATCTGGTGCGGCGGCATGAATTCCGTCCGCGAACTCGCCCGCGAGTGGACGAGCTTCGATCGCGAATACCGCGCCGGAGTTTCCATAACCGCCTGGCTGATCGCAAAGCTCCTGGTATTCGGCGCGCTTGCCGTGGTCCAGGCGGCCGTATTCTGGGCGCTGTATGCCGCGCTGTTCCGGCAATTCCATTTGTCGGCGGACGCTCTGACGCTGCTCTGCGCAGGGTCCGTGGCCGGGTCCGTCATGGGTCTTCTGATTTCGGCGTTTTCCGGAAATGTAAATCGTGCCATCAGCCTGCTGCCGATCATTTTCATTCCCCAGATTTTCTTTTCGGGCATATTGATCCCGTTCGACCGCATGCCGCGGGCGGGGGAGTGGCTGTCGCGCCTTACCGTGGCGCGTCCGGTCTTTTCGTTATTCAAGCGCACCTGCGTGCTGAACGAAACGCTCTGGGACAAAACCGAATGGCAATGGCTGTTCGCGGTGTGCGCCGGATCAATTATATTAATGTTCGCGGCCGTCCGCCGGCACTGCAGCGCGCGCGCATGACTATGGAAAAACCCAATACCATCGGCAATCACAACTGGCTGCCCGAAAAAATCGGCCAGTACAAGGTCCAGAGCATCCTGGGCATGGGCGGCATGGGCGTTATTTACAAAGCCGTACAGGAGCCGCTCAACCGCACCGTTGCCCTCAAGGTGCTCCTGCCCGCAACTGTTCACAGCGAAGAGGCTGCCCATCGCTTTGCGCTTGAAGCCAAAGCGATTTCCATGCTCGAGCACCAGAACATCGTCAGCCTGTATGAATACGGCCAGGACGGCGAGTATCTCTTTTTCGCCATGCAATTCGTGGACGGCGAAGACCTGGGCAAGCGCATTGCCGGCAAAAAGCCGATGTCGTACACCGAAATCATCGATATCGCGCGGCAGATCTGCCGCGGTCTGCGCTATGCGCACGAAAAAAACGTTTTCCACCGTGATATCAAGCCGCAGAACATTCTGATCGACGACAGCGGCAAGGTCGCCATTTCCGATTTCGGCATCGCCCGCATTTTTTCGAGCACGCACCTGACCAATACCGGCGTGGCCGTGGGAACGCCCGAGTACATGTCACCCGAGCAGGCCGAAGGCAGGGACCCTGATGGGCAGACCGATGTGTACAGCCTGGGCATTGTGATGTATGAAATGGTGACCAAACAGCCACCCTTTACGGGCGATAATGCGGTCGCGATAGCCTACAAGCAGGTGCACGAACTGCCGGCGCCGCCGTCGGCGCGGCGCAAGGACATTCCCAAACGTCTTGAACTCATCATCCTCAAGGCGCTTAAAAAAGACAAGGCCGAACGCTACAAGTCCGTCGTTGAGATGCTGGAGCATCTTGACACAGTAGACATCAACGAAAAGGCCGAGCGGCCCACGGTGCTTTTTAAAAAGAAATCTACGCCGCCGCCCGACAGCAGGACCGACCTGCGCATCACCGACCGCCGCAGCGGCGACCGCCGTCACGATCTGCGCCTGTTGCTTCCCCCGGGCAATCCGCTTTCCGCCCGGTTCTGGATCAATGTGCTGCAGACGCAGGGCATCGCGCTTTTTCTGATCATCATACTGGCGCTGATCCTGATGTGGCACATGATGGCATCTCCATGAAATTCTGAAAAATCCGGCATGGATACTCCCCACGAAAGCACGCGCGCTATCGGCAAATCAAGCGAGGACCTGGCCGCCGACCATCTCACGACCCTTGGCTACGCCATTGTCGCGCGCAACTGGCAGGCGAAAGACGGCGAACTGGACATCATCGCCCGCGCGCCGGACGGAACGCTGGTTTTCGTGGAAGTCAAGTCCGCGCGCAGACCGGGCTTTGGGCACCCTTTCCAATTCGTCACGCGCGGAAAACAGCGCAAAATCATCACCATGGCCCGGCGCTATCTGTATGAAAACGATATGAACAACAAACCGTGCAGGTTTGATGTGATCGCCGTGCTGAATGGGAAGATTGAGCATTTGAAGAATGCGTTTCTGGTTTGAGCGGGCGTGCCGATTTTCTCCCTCCTCAGCATAATCGCGCGAAGTCCCCTGGAATATTGATACGATAAGGCAGTAGTGCGGCTTCCTGTATTTTCGCATCCCATTGACCTCACCCCCTGCCCCCTCTCCTGCAGGAGAGGGGAATCGGCGGGATGGCGGCTGATACTTTCCAATGTCAATAATGAAATCCTCTATGCGCGGGCGACGGAGTCGCTGAGTTGAATTTATTGGTAGTGAAGAGGGTATTTTTCCGGGTTTTCGATGGAATCGAGCTCTACATCGACATCGAGGGACGGCCAGAAAAGATATTGGCCGTGCTCAATATGAACGTTGCATATATCGGAAACCTTCGCATCCTTGAACCAATGGGTACGATTCATACGGCAAATAATATTCCCGCTCATTGACGAGAAGCCAGATGCCCCGTGCGGAAATGTTTATAATCTCAACCCGAGAAGTGCTTTTTCCAACGACGCTTGATTTCATTGGATAAATATCCAAGAAATCAATCAGGAGAATAGCTTTCCACGCCAGATATTCAGCTGTTTTCATGATCTTCCAGATTACAAACGGCAATCAATCCCGGATATCCCGCGCATAATTTGCTTGATTTCATAGTAGTATTGAACTATACTATACTACACAACAACCTCGCATTTTCGCTTTTGCTGATACCGAATTCCGAATACCTCTTCCATCAAAGGCCGGTTATGAAAAACCTGATGCCCGTGACCATCCTGCTGCTCTGCCTTTCCGCGTATGGGGCGGATTATATGGCCATCAACAAGCTCAAAGCGGACGGCATTTCGGAAAGCGAGGCATTATCGCTCACGAATGCGCTCCAGAGCGAGATCGGCAAAACGGGGAAATTTCAGGTCATGGAACGCGCCCAGATGGATGAGATCCTCAAGGAGCAGGGTTTCCAGCAGAGCGGCGCGTGCGATGAAACCGGCTGCGCGGTCGAGATGGGAAAACTCCTTGCCGTCAATCAAATCGTAATGGGAAACGTGGGCCTTGTCGGCAAGACCTATACGATGAACGTGCGGCTGGTCGACGTTAGCACCGGAAAAATCCTGAAAGATTTCACGGAATACCATAAGGGCTCGATCGACGGCCTGCTTACGAAAACGGTGCCCGGACTCGCCCGCAAGCTGGCGGGGACCAGTGCGCCGCCGGAAAAGCGCCATGCAGGATTATGGGTGGCCGGCGGCGTCGTTGTCGCCGCGGCAATAGCAATTCCCGTGGTCGTTCTTTCGCGGAAAGCCGAAAAGCAGCCGGGGTCGTCGGATATCACGTTTACATGGGCGCAATAGCCGGCTAAGCCGGGAAATCCTAAATCCGAAATCCGAAATTTTAAACAAATTCGAAACCTGAAATACAAAGCAAATCCGAAATTCAAAACGATGAAATTCTTAACTGTCCTGGGAAAGTGAGATGACCCTTTTATGAATATCCGGCCCCTCTTAAAACCATGCGGTCTGGCGGCGCTGATCCTCGCCGGCCTGTTCACCTGCACCGACAAACAGACCACCGCGCCGGAAAACGTGCTGGTCGTGCCGGTGATCTCCTGGAAGTCCGCGTCGCACGCGGCCGTGCCTTCCGGCGTTGACAGCATCAGAATATCCATCTCCTCATCGGCGCTCACTTCGTCGCTGGTCAAGACCTTCGCCTTCAACGACAGCCAGGGGACCATCCCTTCGGTCCCCGCGGACATCGGAATCACCATCGTGATCGAAGGCATCGATTCCGCGGGACATGTTATTTACCGGGGCTCGGTTGCGGTCGCGCGGGTTATCGCCCCTAAAATGGAAATCACAATCGAAGCGGACCAGGTGACGCCGGTCGCGCCTTCGGACCTTATCGTGCAGGCGCTGTCCTCCGGCAGCGTCCGCTTGATATGGAAAGAAAATTCCTCCAATGAAAGCTATTATCTCATCGACCGACGGAAAAGCAGTGCCACGGCATGGGACAGCATCGGCACGGCAACGCAGAACCTGTTCATGGATTCCGGCCTGACGCCGGTGACCGTCTATAATTACCGGATTTATGCGGTCAATGCAGCGGGAAAATCGCTGGAGGCCGTATCAGGAACCGGAACAACGCTTTTCCTGGACTCAACAGGTCCCCAAATCACCATTTCCCAATATGCAAAGAACGACACGGTCAATTCCCGCACGATCACTCTCTATGGCGCCGTTCGCGATACCAGCGGCGTATTTCAGGTCATGCTGAACGATATCGTGGCGCAACTGAACGGCAACCAGTGGATCAAGCAGAATTATTACCTTGCCGACAGCATCAATCGAATCATCATCAAAGCGACGGACAACAGCCCGCGAAAAAACACCTCGCTGGACACCTTGACGATCGTATATAAATCCACCTATGTCGACACCGTGAACCACAGCCCGATATTCACCGTAATCAGTGACAGCATGCGGGCGACCGTGCGCGTGGGGCAGACCTACCGCAAACTTCTTCGCGGCATGGATCCTGATGCCCAGGATACCATACGCTTCACCGTCTCAAGCCCTCTCACGCTCATGGGCAAAGACACTGTTCTCTGGACCCCAACCATTTCAGACACCGGCATTAAATCCTGCTATGCGCTGATATTTGATAAAAAGCAGGCGCATGATTCCCTTGCCTGGACCATTACGGTCATCGATTCCACGACCCATGTCCCGAACCATGCGCCGGCATTCGTGACCACTGTTTCCGACCTCCGTGATTCAATCCGGCAGAACAGCCAATACAGCGACACGCTCATCGCCAACGACGCGGATGCCGGACAGCCTTTGGCCTTCTCCATTGTCACCGGTCCAACCGGCCTTATGATCGGCGCATCCTCCGGTATCATAACCTGGACCCCGACACCAAGCGGCGTATTTCCCGTGACCGCGCGCGTGACTGATGATTCATCCGCGCATGTTGACCTTGCCTGGACCATTACCGTGGTCCCCGCAACCACAAAGCAAAACCATCCCCCGCAGTTCGTCACCCAATCGACGGACTTGACGGCAATCGATACCGTGGGAAAACCATACCGGGACACCGTCACCGCGACAGACCAGGACTCCGGCGCGGTCCTCCGCTACTCCATTGTCAACGGGCCGGTCACGATAGATTCCGTCTCCGGCATCATCACCTGGACTCCCACGGCCGCGGGGAACTACAGCATCACCGCACGGGTGAGGGACGATTCGAGCGCACATGCGGATGTGTCATGGACGATCAGCGTGAAGAACGCGATTATTGGCGGATTGGTGGCATGGTACCCGTTTAATGGGAATGCGAATGATGAGAGCGGGAAAGGGAATAATGGAACCGTGTATGGTGCAACACTCACGACTGATCGTTTTGGTAATTCAAAT
>Ga0315279_10003676_pt1 | contig 21121 bp, 25 predicted proteins | sample YL17G06_20_MG_FD_203694 | JGI IMG/M metagenome (GOLD analysis project Ga0315279, IMG submission 203694) | Sediment microbial communities from Yellowstone Lake, YNP, Wyoming, USA - YL17G06_20 | ecosystem: Environmental > Aquatic > Freshwater > Lake > Sediment | place: USA: Wyoming | collected... | reverse complement strand
GGGCGTGACCTTTACCTCCCGCCGATGGCCGGTGGCGATGTCGCGGGCGGAGACGTGGACGATGCCGTTGACGTCGATGTCGAAGGCGACCTGGATGCGCGGTATGCCCTTGGGGGCGGGGCGAATGCCGGAGAGCTGAAAGCGGCCGAGGCTGATGTTGTCGGCGGCCATCTCCCGCTCGCCCTGCAGCACCTGGATGTCCACCGCGGACTGGTTGTCAACGGCGGTGGTGAAGGTTTCGGTCTTGCGCACGGGGATGGTGGTGTTGCGCGTGATGATGCGGGTGAACACACCGCCGGCGGTCGCGATGCCCAGCGACAGCGGCGTCACGTCGAGCAAGACGACGTCCGGCACCTCCCCCGCGAGCACGCCCGCCTGGATGGCCGCGCCGATGGCGACGACCTCGTCGGGGTTGATCTCGCGGTGGGGCGGCTTGCCAAACAGCTCGGTGACGAGGTTGACCACCGCCGGCATGCGGGTGAGGCCGCCGACCAGGATGATGCGATCGAGGTCCTCGGGAGTCACGCGCGCGTCGGCCATGGCGGTGCGGGTGGGGAGGACGACCCGCTCCAGCAAGTCGGCGGTCATGTGCTCGAGTTGGGCGCGGCTGAGCTCGCGCTCGAGGTGCCTGGGGGTGTCGCCGCGGGCGCCGATGAAGGGGAGGCTGATGCGGGTGGTGACGGTGCTCGACAGCTCGATCTTGGCGCGCTCCGCCGCCTCCCGAATGCGCTGCATGGCGGTGGCGTCGTCGCGCAAGTCTATGCCCTCCGCGGCCTTGAAGTCATCGACCAGCCACTCGACGAGGCGCTGGTCCCAGTCATCCCCGCCGAGGCGCGTGTCGCCGCTGGTGGCCTTGACCTCGAACACGCCGTCGCCCAGCTCGAGCACCGACACGTCGAACGTGCCCCCGCCCAGGTCCCACACCAGCACGGTGTGCAGGTTCTCCTGCGCCAGGCCATAGGCGAGGGCGGCGGCCGTGGGCTCGTTGATGATGCGCACCACGGCGACGCCGGCGATGCGACCGGCGTCCCGGGTGGCCTGGCGCTGGCTGTCGGAGAAGTAGGCGGGGACGGTGATCACGGCGCGAGTGACGGGTTGGCCTAGGAAGGCCTCGGCGTCAGCGCGCAGCTTTTCCAGGATGGCGGCGGTGATTTCGGGCGGGCTGTAGGGCTTGCCGTCGATGTTGACGCTCCAGTCGGCGCCCATGTGGCGCTTGACGGAGAGAATGGTGCGGGCGGCGTTGGTGAGCGACTGGCGCTTGGCGATCTGGCCCACGAGGCGCTCACCGGACTTGGTGAAGGCGACCACGGACGGGCACAACCGGCCGCCTTCCGCGGTGGGGATAATGACCGGCTCGCCGCCGTGCATGACGGCCACGGCGGAGTTGGTGGTGCCCAGGTCGATGCCTATGATGCTCGCCACCTAGGATACCCCGGACGCGAAGTGGTGTTACTTCTTATCGCTCGACCGCACGGCGACCATGACGCGGCTCGGCCGCAGCACGCGGTCGCCCAGCATGTAGCCCTTCTGGATCTCGACGGCGACGCTGCCCTCGGGGTGCTGGGTCGTCTCCAGCCTGCCCACGGCGTCGTGATACTGGGGGTCAAATGGCTGGCCCTCGGCCTCGATGGGGCGCACGCCCTTGCGCGCCAGCGCCGCGTGCAACTGGTCGTACGCCATCCCCACGCCCTGCATCAGCGCCTCGCTGTCATTGGAGTCCTGCGCCGCCCCCATCGCCCGAGCGAAATTGTCGAGCAGCGGCAGCACCTCGAGCAGGATCGCCGCTTCGCCGTCGCGCGCCGCGTTGGCGCGCTCGTGGCGCGACCGGCGCCGCAGGTTCTCGAGGTCGGCGAGCGCGCGCAGGTACTTATCGTTGAGCTCCTCCGCGCGCCGCTGTGCCTCCGCCAGTTGCTGCTCGAGGCGCCGCACCCGTTCCTCGACGGATTCAGCAAGCGCCTCCGCCTCGTGCGCTTCCCATGCCTGCTCGGGCGCGGGCTCGGCTTCGTTGTCCGAGGTTATTTCGATCTTATGTCGCTTGGGCATGAGTTCACCTGTCCTGGTATGCGATCAACCTGGCCGCGTCCGCCTCACGAGGATTGGGCCTGGCCGGGATCGCGCTTGCGAATGATGGTGTTGATGCGCAGTATCGCCTCCGCGACCTCGCCGGCGGCGCGCAGCGCGTGCACCTTGACCGTGGTCGGATCCACCACGCCCAAGCTTATCATGTCTGCCACGTCGCCGGTGTCACAGTTGATCGCCAGCGCATCGCGCTCGCCGCGCGCCATTTCCGCCATGAGGTTACCCAGCTTCTCCAGGGGGTTGAAACCGGCATTGGCCGCTATCTGTGCCAAAGGGCGCCGCAGGGCCTCGACCACGCATTCCGCGCCATAGGCCGCCATGCCGTGCATCGAGTCGCGCAGCCGCTGCACCTCCAGCGAGGCCGCCGCTTCCGCTGCGCCGCCCCCGGCCACGACGCCTCCAAGCACGGCCTGCTGCGCGGCGCTGGCGGCGTCCTGCGCGATGCGCTGGCGCTCGTCCGTGACTTCGGCGGCAGCCGCCCCGACCAGCATGGTCGCCATGTGACGCCCCTTGCCGCCCTCGAAGCGCACGTGCTCCAGGCGCTCGTCGTGCGCCACCAGCCTGGCCCGCCCCAGGCAGCGTGCGATCTCCTCCGCCGGCCGCGCCAGGCCCGTGCGCTTGACGGGGCGCGCGCCGGTGTGCTCGGCGATACGCTCGAGGTCGCGCGACGATACGCGCCGCAGCGCCATCACCCCCGCCTCGGTCAGCGCCTCTTCGGCCTCGTCGCTCACGCCCCGTTCCACGATCACGACGTTGACGCCGAGCCCCAACACGCGCTTGAGGGCGTCCGCGAATCGCCCCTTGAGCTCGAGATAGCGGGCGAACCCGGACTCGGTGGCCAGCGCCTCCTCCTCCAGCTCCTCCGGCTCCAGCGCATCGTCAACGAGCAAGATTCGGGCCCGCCGCACCTGCCGCGGCATCTGATGGTTGAGGCGGTCCTTGTCCACGATGAGACCGGGGAAGACTTCGTTGTCGGCCCCCTCCTTGGCGACGATCCACTCGCTCAGGCGGAACCCCGCTTCACCCAGAGCGGCGCGCCCGACCAGCCGCGCCGCCTCTACGGCGAGGTGGGCGATGTCGCGTTCCCCGCGCCCGGCGATGAGGGCCGCCTGGGCAAGCAGCGGGTCGTCGAAATCCCTGATTGCGCGGCTGCGCGCCTGGATGGCCGCGACCGCGCAAGCGATCCCCGCGCGCATGCCCTCGGTGATCTTGGTGACCGGCACGCCCCTGGTTATCTGGCTGACCGCCTCTGTCACCAGCGCCCCGGCGAGGACGGTGGCGGTGGTGGTGCCGTCGCCGACCTGGCGATCCTGGGCCTTGGCGGTGTTGACCAGGATGCGCGCGCCGGGATGGGAGACATCTATCCGGTCGAGGATGGCGAACCCGTCGTTGGTGATCGTCACGTCGCCGAATCGGTCAACCAGCATGCAATCGAGCCCCTTGGGACCCAGGGTGCCCTCGACCGCGGCCGCAACCGCGCGGATGGCGGCGGCGTTGCTGAGCAGCGCGGACAAGCGCTCGTCAACGTCGGTTTGCTTCTTGCTATCGCCTTGAGCCTCTGACATGACTGACCACTTTCTTGCGACCACAAGTCAAACACGCAACCAAGGGGCGGCGCGCCGTACGGTGCGCACCCAACCCCTTGGCTGGACATACCCCGCATTGGCCGGCTGTATTCCCCCCCTCGTTGCGCGGCGCTACTTGCCCGCCGTGCCTGCCAGCGCCGCGCCCAGCGTGCGCGCGGCGAGCAGCAGCGCCGACATGACCGGCCGATAGCGCATGCGCTTGGGGCCGAGCACCGCGATGTGGCCCGTCGCGCCGCCCGGCGCCTGAAAGGTGGCCGCCATCAACGCACAGTGCCGCAGCGCGGGGTGGCCCGTCTCCTCCCCGATAGTCACCGATAGGCCCGCGCTCTGGTGGGCCAGCAGCGCCCGCAAGTGCGATTGCTCCTCGATGAGCCCGAACACCTGGCGTGCGACCGCGGCTTCGCGAAACTCCCACTGCTCCAGCAGCCGACTGCCACCCTCCACCACCAGCGGGCTGTCGTCGGTGCGCGGGAGGCTGGCGGAGATCAAGTCCACCGCCCTGTCAGTGAACGACCGGTGCGGCCATAGTTCGCGCACAGCTTGATCGAGCGGCTCCCGCGTGAGCTCGCCCAGAGTGCGGCCGGCGCAGCGGTCATTGATGAGCGCCGCGAGCGCGCGCAAGTCCCCCGGGGTGGGCAGTCGGACGGAATCGAGCAGGGCATGGTGCACACGCCCCGACTGGCTGAGCACCACCGCCAGCACCCGGCGGGCGTCGAGGCGCGCCAATTGCAGGTGCCGCAGTTTCTCGTTTCGCCAGCTGGGCGCCTGAGCGAGAGACAGGTAGCGCGTGAGCCGGGCGAGCTGGCGGCAGGTCGCCTCCAGCGCGGCCTCGATTTCCCCGCGCCCGGCGAGGTCGGCAAACAAATCGGCATCGCGCGCCGGCTCCACCTGAGACATCACGGTCTGCGCGTACACGCGGTAGCCGTGGTCGGTGGGCACGCGCCCGGCGGAGGTGTGCGGGTGATCGAGGTAGCCCGCCTGCTCGAGCTCGGACATCTCGCCCCGGATGGTGGCCGAGCACACACCCAGGTCCCCGCGCTCGGTAACCCAGGCCGAGCTCACCGGCCTGCCGGTGGCGATGTAATGCTCCACGACCGCGCTCAGGATAGCGCGCTTGCGTTCGTCCAGCGCCACTGCCACCTCTGCACCTCTTCGCGAGTCCCGCCGGCGTCGCGAAGCGCTCGGGCCATCATCTTGTCACGGATGTTACGGCACCGGCGCCCGTCATCCTTCGCGCTTGGCGACCGCAGGACTCCGTCAGGCAAGAACTACCATTGCCACGGCGGTTTGTCAAGCCTTGGCTGCGTCGCGTCGCCCTGTCGGGCTGGCAGTTGACGACCGGCCCTGGGGCGAAGCCGCCCGTGCGGCTAGGCCGGCTGCACGACCTTTGCCGCGCTGCCGCGGTCTATTGCGCGTCCGACTCCAGGTCTCCGGCCCATGGGGCCGGTTCCGTCACCTCATGGTATTGCTTCTTGCCTCCTTTCAAAAAATGTTGTTGCACCTCTCGCCACACACTGATGATGACGCGGCTTGCTGGCCCATCGCCAAACTCGACAAGCGGGACGCCCTGGCAGATTGCTCTGGACACCGATTCGTCAAAAGGTATGCTCTCTGTCACCGGGATCCGGGAGCGGACGCAGGAATCGCGAATCTCCCTTTCCAGATCCGGGTTCAGATCGAACTTGTTCACACAAACCACCGCCGGCACCTGAAAATGCCGACACAGGGTGAGGGCGCGCTCCAAGTCGTGCACGCCGGAGGGAGAGGGTTCAGTGACGATGAGCGCGAGGTCAGCATTGCCCAGGGAAGCGATCACCGGGCAGCCGATGCCCGGCGGACCGTCGGTGAGCAGCAGGCCGATCCCCTCTCGCTCCGCCCAAGCGCGCGCCTCTTTGCGAACGAGGGCAACCAGCTTGCCCGAGTTCTCTTCGGCGGGTCGCAGCCGAGCATAGACCATCGGCCCGTATTTCGTCTGGCCCCGGAACCAGTCGCCCGCTCTTCTCTCCACGAGTTCGACGGCCTCTGCCGGACAGACAACACGGCAGGCGCCGCAGCCTTCGCAGTTGAGCGATTCCACCTTCAGGGCCAGGGTGATCGCTTCGAACCGGCAGACCTCCAGGCAGCGGCCGCAGCGCGTGCAGCGTTGCGGGGCGATGACCGCAACATGGCCGGCCCGAAACTCCTCCTGATGGTGGATATCGGGGTGCAGGAGCAGATAAAGGTCGGGTGCATCTACATCGCAGTCCGCAAGCACGCTGCGGCCTGCCAACGCAGCGAACGAACCCACAAGCGTGGTCTTCCCTGTCCCCCCCTTGCCGCTGATGACCACCAGTTCCTTCATGATGGGTTCCCCCGCGCACAGGCCAAAGCCCGGTCGAGGATCTGCTCCAACTGGCGACCGAGTTCGGGCACGGCATAGACTGGATGGCGACCGTGAGCGTAGGCCTCCGCGACGGCCCGATCAAAGGGAATGCGGCCAAGCAGAGGCAGTTGCTTCGTCGCGCAGAAGGCCTCCGTCGCCTCATCCCCCTCGCCGGACCGGTTGATGACCACTCCGCAAGGCACGGCCAGTTTCTCCATCACCTCGACCGCCAGGCGCAGGTCGCTCAGCCCGAACGGAGTCGGCTCGGTCACCAGCAAGCAGAAGTCGCTGCCTTTGACCGCCTCTACAACGGGACAGGCGGTGCCGGGAGCAGCATCAATGATCGTGAGCCGCTCGTCCTTCCGGTGCGCCTTCACCGCTCGAATGACGGGGGTCGCCATCGGCTCCCCCACATTCAGGCGACCCTGCACGAAGGCTATCTTTCCCGCGCTGCCCGCCTCAATCACGCCAACCTGGCGGGGTGCCTCCCGAATCGCGCACTCCGGGCAGGCGAGCGTGCAAGCGCCGCAGCCGTGGCACAGTTCCGGAAACACCAGCACCTGCCGGCCCATCACCGCGATGGCGTGGAACTGGCAGGCCTCGGCGCAGCGCCCACACAGGTTGCAGCGCTCCTGGTCAACTTCAGGGACTGGTATTGTCACAGCCTCGGTATACGTGATCTTTGGCTGGAGGAACAGATGCGCGTTGGGCTCCTCGACATCGCAATCAAGGAGCTGCGCGCGACCGTTGACGATGGCCATGCCCACCGCCACCGTGGTCTTGCCTGTCCCGCCCTTGCCGCTGGCTACCGCGATGTGGAGCGGTGAGGTCAGGCTCATCTACCCTGCTCCTGGGAGCAGGGTATGCAAAGCGTGCGACCCTCGCGCTCCATCGCGCGGGTTGCCATAACAGCCTCGCCGCAGCTATCGCAGACCAGTGACTCGCGAATCTGAGCCGGCTCGGGAAGGACGATGGTCGTCGCCTTGACCTCGAACAGGTCTTCGACCGGTGCGTGCAAGAGCCAATTGGTTCGAGTCTCTCGATCCTGGCTCTCCGGCTCTGCCCGTCGCCGCGCCTTGAGGGCGATCCGCACGGCCCGCCCACTCGGTCGCAAGGCCAGGGTGAAGACCTGCTTGCCGTAGTCCCGGAAGAAGAAATTGCCCTTCCCGAACGTGCAGCCCGTCACATACTGGACGGCGTCTGCTGAACAGGAATCGTTTTCCACGATCGCGATCAGCTCCTCATCCTCGGCGCGTTCCGCTGCGAGTGCTTCCATGGCAATCTTCGCCGCGCGGTAGCCAATGGCCAGCCCCGGGCACAGATGCCCGTGGAATCGGACCACTTCGGCGAGATCGGTGTCGTGCTGCATTTCTCGAACTCCGTCCTGCGCGTTCATTGTTCATACCAGTCGGAGAGGGATGGCGCTGCCTACAGCGCTGACTGTGCGATCCGGGTACTAACGTCCGCCGCGAAAACCCCGGCCCCGTCCGCGTCCCCCGCCTCCCCTGCCGGAGCCGCTCCCGAACCCAACGCCTGAGCCGGGCCCGGTCGCAGATGGGGTGGGCGCGGCACCGCCCGTGCCGAAGTGCAAGGGGACAGTCGGCGCGCCGGCTGCGGCCAGTTTCCCCGCCTTCACCGCCTCCACGGCCTGGCGCACGGTTCCGCCGGCGAAGGGCAGAACCTGTATGCCGCCCGCGGTCAGCGCCTGGTGGGCATTCGGCCCCATGTTGCCCGCCACTACGGCCTGCGCACCTCTGCTTGCCACCAGTTGCGCCGCCTGGATGCCCGCGCCGCCGCCCGCCATCACGCCGGGATTCTCCACTGCCTCGAAGGCCATGGTTTCAGAGTCCACGATGACGAACCAGGCGCACCGCCCAAAGCGCGGGTCAACTGGAGCGTCCAGATTGTTGCCGCTTGCTGCTACTGCGATCTTCATCGAAGCCTCCTCCTTTATTGCGGGGCGGCGCCCATGGGGTGCCGCCCCCGGACGTCAGCGCCAGTCCGCGCATGTTCACACACGCGCGGACTGGCTGCCGCTGACTCACTGCTGTTCCTGCTTAAGCTCGGCGGCCCGCTTGGTGACGGCGTCGAGCTGCTGCTTCAGCCAGTCTGCCTGGCCGCGGAGTACGTCCAGTTCCTGGTCGCGAGTTGGCGGGGCGAATGGCATAGGCGCGGCGTACGGCTCCGCAAGACCGGGCGCGAACCCGAAGCCCCGGCCGCGGCCACGCCGCCACGCCATTCCCATCCCGAAGCCGCCTCCGCGGCCCCATGCCATTCCCATCCCGCGGCCGCCGCCAGGGTTCATGAATCCCGGCGTCGGGTACCCGGCGCAGTAGCCGGCAGCCCTACCAGTCATGGGGCCCATTCCTGCGGGCCCGGTTCCATCTCCACGTGGCATCCTTTCTCACCTCCTTTCTTGTCTTGTTATCGCTTCCTGCAGACTTGTGCATCCCGTCTTACCGGCGCCTCACAGCACCGGTCTCCTTTGCAGAGTCTCCTCGATGTCCAAAGGCCTGACTGCCGGCCGCTCGGCCTCATAGACCGACACGGCGTTCAGCCCCCTGAATGCAGTCATGATCTCCGCCAAAACATGTGGCGGGAGCGGCTTGACCGCGCAGGGGCGAAGCGGCGTGTTCACTTCGACCTCGTCGGGCTCGATCTCGCGCGCCAGCTGGGCCAGCGCCTCGGCTTGATCCTGGTTCGCCTGGAAGAACATCATCTGCAGCGCCAGGCAGCCCCGGTACCCCTTGCGGAAGGCCTTGATGCCGCCCAGGGTCTTCTCAAGGGTTATGCCTTCCACCGGCCGGTTGATGGCCCGCAGCAGACCCTCGGTCGGGGCGTCGAGTTTGGCGACCACTTTATCGGCCCGCGACAGGGCCGCCCGGACCTCCGGCTTCCACATGAGTGAGGAGTTGGTGAGCACGGCTACAGGGGCTTGTATTCTCCTCTTGACTTCGTCAATCGCTTCCCCCAGGTTGCTCGCCAGCGTGGGCTCGGCCGTCCCCGAGAACGTAACGTAGTCCAGGTCGAGCGCAGGCAGTTCCTCCAGTTCCCTGGCCAACCGGGCGACGGGGACGAACTCGCGGCGTTCCGCGGTGTAATGGCGGGTGCGCCCCAGCTGGCAATAGGCGCAATCAAAACTGCAAGTCTTCTCCGCCCGCGACACGGGGTCCACTCCCAGCGACCTCCCCAGCCGCCAGGAGGGAACCGGCCCATAAACCACTTTCTTCGGCCTCGCCATCCGGGGTTCGCCCATCTCAGTGCTCACACAGGCTCTCGCCGCCCTCCAGTTCGCCCCGCAGCAGCGCCTGAAGCGTCTCCTCGATGGTGCCTGAGATGCCGACGATGGTCTCGATGCCATGCTGGTCGAAGAGCGTCTGGGCGCGCGGCCCCATGCCGCCGGCCACGATGCAGGTGACGCCGCGCTCAGCCAGATAGCCGGGCAGGAAACCAGGCTCGTGGCCCGGGTTGGAGATCAGCTCCTGGCTCTGAATGGCGCCGTCGGCGATCTCCACGATGGTGTAGGCCTGGCAGCGGCCGAAGTGGGCGGCCACGGAATCACCATCGGTCGAGATGGCTACCTTGGCGGATCGGGTCTGGTTTGTTGTGTCTTCCATTGTGTTTCGTTCTCCTTGCTCTTAGAATGTCAGTCTCAGGCCCACGGTTCCATTCACGAACTGGTCTCCGAAAGCAGCGTGCAGGCGCATCCGTGCCTCAAACCCGGTACAGTGACAGGCCACCACCTGCCCCACGCCCATCTCTCGCAATGCCGCGACCGTCTGCTCGATCCGCTCCGGGCTGGCAGTCGCCAGGTGAAGTCCACCCACCACCGCCCGGATGCGCTCGTCTCCGGTCAGCTTCACCGCGTGGTTAAGCGTGTTGATCACCCCGGCATGAGCACAGCCCAGTAGCACCACCAGGCCCTCTGCCGTGCGCACCACCAGCGCTTGATCGTCCTGGAGCGGGTCAGGGTAAACGCGGTCGTTCTCCCTGATCCAGAAGTCTCGGGCCGCCTCCTCAAACGGCGTCGCCCGGGGGATCTCGCCGGTGATGAGCAGCCCTGGTCCCAGCTCCTGGACTCCGGCCTCTGCGTGCACTGTCGCACCCATGCGGGTCAGAGTGTCAGCGTCGTAGCGCAGACCAACGTGTCGGTCCTCAGCAGAGCCCGGACACCGCGCGTACTTCGCGGCAAAGGCGGCCGGATGCAGGTACACGTCCAGTTTCCCCAGGTGACTGGTGAGTGCTGCGAGGCCGCCTCCGTGGTCGTAATGTCCGTGGCTCAAGACCACTGTCTTTACGTCGCTGAGGTCAACTCCCAGACGAGACGCATTGCGCAGGCAGACATCGGTCTGCCCGGTGTCAAACAGCACTTGGCTGTCTCCCGCTACCAGCAGGCAGAAGCCGTGCTCTGCGAGCAGACCGTCGCCGCGGTCAACCTGGTTGTCCGCCAGAATGGTCACAACAAGCTCCATAGTCGGCTCACCTTCCAACGGAGGCGTTCGCGAACAGGCTCTCGAGAGCAGCCACCCGTCCTTGGAAGGGATTTCGCTGATAGGACTCGATCTCGCCCCGGTCACAGAGACGCGAGAGCTCGGGGTCAACGGGAATGCTTGCCAGGACCGGTATGCCTGCCGCCCGGGCTGTGTTTGGCCCAACCTCGCGGCCGAAGAGGTCTATTCGCTCCCCACAATGAGGGCAGATGAGGTGGGTCATGTTCTCCACCAGACCGAGGACGCGGACGTTGAGGTGGGCCGCCATTCTTATCGCTTTGCGCACGATCATTGCGGCCAGCTCCTGGGGCGAGGAGACCACCACCAGCCCTGCCAGGGGAAGGCTCTGCATTACCGTCAGCGGGATATCCGAGGTGCCAGGCGGCAGGTCAACCAGGAGCACATCGAGGTCGCCCCAGATCACTTCCTCCCAGAACTGCTTGGCGGCGTTGGCCAGCAAGGGGCCGCGCCAGATGACCGGGTCATCAGGGCTATCCAGCAGCAGGTTCAGCGACATGACCCGTATCCCGGCTGCGCTTGTCACGGGCAACAGGCCCATTTCGCTGCCTTCGGGGCGCCCATGCAAGCCGAACATCCTCGGGATGCTCGGCCCGGTAATGTCGGCGTCCAACACTCCGACGGTTCGTCCTTCTCTCCGGATGGCGATGGCCAGCAACGCCGTGACGACCGACTTTCCGACCCCGCCTTTGCCGCTCATCACGCCAATGACTTGTTTGACGTGGCTCATCTGCTGCGCAGGTGACGGCGCCTTTTGCTCCCCGGCGACGGCGCACGGAGATTCACGGTCGCACACACGCTTCGTATCCGAGTCACTCACTGGAACGCTCCCTGCCTGTCGGGAATATGTGCTGCTAACTGCAATTTACACATTACTCGCCATTCCTTAGCCCTTCTTTGCCGTTGTGAGGATCTGGTCAGAAGATCAGGCCGCCCCTGTTCGAGTCCGCCCTTCACTCGCCTCGACGGGGCGTGCCTGCCTCGTTACGGCGCTACGCCCTGGCTGCGCCGCTTTCTGGCAATTGCGGGCGAGGGCCTGAAGCGAAGCAGTCACGTCCCCAAGCACCTGCGCCCATTCGCCGATGTGCTGACGACCAGACTCGGTAAGGACGTACACCCGGCGTGCGGGGCCTCCGCCAGAGGTGTCCCAAGAAGAGCTGACCCGGCCGGCAGTCTCAAGACGCCGCAACGTCCGGTAGATGACGCCGCTGTCCAGCCCGGCATGGGTCACGGCCATCTTCTCCGCCTCCTGCGCGATCTGGTAGCCGTGGGCCTCGCCCATCTGCGCAATGGCAAGCAGCACGATGGGCTCCGCGAAGCGGTAGAGATTGCCCATCTCGCAGGAACATGGTCCCGCATCCTGGCCGTATCTGTGGCATCGTCTTGGCATAGCCATTCCTGCACTACATGCAACTTGCATCTAATTGTAACCGTCTACCCGGATGCTGTCAACCCCGGACGACGTCTGCAAGCGATGGCCCTCAGCCTCCGCAGTCGCCGCGCGCCCGGAGCGGCGACGCGGCCGCTACTTGCCGCCCAGGACCATGACCTCGTAGCCTTCGCGTCGCAAGTCTGCTGCGAGCGCGCGCGCCCGTTCAGGCGGCAGCGGCCCCATGACCACTTTGTGCAGCGTGCTTTGCCCTTGCTGCTCCGTCGTTACCCCGGGCGAATAGCCGCGGTTGCGCAGATCCTGCACCAGTTGCTTGGCGTTGCCGGGATCGACGTAGCACCCCAGTTGCAGGGTCAGCGCCGACGACGCCGGGGCGGGTGGGGCGGGCTGCTTTCGCTCGTCGGGTTTGCTCGGCCTGGGCGCGGGAGACGGCGCTTCTGGCTCGGGAGATTCCGCCGGCGGCTCTTCGATGATCACCGGCGGCTCCGCCGTCCTGCGGGGGGGCACCGCGTAGACCTCGGGCCTGGGCTTGAGCGCGGAGGCGCTACGCTTGAGGTACTGCTCCCCCAGCACGTAGCGACCGATGTAGAACCCTGCTAGCGCGCATACGGCTGCGACCGTGACGGCGGCTAGCGCGGTGACGAGCGCGCGACCGCTTCCGGTTCCGCCTTGTCCAAAGACGCGCATCATGCCTCTCCTGCGCGCCGGCCGACCGGGATGAGGTAGAGGGGCTGTTCCTCCTGCGGCAGCGCCAGCGCCGCCGCTACCGCATCATCCTGGAACGCGCCCACCGCTACCGAACCCAGGCCCAGCGCTTGCGCCTGCAGGTGCACGTTCTCGGCGGCACATCCTACATCCATATATACGTAGCGAATGCCCCGCTCGCCGTACCGGCCCGTCGTTCTCTGGTAAACCGCCGCCAGAACCAGGGTTACCGGGGCGGCAACGATGAAGCTCTGGCCCAGGGCGGCACGCGCAAGCTGCGTGCGGCGGTCGCCCTCGCCGGTCTTCGTCAGCGCGTGCTCCTGGGGGCGATACTTGAACATCCCGTGTTCGCCGACCACATACACCTCCAGCGGGTAGCACGCCCCGGCGGAGGGGGCGGCGCGCAGGCCCGGTCCGCCCGTGATCCCCTGGGCGGCCCACAGCAATTGCGCGAGTTGCTCCAGGGCGAGCGGTTCCTTCGAGAAACTGCGGCAGGAGCGCCGCCGCGCGACCGCCTGCTCCAGCGACACCGAGCTTTCTCGTGCGGCCGCCGGCAGCGCTATCGTTTCACCTATCGCCACGGCAGCGAGGCGCTTCACACGCTACTCCCTCACACCAGGTCCTCGGGGCCGGTCATGGTCTTGGCGGCATGCACAGCCCCTTCCGTAATCGCGCATAACCACAGGGCCATGGCCGACAGCGTCCACCACAGCGCCGGCGACGAAAAGAAAACCCCGAGCACGGCGCCGAGGTCGAACGGCGCGAGCCCGGGGCGGCCGGCGGCGCCTTTGCCAGCGAGCGAGCCGAGGGCAGCCACGCCGGCGGCCAACACCAGCAGCAGCCAAACGCCCAAGATAGCCACGCCCTTGAAGTGCTCACCGTTGTAGACTTGACCCAATCCCGGCATGACCAGGGATAGCACGGCCGCGATGCCTGGGCGCCGCGGGGTCTGGCTGCGCTTGCCGGCCAGCAGGTCCAGCATGCGCGCGCGCGCGATGTCGGCCTCAGCCATGAGCAGGCTGGCGCGGGCGATCTTGTCCTCGATCAGCCAGCGCTGGGGATTGGCGGCGCGCGCCAGCCGGTAGTGCTCTATAGCCTCGTCGCCGCGACGAGCCTGGTAGAGGATGTCGCCCAGCAGTTCGTGGGCCTGCCAGTTGCCGGGCGCCAGCGCCAGCGCTTCCCGGCAGCGCTTCTGGGCGCCCTCAAGATCGCCCTTCGCCCGCAGGCGGTTGGCGTCGGCGAGCAGCGGCGCGAGGCGGGCGTCTGCCGATTCATAGTCGTGGGTCATGTCCGCCATGATACTCATGTAACCTCGGTGACGGGCGCGTCACCCCACAGGCGCTCGAGGTCGTAGAACCCGCGCTCGAACCCACCGAAGATGTGGACGATGACATCGCCGAAGTCCAGCAGCGCCCAGTGCCCGTCCGCCACCCCCTGGGCCGCGGCGGACGGCAGCCGCAGCTCCTTGAACCGCTCCAGCAGCTCCTGGGCGAGAGCGCGCACGTGGGTCTCGGAAATGCCGGTGCAGACGACGAAGTAGTCGGCGATCAGGGTGAGCTTGCGCAGGTCGAGGACGACGGTGTCCTGCGCCTTCTTGGCCGCGAGCATCTCGGCTGCGAGCAGCGCCTTCTGGCGCGAGCCGCGCGGCCGTGTTCGCCCACCCGGTCGGCCCGGCGCCTGCGTCTTGGTGGTCTTACTTGCCAATATAATCAGTGCCCAGCAGCACGGTGATGTCGGCTTCGGCGATCGCCTGACCGTTGGCGCGGATCACGTTGCCGCAGTTGAGCCAGTCGTGTATCTCGCCGACCTCCTCGGGGTGGTCGGTGCGGTCCATGACCTCGGAGGTCGACTCGGACTGAGTCGCGAACCGCACCTCGGTAACTTCGTATCCGGCTCCTCCGAGGCGCCGCACCAGCCCCGCCTCCACACCGGGGATGCCGGTGGCGTTGACGATCGCCACCGCCGGGCGCGCGCCGTAGAGCACCTCGCCCACGATGCGCGGCACCTGCTGATAGTCGGGGTCGAGGTAGCTGACACCGGCCAGCTCCACGGGCGTGCCGGGCAAGGTGCGCCCCGTGATGCGGCCGGGGTCGATGTCCCTGGCCAGATCGGCGATGGCGTGGAGGTCCCTCAGCGTGAGGTCGGTTTCCACCGCCTCGGAGAACAGCTTGAGCAGGCCGGGCAGGCGCGCCAGGTTGCGCGGCGCGAGGGCCTCGCGCATGACCGCGCGCACGAACAACTGCTGGCGGCGGATGCGCGCCAGGTCGCCGGTCGGGTCGTGGCGGAAGCGGACGAATCCGACCGCCTGCTCACCGTTGAGGCGCTGCAGGCCGGGCTGCAGGTTGATGAACAGCCCCTGCGAGCGGTCGCGGTAGATCATGCGCTTGTCAACCTCGACCTCCACCCCGCCGAGCGCATCCACCAGCCGCGCCAGGCCGCTGGAGGTCACCTTGATATAGTAGTCGCAGTGCGCGCCGGTCAGCGCCTGCACCGTCTCCGCGGCGAGCGGCACGCCCCCGAGGGTGTAGGCCGCGTTTATCCTTTGCGTATTGTGCCCGGGGATGCGGACGCGAAAGTCGCGGGGCACGGACAAAACGCCGATGCGCCGCTGGGACGGGGCGAGCGCGACCAGCATCATGGTGTCGGAGCGGCGCGGCTCGGAGTCGCTGTCAACCCCCAGGATCAGCACGTTGACGTGCTGCAGGCCGCCGAAGGGCGGCCGGAACATGCCCCTCACCTGGTCCGCCGGGCGCAGCCCCAAGTGCTCCAGGTACCAGAAGCCTGCGCCCCCGACCAGGCCGAAGAGGGCCACGGGCGCCACCACCCACATCCAGCGCCGGGGGCGCTGCTTTCGCATCTTCACCGTTGCCATACGATCACATGATTCCCCGCTGCCGGGAATAATACCCGGCCATGATGCAGAAAGGAGGGAAGCGAAAACGCCAAACCGTCGTCCGCGTCACCGAGCAATCGCGCATCACTGGATCTCGCGCAGCAACCCGAAGCCGCACCGACTCCACCGCCCGAAACCCGCGTGGCAGTGCGCCCCTCACGCGCGGCGCACCATCGCCCAAGCTCTTGCTGCCCAGCCAAGAGTGAGTCTTCCCTCGTAATGAAACCTTTGGCTTATCCTGCCGTACAACCTTCACCGGAATGCGCGTACAGGCATGCGGCGGTCAAAACCGCTGCGGGCGGGGATGCGCCTCATTGACGATGAGCCTGCGTCCCTTGAGCTCGAAGCCGTCCATGGCCTGGATCGCCCGCTGCGCGTTGTCATCATCGAGATCCACGAAGCCGAAGCCGCGCGAGCGCCCGGTCTCGCGGTCGGTGATGATGCGCGCCGCCTGCACCTGCCCCACCGAGCCAAAGGCCTGGGCCAGCTCGTCCTCGGTTAGGCTCCACGGCAGGTTGCCCACATACAGCGTCACCGCCATCCTTAGTCACCCCCCTTCTGCTTGGACTCGCCTTCGCCGCCGCGGTAGAGGCCGTGCTTGGCGATATAGCTCTCCACCGCCGGCGGCGTCAGGTACTTGATGGATCGTCCCCGCGCGACCCGCTCGCGGATGTGCGTGGACGACACGTTGACCCCCGCCCCCTCGACCGGGTGCACCGCACGCGCCAGGTCGCCCAGGTCGCGCTCCAGCCCGGCGAGGTCGTAGCCGGGCCGCGTGACCGCGATCAGGCGACACAGCGCGAGCAGCTCCCGCGGCTCGCGCCACGTCAGCAGCTCGCGCACCGCGTCGGCGCCGGTGATGAAGAACAGCTCGGCTGCCGGGATCTGCGCGTGCAGTTGGCGCATGGTGTCGATGGTGTAGGACGGCGGGGGGCGCTCCAGCTCGACGCGCGAGGCGGTGAAGCGCGGGTTGGTGCAGGTCGCCGCTATCGTCATGGCGTAGCGGTGCTCCGCGTCGGTGACGCGATAGTCCTTGTGGTGCGGCGGCTCGCGGCAGGGAACGAACATCACCAGCTCCAGGCCGAACTGCGCTCGCGCCTCCTCCGCAGCCACGAGGTGGCCATAGTGCACGGGGTCGAAAGTGCCCCCCATCACGCCGAGACGCATGGCGTCACCACCCTCATGACCGGATCTGGCCCGCTCCGCGAATGACGTACTTGTAGGTCGTCAGCTCCCGCAGGCCCATGGGCCCGCGGGCGTGCAGCTTCTGCGTGCTGATGCCGATCTCGCCGCCGAGGCCGAACTCGCCGCCATCGGTGAAGCGCGTGGAGGCGTTGACGTACACCGCCGCCGCATCCACCAGGTCGCAGAAGCGCTGCGCGGCCTCGTAGTCGCGGGTAATGATGGCCTCGGAATGCCTGGTGCCGTAAGTGTTAATGTGTTCGATGGCCTGCTCCAGGCTGTCCACCACGCGAATGGCGAGAACAAGGTCGAGGTACTCGGTGTGCCAGTCCTTGTCAGTCGCCGCGAGCGCATCGGGCAAGATCTGGCGCGTGCGGGGACAGCCGCGCAGCTCCACGCCCTGCTCGGTTAGGCGCGGCCCCACCCGGCGCAGGAAGTCCCCGGCGATCGCCTGGTGCACCAGCAGCGTCTCGGCGGCATTGCACACTCCGGGGCGTTGGCACTTGGCGTTGACCACTATCTCCACACCCATGTCGTACTCCGCCGTCTCGTCCACATAGACGTGGCAGTTGCCGACGCCGGTCTCGATCACCGGCACGGTGGCATTATCCACCACCGCGCGGATGAGCCCCTCGCCGCCGCGGGGGATGAGCACGTCCACGTACTGGTTGAGCCGCATCAGCTCCTGGGCGGCCGCGCGGTCGGTGGTCTCGATCAGTTGAATGGCGCGCTGCGGGGCGCCGGCCGCCGTCGCAGCCTCGGCGATCACCCGCACCAAGGCGGTATTTGACTGCAGGGCCTCCGAGCCGCCGCGCAGGATGACGACGTTGCCGGCCTTGACGCACAGGCCCGCCGCGTCAACGGTGACGTTGGGGCGCGACTCGTAGATCATGGCCACCACGCCCAGCGGCACGCGCACCTTGAAGATCTGCAGCCCGTTGGGCCGCCGCCAGCCCTCGATGACCTCCCCCACCGGGTCGGGCAGGGCGGCGACCTCGCGCAGGCCGTCCGCCATGGCGGCGATGCGCTTCTCGCTCAACAGCAGGCGATCGATGAGCGCCTCCGGCAGTCCCGCCCCGCGCGCGGCGCGCACATCGGCGCTGTTGGCTTCGAGCACGAAATGCTGGCGCTCGCGCAGCGCCTCGGCCATCGCCGCCAGGATGCGGTCCTTGATGCGGGTGGGCAAGGCTGCCATCTGCGCCGCAGCCGCGCGCGCCGCCTTCGCCTTGTCGATTACCTCTTGCTGCACTCCCGTTGTCATTGCCCGGTTACCTGCTCACGGGCGCGCTCTCTTGGGACTGCCGCCGGTTCACAGCCTATGGGGGGGCGGCTGTGCCCCATCATGAGAGCCTAACGCGCCCGTGTTGCTTACTCCACGAAATCGAACTCCTGCTCGCCGATCAGCACCTTGTCGCCTTCCTTGGCGCCCAGCTCGCGCAGCCGCGGCACGACGCCCATGCGCTCGAGGGCGCCCTGGATGCTGCCGATCGCTTCCTCGCTCTGCAGGTCGGTGCGCGCGATGAGCCGCTCCACGGCGGACCCGCTGACGGCGAATGCCCCCGCCCCCACCTTCTCGACGTTGAGCTCCTCGCGCTCGCGCGGGGGGATGATTACCCGAGGCTCAACCTTCTCCTCGGCGGGGGCCAGCTCCTCCACCAGGTCGGCGCAGCGGTAGAGCAGGCGGTCAACGCCTTCGCCGGTGACGGCGGAGATGGGAAAGACCTCGAACCCCTCACCGGTCAGCTCGCGCGCGAACGCGTCCACTCTCTCGGCGGCGAGGGGCAAGTCGGTCTTGTTGGCGGCGACGACCTGCGGCAGGCGCATCAGGTCCGCCGGATAGGCCTTGAGTTCCCGGTTGATGGTGCGGAAATCGGCAGCGGGATCGCGCCCCTCGGCGGCCAGGTCGACGAGATGCACCAGCAGGCGCGTGCGCTCGATGTGGCGCAGGAAATCGTGCCCGCGGCCGCGGCCGGCATGGGCGCCCTCCACCAGGCCGGGCAGGTCGGCGACGATGAAGCTCCTGCCCTCGGGAGTGGAGGCGACCCCGAGGTTGGGCGCGAGGGTGGTGAAGGGATAGTCGGCGATCTTGGGCTTGGCGGCGGAGATGCGCGCGAGCAGGGTGGACTTGCCGGCGTTGGGCATGCCGATGATGCCGACGTCGGCGAGCAGCTTGAGCTCCAGGCGCAGCCAACTGCGCTCCCCCGGCTCGCCCCGCTCGGCGAATCGCGGCGCCTGGCGCACCGCGGTAGCGAAGTGGGCGTTGCCGCGGCCGCCGCGCCCGCCGCGCGCAACCAGGCAGGCGTCGCCGGGATGCACGAGATCGGCGAGCTGCGCGTCCGAGTTGGCGTCGGAAATGACGGTGCCGGCCGGCACCAGGATCTCGACGTCGGCGCCGCGCGGGCCGGTCTTGTCGGCGCCCGCGCCGTGGCCGCCGCGCTGGGCGCGGAAGTGGCTCCTTCTCAGAAAATCAACAAGGGTGCGCACCTTGGGATCCGCGCGCACCCACACATCTCCGCCCTGGCCGCCGTCGCCCCCGTTTGGCCCGCCTCTCGGCACGTGGCGTTCGCGCCTGAAGCTGGTGGCGCCGTTGCCTCCGTCCCCAGCCTGTACGAAAACCTTGGCTTCGTCAACCAGGATCGATCCCGAACCAGCCAAACTCACTCCGCGCCTGGTAGGCGCCTAGGCGACCGACGCGGGCACTACGCGGACCCGTCGGCCTCCCTTGCCCGAGCCCTCGAAAACGACCTTGCCCGCGACCGTGGCGAACAAAGTGTAGTCGCCTCCGATACCGACGTTAAGCCCAGGACGCACCTTGGTTCCACACTGGCGGATGATAATCGTGCCGGGCTTGACCGTCTCGCCGGCAAACGCCTTCACCCCCAGCCGCTTCGACTTGCTGTCCCGCCCGTTACGGGTACTGCCCATGCCTTTCTTATGTGCCATCGGAAAAGCCTCCGCTAGTTCTCTGCCTTCTCCCCGGCGGTCTCGATGCGCTCCACGAGCAGGCGGGTAACGCGCTGGCGGTGCCCCTGGAGGCGCCGGTAATTCTGCTTAGGCTTGTACTTGAAGACCCGAACCCGCGGCCCCCGGCCGTGCGCGAGCACGCGGCAAATCACCCGCGCGTCCGCCACCAGGGGTGTGCCTACCTGAACCCCCGCGTCGTCGGCCACCATCAGGACGCGCTCAATCGCCACGCGCTCACCGGCAGGCGCCGGCAGCGTCTCCACGTCCAGCACCGACTGCTCCCGCACGCGGTACTGCTTGCCACCAGTCTCAACGATTGCGTACATGAGTTCACTCCAGGGTGGATAGTATGGTAGCAAAAACGCGCGCGGACTGTCAACCCTGCCGCGGGCAGGCTCTGCTGTGAGCAGGCAAAGTGGACTTCCGGGATGCGCCTTTACGGCGCGCAATGGATGACAGGCACCCGAAATATCGAGCGAGGGCCCGGGACGCGATCCCGGTCATGAACCAGTCAAGCGCTTGTGTCTGCCGTCGGTCTTGCCGGAGTCGCGCGACCGGCGGCTGGACGAAACCTTGTCAGCTCCGCCGCCGCCATCGTTGCCAGCGCGCTCGCCGTTGCGTTTCCAGTACTCTTCGAAGGCCTCCGTGATCTCCCGTTGTGTCAAGAGTCTGGACTTGCCACGCCGCCGGTTCGCGGCACTCATCGACACTCACCTCTGCCAGTACGTGAATGAAGCCTATCGCGGGTTATAGGCTTGACAAGAGTATGAGCGGATTCGCGCCAACCATGCAAGGGGTTATCAGGCACCTGATGTTGGGCGCACAACACACGCTGGCAGGAATCCGGTCGGCACCCCGGTTGCGCGGCCTGTGCTGCAGGCCACCCGTCCGGCGGCGCGGCCGAGCCGCGCGGCCGCTCGCGGCCCATTGCCGTGCGGGTGGAGGGCGCCGGCGCCTGGGCGTCGAACCTGCATGGAACGCGCGGGCGCGGTGGAAGTTAACGCTGCGTGCGTGGATGGCGCGCCGGCGGAGTGCGCGGCGGCGCCAGTGGAGATCAACCGTATGTTACTGCCGAACGTGTGGGGCGGTGGGCAGCTCTTTGCCTTTTCCGGGATGGAGGGAGAAACCGGCTGGCCGGCGTTGTTGGCGGCGGTGACGCTCGATGAGCGCATTGGTCTCGACTTCTACAGCGGCCGCCGCCCGCGTCTGTGGCTCGCGCTGGAGGCGCGCGGCAAGGCGGCGGATGGCACCCCCAAGGCGCGTTTCGCGGCCGTCAAGCCGACGGTGGTCGCGGGCGATGTCATCGTGGTGGAGGTGGAGATCGAGCGCGGCGTCGGCTGCCGGCTGCGGCTGGCGTGCGTGGACCGGACGGGCATGCTGGCCGAGGTGTCAGGCGTGCCCGCAGGCGTGCGCGCGTACTTGGTGCTCGACCTGACGCCAGCGCCGCGCGAT
>Ga0315279_10003675_pt1 | contig 21123 bp, 16 predicted proteins | sample YL17G06_20_MG_FD_203694 | JGI IMG/M metagenome (GOLD analysis project Ga0315279, IMG submission 203694) | Sediment microbial communities from Yellowstone Lake, YNP, Wyoming, USA - YL17G06_20 | ecosystem: Environmental > Aquatic > Freshwater > Lake > Sediment | place: USA: Wyoming | collected... | reverse complement strand
CGCTCTGGGATACCAGCCCGCGGAGCCACTTCCCACTCGAACCATGCTAGATGCCTACACAAAAAGTTCGAACATCGTCCGGCCCGCGGAGCCCGCTGCGAGCTATCCAGCTTCCAAGCTACAGCATTGCTTGATAGTTCGGCGTGCAGGCACGCCTCAGGTCCAGCAGCAACCGTCTACAGCTAAGTGATACTATCATCGCCGTTCATACTTTCTCTGTCAATCGCAAACGACAGAAAAAGAGAACTGAGAGGTCACAATATGCAGGCTCTCGTGGTCCCGCTGCCGAGCGTGCCTCCATACAGGCAAGTAGCACTTTGACCATTTCGTATCTTCTTTGCTCGTTCTTTTCGCAGAACATTCTTCTAATGCCCAACCCATGAACGCAAACCTTTCCAAAGAAGCTAGCTCCCCGTCTAATCCTCATACTCCACGGCGCAAACTCGAAAGGATGCCCCAGGTAGACGATGGGTTTCCCGTTTCGCAAAGATTCACTGTAGAGCATAGTGGAGAAGCACTTCACGAATCTGGGACCGAATGTATACAAAGCGATACTGATGAAAGGCAGCACTACGGCAGGAACCGGGATTACCCAGATATTCCGGCTGTCACTTCTGAATGCGCTCCGGTCGCTTCGGTGATAGGGCAACCATTCCCATGCTCGAGGCGAGGTGACAGTTACTGGTCGACAGCACTGTGGCTATCTCCAGGTTCGTTCAACTTTCCTGATTAGGTAGAACGTGGCAAGGCCGAGCAAGAACATGATGGCAATAAACAATGGATACCCGACCTTCCACCACCTCTCAAAGCCGATAATGGCCGAAAACTCTGACATGCCTCCGATGCCGGCAAAAAGACTCGGGATCGCAACAGCAATAACAATAGCATTGAGGTTCTTCATCATGACGTTCAAATTATTACTGATTATCGAGGCACGAGCATCCATGAGACTAGCGATGACCTGGGAGTAGATTTGTGCCATCTCATAGGACTGCGCATTTTCAATGGCTATGTCATCAAGGAACTCCTGATGGGTCGACGACAGCCCGAGCTTGGCGGCGCTTGCCTTGAGCTTGTCAATAACTCGACCGTTAGAACTAATCCCCTCCAAGTAAAATACAAGACTCTTTTCCAGTGTAAACATGTTGAGTAACTGCCGGTTATTGATCGAAACATTGATTTGTTGTTCGAGTTCGTCGCTGCACATACTGATGGCCTTGATGTGCCCCTGGAAATGGGCCGTTGACATATAGATGAGTTTTAGAACCACGTCTTGAATGGAATCAACTTTAGCGAACTGCCGACCGAGAAACAGCTGAATATCCTCCGCGAGCAGAATGATGAGTCGATCGGTGAACATGAAAAGGCCTATGGACTCAACATTGAAGAGAAAGCTGTCCTTTCCCATGTAGCGTTTCGGTTCTTTGATAATCAAAGCCACGTGGTCGGGTTCCATTTCCATTCTTGCAAGCTCGTTGGAATCCAAGGATGAATGCAGTGTGTGTTCGTCAACGTGAAGGCTTTCGATGAGATATCTCCGTTCAGTCTCGTCAGGGTTGACATAGACGTGTATCGGACACTCCTTGTCTGACGTCTCTGTGATTTTTCCCTCGCAGAAGGTGAATTGTTTCAACATTTTTGTTTACCTCCTTGTGTCCTAGCGAAATGATGGTTTGCGCGATGCGCGTGACTCAACGACCTGCGCGTATGAGATTCGCTTCATGTGTCTCCTCCAGGCGGGCTGCGTCGATTGCCCAAGAATTCATTCCGATGGGAAACAGTGCTAGACCAGATGGGACCCTGACAAGATCGGCTCGGGCGACCGCCATCGAGCGCAGAGCGGTTTCAACGTAGTCTTCGATCGTTTGATAGAACTTGGGCTGGTTCAATGGTCTCACAGAATCAAGACTATCGAGGCCAAATGAGCTCCCCACTGCCGGACAGATTCTTCCTCAAGAAAAGCCTTCCCTAAAACCGAGGTCTCTCCGGGCGTCTTCGCTCCGGGACGTAGACGTGAGCGATTTTCCCTTCATTCCACTCTTGTGAGGCATAGAGATTGCAGTAGCACGTCCCGTACTCCCTGACGTCAGCCTCGCGGTACGCACAGGGACAGATTATATCCTTGTCGGACTCCCGATTGCCCGTCGCCAGCCTGCAGGGACAGCTCATGTAACCGTACCGCTCTTTGTTGGCCAAAAGCGCCTCGAGAACCTCGAACGTTTTTGTCCTGTCCTTGTTAAAGAAGTAACCCTTTGGCTCCTGGAGTTTCTTGAGCGCCTCGTATAGCTTTTCAACTTCCTTCAGTTTATCGGCTCCCGTCATTTTATTCCCAGCGCCTTCTTGATCTCATCTTCTCTGTAGCCCACGATTACCTTGTCTCCGATTATGATTGTGGGAAACGAACACTGCGGATTCAGCTTCCTGACTTCCTCAAGTATGGCCTCGCGCTCTTTGCCCTGAAGCAAATCCACGTCTATGAAATCGTATTTCACTTTGCACTCATCGAGCAGCTTTTTTGTAGCTTTGCAGTAGCCGCACGTGCTCAGCGTATACATTTTTACTGGCTTCTGCTGCATATCAGGCCTCCTTCTGGATTCTCAGACTTCAATCTGAATGTTGTTTGTGGTAATTGTCACACGTGAAAAAAGTAAAAACAAGCGGTTTGTCGAATCTTGACACTCTTGGGCGGATAGTGTTAAGTTTGAATGTTTAAGGCTGTCTCTCTGCAATTCGACGGAGGAACGCATGCAAGCGATTGTTTGCATCAAGCAAGTCCCAGAGACCCCAAATGTGGGGATTGACCCTCGTACAAATACTCTCATCAGAGAAGGCATTCCGAGCATCATCAATCCATTTGATATGTACGCAATTGAAGAAGCCCTACTGATGAAGGACAAGTTTGGTGGCAAGGTTAGCGTCATAACCATGGGACCCCCGCAGGCCGTAGAGGCTCTGCGAGAAGCGCTTGCGATGGGCGCAGATGAAGCGTTCCTTCTGAGTGACAAGGGATTTGCAGGGTCAGACACTTGGGCTACCTCATACGCGCTTTCAAAGGCCGTAGAGAAAATAGGTCAGTATGACATCATATTCTGTGGCAAACAGGCCATTGACGGAGACACAGCCCAGGTCGGACCAGGTGTTGCAAGACGTCTTGGCATTCCTCAGCTCACGTACGTATGCAAGATCAGGGAAATAGACCCCGGAGCAAAGAGGATAGTTGTCGAAAGGCTACTCGAGGCCGGAAAGGAAGTTGTCGAATCGAAGCTCCCTGCTCTTGTCACCGTGGTCAAGGACATAAACCAACCGCGTTTTAGAACACTTCTCGGAATCAGGAAGGCCACTCAGGCCCAGATTCCTGTCTTAAAGCCAGCGGACATCAACTGTGAAGAGGAGAAGGTAGGCCTTTTGGGCTCGGCTACAGAAGTCGTCAGGATTTTTACACCTGAGCCTCGCAAGGGCGGACAGGTTCTTGAAGGCGAACCCGAGGAGACCTGCGAGACTCTTGTCCAGAAGTTGATGGACGCGAAGTTTCTCTAGTTTCTTTCGCGGATGAAGAGTCCATGTGATGGACGCGAAGTTGCTCTGAGATGAAAGGAGCCTCGTGCCGAATCTAAGGGTCAACGAAGAAACCTGCACAGGGTGCGGCATTTGTATCAAGACCTGCCCCTTCGGCGCCTTGACTCTTGAGGGCGAGCTTGTCCGTATTGGAGATAACTGCAACGATTGCGGTGCGTGTGTCAGTTCATGCCCGAGCGAAGCCCTTATTCTCGAAAGACCGGAGCAGGCCGCGGCGGTTGACTTGTCCCAATACAAGGACGTTTGGGTTGTCATAGAGTATGAGAAGAAAGGCGTCTCTCACGTCGCACTCGAGCTTCTCGGAAAAGGCAGGGATCTTGCTGACACTCTGGGCTCCAGGCTCTGCGGTCTCATACTCGGTGAATCAGTCTCCAAGCTTTCGCAGGACATCTTTGCGCATGGAGCGGACGTCGCATACGTGGTGGAGAACCCGGCGCTCCGCAAGTACCGAACAGACCCTTACGTTGATGCCGCCGCATTCCTGATAAGAAAGTACAAACCCGAAATTGTGCTGATGGGAGCCACAACCACCGGCCGGGATTTTGCGGGTGCACTTGCGACCGAAATCGGCACCGGTCTCACGGCAGACTGCACGGGTCTTGAAATCGAGCCGGACACGAAGAACCTCATCCAGACCAGACCCGCTTTCGGCGGCAATATCATGGCACAGATCGTATGTCGCAGGCACAGACCTCAAATGGCGACAGTCAGGCCCAAGGTTATGGAATTGCCCAAGCGAACCGACGGGAAGAAGGGCGAAATCGTCACCGAAAAGATCGATTTTGACGAGGAGAGGTTTCTAACCAGGGTGCTGGAATTCATCAAGGAAGAAGGTGCGACCGTGAATCTCGCCGACGCCAATGTAATAGTCTCGGGCGGACGGGGGCTCGGAGAGCCACAGAATTTCAAGGTTGTCGAGGAACTCGCAAGAACACTGGGCGGTGCCGTGGGAGCGTCGCGGGCTGCGGTGGATGCGGGTTGGATTCAGTATCCCCATCAGGTCGGGCAGACTGGAAAAACAGTAAGGCCCAAGCTCTACATAGCGTGTGGCATTTCTGGGGCCATACAGCATCTTGCCGGCATGCAAACCTCTGACATCATAGTTGCGATAAACAAGGACCCCGACGCGCCCATCTTCAAAGTGGCCACCTTTGGAATCGTTGGGGACCTCTTCAAAGTAGTCCCAATCCTGACAGAAAAGTTCAAGAAGCGCCTCGGAAAGTAAGCATCACGTCGGGCACGTCGCACGTTTCTAAATGTGTTCCATCGCCTGCCCGAGGTCGTGGATCAGGTCTCCGGCATCTTCCAGCCCTACCGAAAGTCTGATGAGACCTTCCGTGATACCTGCCTCTTCAAGCTCCTGTTTTGAGTAACCCGTGTGCGTCATCGAGGCGGGATGCTGAATCAAGGTCGCAACGTCTCCAAGACTCACGGCCAGCACGCACACCTGAACGCTGTTCATGAGTCTTCGCCCCGCCTCCCTTCCTCCCTTTATCTCGAAGGCTATCATGCCGCCCGGGCCTCTCATCTGTCTTCTTGCCAATTCATATTGAGGATGCGTAGGCAGCCACGGGAACCACACCGTCTCTACCTTCGGATGAGAAGAAAGGAACTGCGCCACCTGAATAGCGTTCGCTGAGTGCTTTTCCATGCGAACGTGGAGGGTCTTCAGGCCTCTCAGCAAGAGCCAGGCATTAAACGGACTGATGCACCCGCCGAGGTCTCTTACGAACTCCTTCTTGATTTGCTTGATCTTCTGAGCAGGACCCACGATAAGACCCGCAACCGTGTCGCCATGTCCTCCTATGTACTTCGTCGCACTGTGAATCACAAAGTCCGCGCCAAGCTCAATGGGATTCTGATAGTAGGGGGTGCAAAATGTGTTGTCCACGGCCAACGCTACACCGTGTCTCTTAGTGATGGACGCAACAGCAGCTATGTCAACAAGCTTCAGAGTCGGATTGGCGGGCGTCTCTATAAACACGAGCTTTGTTCTTCCATCAATTGCTCGCTCGATGTTGTCAGGAATCGAAGCGTCTACTTCGACGACTTCGATGCTGAGGCGTTCGAAGGTGTTCCTGAAAAGCTGATGTGTGCCTCCATACAAAGTGTCAGAAGCGACGATTTTCTCCCCGCTCTTGACCAGACTCACGATGAGCGAGACTGTGGCCGCCATTCCTGACGCGGTGGCAGCGGCTGCTTCCCCTCCCTCGAGAAGAGCTATCTGTCTCTCGAGGACAGTCTGCGTGGGATTTCCCAATCTTGTATAGTAGTAGCCCTCCTGCTCGCCCGCAAATATGGCGGCACCCTGCTCCGCGCTTTCGAATGCAAATGTTGAGCTCTGGAAAATGGGGGTGGAAAGCGGGTCTACGTGAACCTGCTTCTCGGCCTTAGCATGTCCATCTTTCCCGTGTACCGCCAGCGTTGCAAAACCAAGCTTTCGTTCTTTCATGGTGTTCCAATCCCCCTAAATGTGTTGAAGTGGAGTCGTGCGTATTCGCCGCCAACAAAGCCTTCCCGTGGCTACAAGCATCTCTTAAAAAGGTGATGTTTCAGCTCGAAAGCGCTGAGTTTCAGCTCGAGGCTCATTGACTCAAAAGCCCTCAGGACAAAAGCTCCCAAGGTCGAAACATACAACTCTCCCACAAACGGCCTGGCGGTGTCAACTCAGATGTAAAATTGTCGTATTGCATCTGAATTGACCGCGCTTTCTTACTTCTGAATTGTCCGGGGTCATCTGACCAACTTGTGCTTGATGATCACCTTGCCACGGCTTAACGCGTCTTGACCGTTCGACTGTCGCATGATATTGTGCAAGCGGGTGAGATCGAAAGCGAACAGGACCTGCGCACTTTGCTGTACGGAGCATAGATGTCCTACACGATCGGTAAAGATACTTCTGGATCGAACTCTTCTCCGGACCCGGCTTCATATTCGACGCCGTATCTGACGATTTTCGGCAATTCAGACCTGCCCAGCCAGCACCCCGACGAGCACACTCATCAGCGACTCTACGTGACCCTCGTGCTTCTGGTAGCGCTTCTCCTTAGACTCTACCACCTTTCAAGCCAAAGTATTTGGGTGGACGAAATGCTAACGCTTTTCTGGAGCGGCTTCACCGCTCCTCTAACCGCAATTGACATATTTGGCAATCTACACGGCCCGCTTCATACAATTCTCGTATTCCTCTGGACGAGACTGGCGGGAGAGAGCGAATTTGCCTTGAGATTTCCCTCCGTCGTTTTTAGCGTCCTTTCTCTTATTGCCATCTACAGACTCATTCTCAAACTCTCCGACTCGCGAACAGCTTTGATCGCTATGGCAGTGATTGCCTTCTCACCTTTTCACATATGGTATGCCCAGGAGGCGCGCAATTACAGCATGCTGCTTTTCTTCTCAACACTGTCGTTTGAGAGTTTTCTAAGTCTTCTTTCTCAGCCCGACAGAAACAATTTCGGGAAATACGTGCTCCTTACTTTCGCAGCTTTTCTCTCCAATATGAGCATGGCGTTCGTTGTCATCGTGCAGGACATTTTCTTCTTCGTCTCGCCTCGAAAGTTATCTTTCCGAAGCCTCTTCATGGCTCATATTCTTCTGGCGCTCCTGCTTTTGCCCTGGCTTATTGGAATGTACCAGAGGGTGGAGTTCCACAGACTCGCCAGAACCACACCTTACGCGGAGTCCGAGTTTTTGCGTGGGGGAACCACGTTCACACCGTTTGCCCTCCCCTACACCTTCTTTGTGTTCTCTGTTGGCTACTCCCTTGGGCCAAGCCTTAGAGAACTGCACGAGTCGGCTCGACTGGCGAGCTTTGCTCGCTATGCTCCTGTTCTGGTACCCACAGCAATTGCTTTCGCACTCGCTTTTCTCCTGGGCATCATCTCTTTCAGAAACAGGAGACGATTGCTCTTTTTACTGCTACTTTGGATAGCGCTTCCGCTCGCTATCCTCTCTTTCTTCGGAGTAAAGAACTTTAAGCCGTTTAACCCTCGCTACCTGATGGTGAGTTATCCAGCGTACGTTCTGTTACTCGCGGAAGGTCTGCGCCACAGAAGACCGGCGTTCCTTCGGCTAGGGTTAGGGACGCTCATTCTCGTGACCATGCTTCTTTCGCTGTGGAACTACTATAATGTGACGGAATATGCAAAGGATGACTTTAGGTCTGCGGCTCGGACTCTCGAGACAGAATTCGTGCAGGGTGATGTGCTTTTCACAGAAGGGACCTACGAACCTCTGATCTACTACGGCAGACGCACCACGAAGCCAATCACGTTTCTGCCTCTCTATTCCACAGTAATTGCGGACGATTCCAGGCTTGAGAGCTATGTTCTTGAGAAAAGCCGGGAAGCCAACCGTATCTGGCTCATGACGTCCAGACTCTGGGACCTGGATCCCGAGATGAGAGTGCCGGCTTTATTCCGACGCCTGTTTGTCACCGATAGAGAGTTTCACTACGAAGGCGTCGACCTTCTTCTTTTGTCCAGGAGATAAGAGCAAGAAAGTGGAGGCTGTGCTGGTTGCGGTTCCGGCGCGCAATTGCTGCCAGAGGTAGGTAAGGCGAGCAACACGTTTGCGAGCTGCTTGCTGCCGGCTGGTGCATATGTGATGTGACACGCCTGCGCACTGATGATTGCTCATCGGCCAACGCATAAGTGAGGTGTGCTTGAAGCTGTTAATAATCCATACAAGAGCATGCGAGTATGCAGCATTGATCAAGTCCGAAATCGATGAGGAACTTCCGCATTTTGAAATCATAGCCGCAACGGACAAAAGCGAGGTTCCATCGTCGATTGAAGATGTTGATGTAATACTTGCGTGGCGTATTCCAAAGGAAATCATAAGAAAAGCAACAGGCCTCAGGTGGCTCGCTTCGACTGGAGCGGGGGTTGACCACCTAATTGTACCCGGACTGCCCGACCACGTTGTAATCACAAAGGCGCCTCCTATTTTCGCCAAGGCCGTAGCAGAGTACGTGATGGGCTATGTCTTGTACGTGTCGCTGGGGATAGAGAGAATCGTATCCAATATGCGGAAGAGAGTGTGGGTCGTGCCGGAGCACTTTCGTCTCTCGGGAAAGCTCATGGGAGTTCTGGGAATTGGCACCATAGGGACCGAGGTCGCAAAAACAGCAAGATCTTTTGGAATGCGTGTCTGGGGAGTAAGGCGCACCGCTCAGCCACTACCAGTAGAGGAAGCAGAAAAAATCTTCGGCAGAGAAGAGCTCACAAGTTTCCTACCCCATCTGGATTTTCTTGCCCTCACTCTTCCACTTACTGAGGAAACAAGGAATTTAATCGGGAAGGATGAGATTTCTTTGCTCAAACCTACCTGCTGGATAATCAATGTCTCGCGGGGTCGAATAGTCAAAGAGGATGACCTTGCGCAGGCACTGGATGAAGGAAAACTGGGAGGTTACGTTTCTGACGTGTTTGCATCCGAACCTTTGCCGGGAGACAGTCCCCTTTGGAACCTTCCCAATGTGATAATAACCCCCCACTATGCCGCGTTGACGCGGACGAAGGAGTTTGTCCCCCACTTTGCGGACAACTTGAGAAGATTTGCGAGAGGCGAGACCCTTTTGTTCCAAATCGACAAAGAGAAGGGATACTAACCTGCGATAGCCCTGGCGAGGTTTAGCAACGACCTGTCGTAGGTTCTCTCCACTGCCTTCGGGAAAAGACACCCTGGTGCCTCACCGCTTTTCCTATGGTAGCTGATGCACTCGCAGCACTTCCCTTTCCTCTCGCAGGGTTCGTAAGTGCATGTGCAATTCTGTAGGTTTTCTTCGAGTGACGGACAGTCAGCCATCTTTACCTCCTGCCGCGAGAGCCCTGCCCCGAAGACCAAGACCGGAGGCGCGCCGGACGTTTTGCCGGCGCGCCTTCACGAATAGAGGCCGTGACCAATAGCGCGTTAAGCAGGCGTGCCTCACAAGTGCCTCAGAAGCTATCTGAAAATATTGCGAGGCACTCTTCCTTTAGAGGACGTCGTGCTCGTGTGGTTCTTCGACAACGAGACACCATATAGCATTGGACCCCCTTGCTTCTTGACGCTCGGTACTCCACTCAAGATTCGGACAGATGTGTTCTGGCCCGATGCAAATCACTAACAGAGGATGTTTCGACCTCGCGATTGATACCACAGCGCTACTCGCATGTCAATGGAGCGTTCGGCTGTGCGTCTGCACTGATTCTCCTATGCTGCGCTTGACGACTGCGATCTTGCATGCTAGCATCCGATTTGAAACGAAAAGGTGGCGAGAACGGGGACATGTCTCACGTCTGGCGTTCATTGTTTGATGTCTAATCTGTGATGTGTAACTTTTAATGTCCGGCGTTTGATGTCTGGTGTCGAGTGTCTAGTGTACTATACCCAGTGGCTGATGTCTGATTCCTGGTTGCGGACTAAGTCTTCCGCCCCCGTTGAGGATTCACGATGAAAATCTGTTTTCTTGGCGATGCATCGATGAATCACGTGGCACGATGGGTAAATTACTTTGTCGATAGAGGGCACGACTGCTTCGTCATTAGCCTGGAAAAAGGTCAAAAGTTCAAGTGCCCCTTCCATCACGTTCACATGCCTGCGTTGCCTCCGTTTGCCAAGTACCCCCTTTCTGCTCTCTTGGTCTCCAGCTTGATCCGTAGCTTCGTCCCGGATGTAGTGAACGCCCTCTTCATACCCAACTATGGTTTTGTTGCCGCTATACTAAACGCTCGGCCGCTCGTTATAACAACCATGGGATCGGACGTTCTTGTTGTACCCAGAAGGAGTGCTTTCCACCGCTGGAGAACACGATACGTTCTGTCAAGGGTTGACCTCGTCACCTCGGACGCATGGATGATGACCGAGAAGATTATCTCCTTTGGAATCGAGTCCACAAAAGTGCTCACAGTACCTATGGGCATCGATAACACGATATTCAATATGGAAGGAAGGACTCCGCACTCCCCGGAGGAACCCTTGATAGTAAGTACCCGCCAGCTCGGACCGCCTTACAATGTCTTGCAACTCGTCGAAGCCATCCCCGAGATACTCAGAGCAGTTCCAGGAGCTAAGTTCGTGGTTGCAGGTACAGGCACAGAGCAACAGAGACTCGCTGAAGCGACGAGGCGCCATGCAATATCAGAATCCGTGCACTTCCCCGGGTGGCTTCAGCCCGAACAGCTTGCAGCCCTGCTCAGGCAGGCAACGGTATACGTATCAACCTCGACGTCTGACAGCACATCAGTTTCCCTTCTTGAAGCCATGGCATGCGGTGCATTTCCCGTTGTGAGCAATATTGAAGGAAATAGGGAATGGATTGAGAATGGAGTAAACGGTCTTCTCTTCGGGCTGGGAGGTCCCTCCTCGCTCGCCAGGGCGGTCATAGGCGCGCTATCAGACAAGGAACTCATCGCCTCTGCTACGGAAAAGAACAAGGAGATCATTGAGAAGAAGGCAATCTGGACCGACAACATGTCCGTTGTGGAGGGAGCGCTCGCAATGCTCAAGAAGTGAGGTGAAGGTTTGGGTCAGAGCTTAGAAGAAGCGGCAATCTTAGAAAATGGCGGCAACCGATGATGCGACCAGATTCGCAAAACCCGAGGGGAATACTCCCATCGCAATCGTGCCGAGGACGCAAATCGCAAGAGCCACTATTGTTGCACGCGACAGAGAGACTTCTATTCGCTCCGATTCTTCCTTCATGTACATTAGGAACACTATCCGCATATAGAAGTAAACCGAAACGAGACTATTAAGAACGCCAATCACAGCCAGGTCTGTGTACCCTGCTCCAACGGCCGCACTGAATACGTAGAACTTCCCAAAGAAGCCCGCTGTCGGAGGGATTCCCGCAAGGGAAATCATGAAGATCGCCATCGTTGCAGACAAGAGCGGATGACGTTCTGCAATACCTGAGTAGGACGAAATCTCGAGAGCTTCAACTTCGGCCCGTCTCAGCAGAGTGACCACACCAAACGCTCCGATCGTCATGAAAGCGTACGCCAGAACGTAGAAGAGCACGCTGGAGTACCCGGCTTTGTTCGCAGCGGTGAGGGCCACCAGAACATATCCTGCGTGCGCAATGCTGGAGTAAGCAAGCATACGCTTGACGTTTGTCTGAGCGATGGCGACCACGTTCCCAAGGGTCATTGTGACGACTGCCAAAACCCAGAGAACCCTCGAGAGGTCGATTTGAATCACTGGGACGCTGGTAGAGAAGATTCTAATGAAGGCTGCAAGGACGGCCGCCTTTGAGATCGCCGACATGTAACCTGTTATTGAGGTGGGTGCCCCCTCGTAGACATCGGGAACCCACATATGAAACGGGACTGAACCAAGCTTGAACAAAAGTCCTACTAGCAACAAACCGCAGGCAGCGAGCGTAATGGGACCCGGCAACCTCGAGCCTGAAGAAAGCATGAATTGTAGATTAGCATAGAAGGTGCTGCCGGTAGCTCCGTAGAAAAGTGCGATTCCATAAAGGAAGAAACCCGACGCAAAAGCTCCGAGGACAAAGTACTTCACCGCCGCCTCAACAGATGAGCCCCTTTCCCTGAAGAACCCGCTTAGTGCGTAAAGACAGAGAGAAAGGATTTCGAGACCCAGGAACAAAACCAATAGATCGACTGCCGATGCCATCAGCATCGCGCCGGAAGTTGCAAAAAGAATCAGCGAATAGTATTCACCCCTTTGAATATTCTCCTTCTTTGCGTAGGACACGGATATGAGCAGTATAAGCCCCGTGCCGAGAAGAAAAAGAAGCCCGAAGAACGAGGAGAATTTGTCCAGACTTATCACTCCTCCGAACCCCTCTACTCTTCTCCCCCACAGCAATGCAATTGATACCGCTGAGGCTGTGACCCCGAGCAGAGAAACGTACGGCAGAATCCATCTTCTTCCGGGCAGCAATAGATCAACCAGCAGCACGATAATTGCTGAACCGACCACCATGCTGAAAGGTATGGCAGCAGCCAAACCCAGACCCGGAGATCCCAACATAGAGGTCACAGAACCTATCACCGCTTCTCCCCTTCAGTAAGAAGTTCATGCTCACTTGCAGTCGGGCCGCCCTGGACTCGCTCTATCCTAACGGCATTGACACTCGCCACCCTTTCAAGAAGAGCGTCCACCGAGGCATGCATCCTTGAAAGGAAAAAGTTCGGCCAGATTCCTATCCAGAAGATCATAACGACAACAGGAATCAGTATCCATTTCTCACGAGTCCCAACATCGATGAATGTTCGTTCGTTTTTCTCTTTGGTCTCGCCGAACATCACTTGCTGGAACATCCAGAGCAAGTAAACCGCGGACAGAATCATGCCCAGGGCTGCGAACGCCGCAAACGACACGCTCTTAAGAAAAACGCCCACTAGAATGAGAAACTCGCCGGCAAAACCATTCAGACCCGGAAGCGCGATGGAAGAAAGCATGACAACAAGGAAGAATCCCGCGAAAACGGGCATCTTTTTCCAGAGGCCGCCAAAGTCTTCCATCATCCTAGAGTGACGTCTGTCATACAGCATTCCCACGATGAGGAACAGAGCGCCCGTGCTTATCCCGTGGTTCACCATCTGGAGAATTCCGCCCTCGATGCCCTGCGTGTTTAGTGCAAACAGTCCCAGCATCACGAATCCGAGATGGCTTACACTCGAGTAAGCGACAAGCTTCTTCACGTCCTTCTGAGCGAATGCTACCAGAGCGCCATATATTATCCCGACGATCGCCAGCACCGAAATCACGGGAACCGCGTCAAGCGAAGCGCGCGGAAACAAAGGCAGACAGAACCGCAAGAAACCGTAAGTTCCCATCTTGAGCAGTATTCCTGCAAGAAGCACGCTCCCGGCTGTTGGAGCCTCCACGTGGGCATCTGGAAGCCACGTGTGAAAAGGAAACACGGGGACCTTGATGGCAAAGCTCACGGCAAAAGCCAGGAAAAGCCACAGCTCAACGTGTCCGGGAACGGTTGTACCGTACAACTTGAGCAGGTCGAACGTGTATTCGCCCGTGGCGCCGTGGTGGAGAAAGTAGAGAACTAGTATCGCCACCAGCATCAGAAGGCTTCCAGCCAACGTATACAGAATGAACTTGACGGCAGCATAAATCCGCCTTGGCCCTCCCCAGATCCCGATGATGAGATACATGGGGATTAGCATCGCTTCCCAGAAAACATAAAAGAGCAGTAGGTCCAACGAAACGAAAACGCCGATCATCCCGGTTTCCAGAACCAGGATGGAAATCATAAAACCCTTTACTCGCTGAGTGATTGAGTGCCACGAGGCTCCAATCGAGAGAACGGTCAGGAAAGAGGTGAGAATGACAAGGAATAGACTTATCCCGTCCACTCCGACATGGTAGTTGGACCCTATTGATTCAATCCAGTTCCGCTTCTCGACAAACTGCATGGCTGGAATTGAAATATCAAATCGCACCAAGAGATATGCGCACAGGACGAAGTCAACCAAAGCCGCAGCTAGAGCGACTAGCTTTATTTGCTTCAACCTGCTCGAGTCCGTGAAGGCGACGATGAGCGCCCCAAAGAGCGGTACGAAGGTTATGAGTGGTACTAGCGGCAAACCCGACATAATAAGGTGCGCTGCCTCAATTCCACGTTATTCTGACCAAGCTAGATGACCCGTGTGACTCCGTTTCATTACCTACCTCTACCTACCTCGATAACCAGAAGACAAGAATCGCAACCACACCAAGGGTGATCGATAGGGCGTAATTCTGAAGAGCGCCTGTCTGAATGCGCCTCAAGAGTCTGCTTCCAGCCTCCACGGCAGAAGCTGATCCGTTCACGGCCCCATCTATGACCAGCGAATCGAAGTAGGTCCAGAGTACCGATGCGAACCTCGTCACAGGTCTTACAAAAAGAACCCCGTAGATCTCGTCGATGTAATATTTGTTTAGGAGCAAAGAATATAACCTGCCGAATCTCTCTTTGATTCGTAACGGTATCTGTGGCGAGGTCACATAGAATCTGTACGCGAGAGCTATTCCCAACACAGCTATGGAAAGCGAGACAAGTGACATGGCCAATTCAGAAGCCGTCCCGTGGCCACCGGTCAGCGCCGAAGGCTCAGCCAAACGGACTGCGACAGGGGTCTGGAAGACCGGACCGAGGAAATCCTTCACAACGTGGCGCCCAAAAAGCAATGGAGCACCCACCAGTCCTCCAAAGGCTGAAAGCAGTGCCAAACAGACCAGGGGAACTTGAATTGAAAGAGTCGGGGCGTGAACCTGAGTGTCGTGTCTCGGCTTTCCATAAAAAACAAGGAACACGAGTCTAAACACGTAGAATGAGGTCATGAGAGCCCCTGCCGCACCCAGACCCCATATCAAGGGCCCTCGAGCACGTAGTGTCTCCCATAGGATCTCGTCCTTGCTAAAAAACCCTGCAAATGGAAACACGCCAGCTATCGCCAAGGCTCCCACAAGGAAAGTCCAGTGGGCAACAGGAAGTGCCTTGCGAAGACCTCCCATCCGCCTGATGTCCTGCTCACCAGAGAGAGCATGTATCACTGCTCCCGCTACGAGAAACAGGAGCGCCTTGAAAAAAGCATGTGTCATCAGATGAAAAATCCCGGTCGCGAAAGCCCCCACCCCACAAGCCAGAAACATGTAACCAAGCTGGCTAATCGTGGAATAGGCGAGGATTCGCTTCATGTCATTCTGAACCAGACCTATGGAGGCGGCGTAAAGAGCGGTCCCAAGCCCTATCGCTGCAACGACGCCCATCGAGATCGGAGAAAGCAGGAACAGAGAGCTTGTGCGGGCAACCATGTACACGCCCGCTGTTACCATCGTGGCAGCGTGAATCAACGCGCTCACCGGAGTTGGACCCTCCATCGCGTCCGGTAGCCAGGTGTAGAGGGGAATCTGCGCGGACTTGCCCGCGGCGCCCATAAACAAAAGAAGTGTGATTGTCGTCATTACCGACGAACCCACGGGGAAGAGCTTTCCAGCCGTAGTGAAAATTCCTGCAAAGTCAAGCGTGCCAAACGTCCTAAAGATGAGCAAGATTCCAAGCGCAAACCCAAAGTCGCCGATTCGATTCACTATGAAGGCTTTTCTGCCCGCGTCGGCAGCCGACTTCTTGTGAAACCAGAAGCCGATTAGAAGGTAGGAACATAGACCAACGGCCTCCCAGCCAATGTAGAGCAAGAGGAAATTGCCCGCCAAAACAAGGGTCAACATCGAAAAGGTAAAAAGATTGAGGTACACAAAATAACGTCGATACCCGCCATCTTCGGCCATGTATCCCGTAGAATAGACATGGATGAGGAAAGCCACACCCGAGACTACAAGCGCCATAAGGACAGAGAGCGGGTCAACGAGAAGCGTTCCTTCTACTCTGAAGTTCCCCGAAAGAAACCATGTGAAGATGTGTTTCTCAAAGTGCCTCGAGGCAGGCTCCAAGGCGAGAAGAGCAGAGAGAGTCGCCAGGCTAGCGGCAAAGGAAAGAGACACCACCCCACAGGAAAAGAAGCTCACGAAACGCTGCCCTAGCCTTCCTCCCAGAAATATGTTCCCCACGACACCTACCAGTGGGAAAGCCAGGATCAACCATACATATTCAAGCATCTCCACCTCGCATTGTCCTACCGGTCGATGCCGCCCACCGCTTCATAACGCTCTGCCCTTTCACACGCGCTGTCGCTTCAAAATGCCAGCGTCTTCGTAGTACGCAGCACACCGCTTCACGATGCCTACCACTTCAGAAGGTTGATTTTGTCTACGTTAGTAGTCTCTCTGACCCTGAAAACGGCGAGTACGATAGCAAGGCCGACGGCCACTTCGGCAGCCGCGATCGTCATGACAAAAAGTACAATGATCTGCCCATCCATACCGCCAATCGCTCTGGAGAACGTTACAAAAGCTAGATTGGCTGCGTTCAACATGAGCTCGATGGACATAAGAACTATTAGCAGGTTCCTTCTCAAAAGAACTCCCGTCACTCCAATTGCGAAGAGCACTGCGCTAACTGCCAGATAGTGACTAAGCATTACGGGCATGATTTCTCCTGTCTAAAGCCTCTTCTTCACGATGGAGACCGCGGCGACAATGGCCGCAAGAAGAAGAACGGAGGCAACTTCGAATTGAAACAGGTACCGGGCGAAAAGCTCCCTCCCAACAGCCTGCACGGTCCCAAAGCTCACACTTGGCTGCGTCACCCACGCCTCCTTCCTGACCCATACCAGACTCGCCACGGCTATCATCAGAGTCTGGATAAGAAGAACCGCTACCAAGACGATTGCTGTGATCCTTTGTGCAAGAGAGGAATGGAACACCGCCAGTTCCCTTCTCACGTTCAGAAGCATGATGACGAACAGGAACAGCACTACTATTGCACCGGCATAAACAATAACCTGCAATGCAGCTATGAACTGTGCACCCAAAAGAAGAAACAGCAGCGCGACAGATAACAGAGAGACTATTAGAAACAGGACGCTATGCACCGGATTCTTTCTGGAAACTACGAGTGTCGCAGAGCCAACTGCAATTAGAGAACCCACAAAAAAAAGCAAACTGGTCAAACAAGTCCTCTCTTCTTATGAATCCTGTCGTTCGCTTCCAAGAGAAGCCGTGACTTCGTGTAGAAGAAGACGTCCCTGTCATAATCGGCCATCTCGTATCTCGGTGTCATTGAGAGGGCCTCGGTAGGACAGGCATCAACGCAGTATCCGCAGAAAATACAGCGCCCGATGTCAATGACGTAATGGGCAGCGTATCTCTCTCCCCTGGAATACCTTTCGCTCTCGGTGTTTTCTCCTGCCTCGACCTCTATCGCGTCCGAAGGACATATTCTTGCGCACAGTCCGCAGCCCACGCACTTTTCAAAACCTTCCTCGTCGAGCCCAAGGGCGTGTAGTCCTCTAAAACGGGGACTGATGCTTCTTTTCTTTTCTGGATAGAAGACAGTAATAGGCTTCTTAAAAAAATGTCTTAGTGTGAGCCAAAGACCTTTTATGATTGTGAGTACACTTTCCATCTTCAACCAATCACAGCAAGGACAACCCCAGTCGCAATAATGTTCGCAATCGAAAGAGGAAGGAGCACCTTCCATCCGAATTTCATCAGTTGATCATATCTGAGCCTGGGGAGCGTTCCTCTCACCCAGACGAAGAAAAAGAGCAAGACAAAGACTTTTATCAGAAACCAGGCCACGGGAGGCAGGAAAGGACCGTGCCAGCCCCCGAGATAGAGCGTCGTGACCATGGCGGAGGCGGTCACCATGTTCCCATATTCTCCGAGGAAAAACATTGCGAACTTCATGCTGCTGTATTCGGTGTGAAATCCACCGACGAGTTCGTTCTCAGCCTCGGGCAGGTCAAAAGGAAGCCTGTTTACCTCGGCAAAGGAAGCTATCAAGAAGATCAAGAAACCTATAGGCTGTAAGAGAAAGAACCACAGACGCGACTGGCCTTCCACCACATCCGAGAGACTCATCGAGCCAGCAATCATGAGAACGCCGATGACCGAGAAGGCGAGACAAAGCTCGTAGCTCACCATCTGTGCTGCCGAACGGAGCCCTCCGATGAGTGGATACTTGCTGTTCGAAGCCCAGGCCCCGAATATGATCCCGTAAATACCGATTGAAGAGATGGCAAATACGTAAAGAATCCCAACGTTTACGTCAGCAATCGCAAGAGAGATCCTGCGGCCGAATATCTGTATCACGTCACCAAAGGGAATGACAGCAAAAGTGGCAAACGCCGCGGCCAATGACAGCGCCGGAGCAAGAATGTATATGTGGCGGTCTGCCTCCGTGGGCACAATGTCCTCTTTGAGTAAGAGCTTTATCCCATCTGCGATCGGCTGTAGAAGACCTGCGGGACCCACTCTCGTCGGCCCCACACGCACCTGGATACGGGCGACGACCTTCCTCTCCAGAAGAGTGAGGTAAGCCACCGTCAACAACAGTGCCACAAAAACAACTATAGATTTGACAAACGCAACCAGCACGTAATCAAGCACTGCTCTTCTTCAACCTCACTTTGGTAGTGAACTCGCCGGTTCTAGTAAGAACGTTCGCTGTTGCATCGCCAAAACCGTGAGGCACAAAAACGACTCCCTTCATCAGATGTCTCGTGGGCATCGCGCGAACCCTGATGCTGCCAGCGAGAGACTCGATATCAATCATGCTGTCCCGGCTCACCCCGAGTTCCCTGGCATCAGCATCCGAAATCTCTGCAAAAGCAGAATTGGGGACAGATCGATGCTTTGATATCTCGCGCGCCCACGCCCAGCTCGAGACTCCGGCGGTCCCTGTGATCAGAGTATAAGGATAATCCTGGCTTCCAAATTCGGTCCCGTCTCCGTGCCGCTCTCTGATCCGTGTCGCCAGGTCCGTCACCGTTTTCTTCTCAAACTCCCGCTGAGCCAACCAGGCGTGCGATGGTTTCTTCGGTGTGCTGTGGAGCTTCACCCCGTTCCCCTTTGCCAGCTCCTTCAAGTCTTCGTCGAAATCCCAGCCGTAGATTCGTCTCATGTCCCGGAGCACAGAGTCTGCGTCTGTGACTCTGAAGTTACTGTCCGTTGCTCTGGACAAAGATTCAAGTACATCAAAAATGAGCGAGCGGCTTCCGGCAAGAGAAGTCTGCGGGTGTAACGCCTTCAGGTCTCCGTCGAGCGTCAAGAAGCTCCCTTCTCTTTCAAAGATGTCCTGGAGAGGAAGGTAAACATGAGCCATTACGGCCGTCTCGTTCATGGTTTCGTTCTGAACCACCAGGAACTCCAGACTGGCAAGGGCCTCCTGGATAGCTCGTCTGTCCTCGTATTCTGACAGCGGATCGCCTCCGAATACAAAAAGGGCCCGGAGCTCTCCGCTTCTCGCCGCTTCTATCATCTCACCGAAGCTCTTTCCGATCGTCAGCGGTTTGCTGCCGATCGTCAGCGCTTCGCCACCCGACAGGGGCCGTTCGTCGCCCAACAAATATCCCCCACCACCCAACTGGAGCGGAAATGCACCCAGCTCCAGCGCACCGCGCACGTTCTTTTCTCCGAGCAACGAGAGGAACACGGTCTCGCCGACTCCGAGAGCTTTTCTGGCTCCCAATATTCTCAACATCGAAGAGAGAGTCCAGTATACGAGCCGGCTGTTGAATACTTCGCGACCCACGACGAGTCCCAGCGTGTGTGATGACAGAATCTCGTCTACCAGGGAGCGAAGACTATCCAACTCTATTCCTGTGAGCTGGCTTGAGGTTTCGAGCGAGAGTTCTTTTGGTCCCTCGACAGCAGTTCCCAGGTGAAACTCACCCGGCAGAGCCGCCAGAGCTTTTTCCGCAATCTCCCTGGCGAGCGAGGCAAGAACCAACGCGCTATCTTCCGGTGTTGCTGGAAACCAGGCAAGGGACGTAATTTCAGGCTTGGCTTTTCTCGGGCCGATCGATGCCACCCTACATCCCGAACCGACCGCCCGCACGATCTCGAGACCCGCGATTGGAGCTTCCTCACAGGGATCAGAGCATAAAAGAAGGATGGACTCGCATCCAAGAAGCTCCTCGGTTCTTCCCTGGTTCCTTAGCGCGTCCGCTAGAGTCTGAGCTTCTTCCGGACTTACTGGAGCGGCGGCTCGGAGTCTAAAGTCGATGTTGTGGGACCCCACGAGATCTCTAAAAACGTGTTGAATAGCGAATATCTCTTCATTTGTGGCAGACGTGGAACAGAAGACACCAATACTCTGAGGTCCGCTTTGTTGTAAGACAGCTCGGCACCTTCCGCCAACCGTGCGGAGTGCGACGTCCCAGGGCACTCTCATTGCGCGCCCGTTTTCCTTGACGACAGGTTCTTGCTCCCGAGGCCTCACAGCAGCGAACCCAAACCTACCAAGATCGCATATCCATGGGCTTACGCCACCCTCGCGGCTGCGGACCCTAGCGATGCGGCCCTTGTCAAGCTGCAAATGAATCAGACAACCCACGGGGCAGAGCGGGCAAGCAGAAGACACTTCTTCAAGCTCCCAGACCCTTGCCTTGAATCTGAATACTCTGTCGGTGAGAGCACCCACGGGGCAGAGCTCGGTGACGTTTCCGGAAAAGGGATTCTGCAACTCCCTGCCAAGATACGTGCCTATGGATGTGTTTTCGCCCCTGTTGAAGGCACCGAGGTCCTCGGTCAGGGTTACCTCTGAAGTGAAGCGAATGCACCTCGTACAATGAATGCACCTGTTCATGTCTCTCATGACAAAAGGACCTATGTCCTCCCTGGCAAAGGTTCTCTTGTCAAACTTGAACCTTCCCCTGCCTCCCCCGTATGAGAAGACGTAGTCCTGTAGTTTGCACTCGCCGCCCTTGTCGCAAACAGGACAATCGAGAGGGTGGTTGACAAGAAGAAGTTCGAGCACCCCTTTTCTTGCCTCGCGAACAGAATGGCTATCCGTTCTCACAACCATCCTGTCACATACCGCAGTAGAGCACGCTGGCTGGAGCTTTGGGTTGCCTTCGACCTCTACTAAGCAAATCCGGCAAGAACTTTTTATCGAGAGATTCTTGTTGTAGCAGAGATGAGGGATGTAAACCCCAGCCTGAGAAGCAGCAAGCAGTATGCTGGTGTCCGGCT
>Ga0315279_10003674_pt1 | contig 21133 bp, 19 predicted proteins | sample YL17G06_20_MG_FD_203694 | JGI IMG/M metagenome (GOLD analysis project Ga0315279, IMG submission 203694) | Sediment microbial communities from Yellowstone Lake, YNP, Wyoming, USA - YL17G06_20 | ecosystem: Environmental > Aquatic > Freshwater > Lake > Sediment | place: USA: Wyoming | collected... | reverse complement strand
TGGGCCGTCGTCTGTCGGGCCGTGGCGGACGGCCGCCAGACGCTTCTCATCCGGAAGGGCGGCATCGAGGAGATCAAAGCCGGCTTCCAGGTGATTCACCGCGACTTCTGGCTGTTCCCGACCTACGTCCACCAGAAGGCCGCGGACCTGGTCCCGGCGGTCCACGCGGAGTTCGCAGGGGTCCAGGCGACCCAGCCGCCTGCCGGCACCATTGCATTTCAGCTCTACGCCACAGTGGAAGACGTGGTGAAGGTGATGGACCTCGAGCAGCTGCGCTCTCTGGACGGCTGCCATATCCTGTCCTGGGACTGCGTCGCATCCCGGTTCCACTATCGGAACAAGCCGGGGGTGCACGTGATGGCCGTCCGCGTCTATCGGCGCCCCACCGTGATCACGGTACAGAACACGCCGGACTATGACGGATGCGTCTCCTGGGTGGATCTTGACAAGGCCCTGGCGACGGAGGGCTGCGCCCCCGTCCTTTCGGATGCGGAGTTCGGTGCTCGCCTGGCGGCCATCCAGGCACGCCTGGCGGGAGCGGGTATCACCGCTTAAGAGCGTTCGGCTGTTCAGGAATTCTGAGGTTCGGGTGTCCGACGGACATGGCCCCGATCCCCTGGCCCCCGGCCCCCAACCCCTGGAAGAAGAGGTGAATTCCGTGCCGAAGTCTGAGGAGAAGATCGGGCTGCTCTTGGTGGATCACGGGAGCCGGTTTCAGGCCGCCAACGATATGCTGGCCGACGTGGCGGCCATGGTGCGGCGCCTCTCGGGTCGGGACTGCATCCACCATGCCCACATGGAGCTGGCGGAGCCGACGATCCAGCAAGGCTTCGAGGCGTGCGTCCGCGATGGCGCCACGGCCGTGGTCGTCCACCCGTACTTCCTGTCGCCGGGGCGCCATTCCATGAGCGACATTCCCCGGATGGTGGAGGAGGCGGCCAAGGCGTTCCCGGGCATCGCGCATTGCGTGACGGACCCGTTGGGCCTCCATCCCAAGATCTGTGAAGTGGTCCTGGAGCGCGCGGGGATTCCTCTCCCGGCGGAGGTCAAGCAATAATGGAAGGCAAAGTAGCAAACCCCACCCCGGGGAATCGAGAACGCGTCTGGGAGTGGGTGAAGAGCATCGGCCTGGCCCTGCTTTTGGCGATCGGCATCCGCACGGCCGTGGTCGAGGCCTTCGTCATCCCCTCAAGCTCCATGGAGCCGACGCTCCAGATCGGGGACCGGGTCCTGGGGAACAAGTTCTGGTTCTGGTTCGCGGAGCCCCACCGCAAAGACATCGTGATCTTCTCGCCGCCGTCCAGTGCCGAGCTGGCGGCGGGCGCATTGATCAAACGGGTGATCGCGGTGGAGGGCGACGTGGTGGAGGTTCGGGACAACCAAGTCTTCGTCAACGGCAAGCCCGTCATTGAACCCTACGTCAAGGAACGACCGCAGTACGTCCTGCCTCCAACCCGGGTCCCCCAAAGCACGCTGTTTGTCCTGGGCGACAACCGGAACGCCAGCTATGACTCCCACGCCTGGGGGTTCGTGCCCCGCAGCAATCTGAAGGCCAAGGCCTTCGCGCGCTATTGGCCGTTGAATCGGATCGGTCTGCTGCAGTAGCGTTCGCTCGCACGGTGGACTTGGGCCGCGCCAACGGGCGGGAGGCTCGGAGGCGAGGGGACCGGGAGGCGCGAACCGCCCCGGTCTCCTCGTGGATTTCGCCGGCCTGCCCCCCAGCGGATTGCCCATTGACTGCGAGAAGGCCCCTCCGTTAGAGTCAGTCCAATCGCAGCAGTCAGCCATCGGCGATCGGCCCGCCGGGGACGTCCGACGCTGACCCGCTGACAGTTGACAGCTTTCTGTGGGTGCTCCGCGCCTTTGTGGCGCAGGTGAAAGGAGCGGCTTCCGTGGAATGGATCGGCGTGGTGTACAACGACGTCAAGGAACCCATGGATGAGGGCTGGGATGGGGTTGTCTCGGAAGTCGTCCTGGACGAAACGCTCGCCGATGGGCTGGACGGGATCGAGGAGTTCTCCCACCTCCTCATCCTCTTCTGGATGCACCGGGCGCCCGAGGCCGAGCCCGTCCGGATGCGGCGCCGCCCGCAGGGACGGCCGGACATGCCGGAGGTCGGCATCTTCGCGCAGCGGGCGCGTCACCGCCCGAATCCCATCGGCGTCACCGCGGTCAAGCTGCTCCGCCGGGAGAAGAACCGCCTCTTCGTCCAGGGACTCGACGCCATCAACGGGACGCCCGTCGTGGACGTGAAACCGTACGTACCGGCGTTCGATGCCGTGGACTCCCCCCGCGTGCCGGAGTGGATCCACCGGCTGATGGAGCGGTACTTCTGAAGGGGGCCAGGGGTCAGCAGAGCACCTCTCGTCTTTCCTCCGATCCCCACCCCCCGACCCCCCACGAGTGCAGCGAACATGGCCAAGACGGCGGGCATCCTGATCATCGGCAACGAGGTCCTGAGCGGGAAGGTCGTGGACCAGAATTCGCCCTACCTGGTGCGGGAACTTCGGGCGCTGGGCGTCGAGGTCAAGCGGATCACCACCATCCCCGACGACGTGCCCGTCATCACCCACGAGGTGCGCGCCTTCGCGGAGCAGTACGACCTCGTCTTCACCACTGGGGGAATCGGCCCGACCCACGACGATGTGACCATCGCCGCCATCTCGGGTGTGTTCGGGCGGAGGGTCGTCCGCCATCCGCTCCTGGAAGACCTGCTCCGGAGGCACTACGGGGACGGGATCACCGCCGCCCAACTGCGGATGGCCGAGATGCCGGAAGGTGGCGAGCTGATAGAGGTGGGAGACATGGCCTTTCCGGTGGTGGTCTTCCGGAACGTGTACATCTTCCCCGGCATTCCGGAGGCCGTCCGTCGCAAGTTCGAGCGCATTCGCGAACGGTTTCGAGAGCAGCCGTTCATCCTGCGGCGGGTCCTCCTGCGTTGCGACGAGGGGCAGATCGCGGGCGACCTCAACGGCGTGATGAGCCGATTCCCGGAGCTGCAGCTCGGCTCGTATCCCATCCTCCACAGCGCGGATCACAATGTCGAGCTGACGCTGGAATCGAAAAGCCCCGAGTACGTCGAGCAGGCCCTCCGGTCCCTGCTGGACCGCCTCCCGCCGCAGGCCATCGTTCGCATCGAATAGCCCCGGGACACACCGCGTCTCCTCTGCCCCCGTCCCTCATCATTCCGGCGCGCTCAGATCGACGGCTTGGCCGCGGTAAAATCGGACGATGTGGTCCACGGCCTCGGCCGGGTCATCCGTGACCTTCAAGAGATCCAGGTCGTCCTTGGACATGTAGCCTCGACCGACGGTCAGTTTCCGCAGCCAGTCCACGAGTCCGCCCCAGTAGTCGCGACCCACCAGGATCATGGGGAACGGCCGGATCTTGTGGGTCTGGATCAGGGTCACCGTCTCGAACAGTTCATCCAGAGTGCCGAATCCGCCGGGCAGCAACACGAAGGCGGTGGCGTATTTCACCAGCATGACCTTCCGGACGAAGAAGTAGTGGAAGTGCAGCGAGATGGTGACGTACGGGTTCGGCCTTTGTTCTTCGGGAAGCTCGATATTCAGGCCCACGGTGCGCCCGCCCGCCTCGAAGGCGCCCTTGGACGCCGCCTCCATCACGCCCGGGCCGCCGCCGGTGACCAGCGTGAAGTCGGCCTTTGCTATGGCGCGCCCGATGGCCTTAGCCATATCGTAGACGGAGTCGCCGGGACGGGCCCGGGCGCTGCCGAACACCGTGACGGCCGGCGTGATCTGGGACAGGGCGTCGAAGCCCTCGACCAACTCCCCGATGATCCGGAACATCCGCCAGGATTCTTCCTTCTCCAACTGGTTGATCTCGTACCGGTTAGGCATCCTGTTCTCCTTGGTGGGCACAATCGGCCGGCTCGTCGCTGATCTTGGGCGCTTGACAGGCCTTTGCATCGTGTGATGCTCCGACATCTCTTGTGTAACGACTCAGAGGTTCGGAAAATATTCCGGTGCCCCCGGGACCAGCCCTCGGGACGCTGGCCCGCGACGGCACCCAGCCCCGGGGCTGGGTGGGGCCGTCTGCACCCACCCTCTCGGGCGGGTACCCGGGGTCGGCCACCTGCGGCGGCCTCCGTACCGGACCAGACCCAACGCATGCGTTGGGTGCCCCCCCGCACGGTCCAGCGCCTCGGTGCGTCGCCGGGGGCACCGATGTACTCCGGCATTTTCTGAATTGTCAAGCTACAAGGTAGATCACACTCGGCAGGGACCGCAAGTGGTTCCTCGCGGGGGGTGAGGCGCCCCCACCACGCGCCGGGCCTCAGAGGCCCAGGCTCGACGAGCCGGTGCTGCGCATGGTATAGATCGGGGGCGGCGCGGCGGGCGGGGACAGGGCCGGCAGAGGCGTGCACTGATCCTCCAACGGAAAAGGACGGCTCATGGCGACAGGCGGGAAGCGCGAGGAGATCGACGCGAAGATCAAGGGATGGGAGCGCGAGCTGGAATGTGTGCGGCTGGCGCTGGCCCGTGCGCCCGATTCCGTGCATGATCGCTATCATCCGACCTTCACCGAGGTGTACCGGGCCAAGGAGATCCTCATGTCGCGCTGGGAGGCGGTGCGAGGGGTGTATCAGCCAGAGCCTGCCGCCGTCGAACGATTCCGGGAAGCCCTGGAGTCCATGGAGGCCGCCTGGGCGGCTGCCCAGCCGATGTTTGCCGACGTGCTCGCGCTGCAAGCGGCGTGATGGACGTCGAGAGGCCCGGAGGAGATGGTGGCCCGGATCTACACCGATGTACCGAACGCGCTGCACGGCCTGGCGGGGGAGTCGGTCCGGGGCCACCCGGTCGAGCTGGAAGGGAAGCAGCGGGTCCGCCGGACGGAAGTAAGCGGGCAGGAATGCTACGAGCTGCTTGGCTAACTGTGGCATAATAGGTTGCGGAGGTTCCATCCATGATCCGCAGAGGGAGGCACCGTGAACCTGCGCCTGACGGACAAGGTGGCAATCGTCACCGGCTCCAGCCGGGGAATCGGGAAGGCCATTGCGACGGGCCTCGCCGCCGAGGGCTGCCAGGTGACTCTGTGCGCACGGGATGCCGATGATCTGGAGGGGACGGCGGCCGAGCTGCGGGCCACAGGGGCCAAGGTCCTGGCGGTCGCCGCGGACGTCGGGAAGCCCGAGGATCCGGGCCGGGTGGTCGAAGAGACCGTGCGGACCTTCGGCCGCGTTGACATCCTGGTCAACAACGCGGGAGGGGCGCGAACGGCGGGGCCGTTCCTGGAGACGGGGGATCTCGCCTGGCAGACCGCGCTAGACCTGAACGTCATGGCGGCCGTTCGGTTCAGCCGCCTCGTTGTACCCGAGATGCAGAAGGTCGGCGGAGGGGCGATCATCAACATCTCGTCCATCTGGGGGCGGGAGACCGGTGGGACTGCAACCTATAATGCGGTGAAGGCGGCCGAGATCAGCGTGGCCAAGTCACTGGCGCGGGAGCTGGCGCCCTTGAACATCCGGGTGAACAGCGTCGCGCCCGGCTCCATCTTTTTTCCCGGGGGGTCCTGGGACCGGCGCCTCCGGGCCGACCCGGAAGGCATCAGCGCGTTCATGAAACGGGAGATCCCCTCCGGCCGCTTCGGCAGGCCCGAAGAGGTTGCGGATGTCGTGGTCTTCCTCTGTTCCGAGCGGGCGAACTGGGTGACCGGCGCGTGCCTCAACGTGGACGGGGGCCAGTCGCGGTCGAATATCTGAGGAGAGAGTCGTGAGCCGAGAGTCGAGAGCCGAGACGGGCAGGGGCTTTCTTCTGCCGATCGGCCTGCTTGTCCTGGTGACCGCATCCGGACCATTAGCAGCCACCGCGTCCGCGGAGGAGATCATCTTCCTGCAAGACGGCCGGACGATCCGGGCGGACAAGACGGAGGTCATCGGAGACCGGATCCGCATCGAGAAGCCGGCGGAGACCATCGAGATCCCTCGGTCGGACGTTCTCTCGATTCACCCGGTGACTCCTCCCCAGGCTTCACCCGGTACGCCCCCACCGGCCGATGTATACCGCGACGTGACGCCCCAGATGACCGACAAGGTCCGTGGCGAGATCCCAGGGCCGGGCGCCCCCCGAGGGAAGTAGCCTCGAGCGTGAGGGAACAAGGGTCGGAGGAAGAACCGGGGCCATCCGGCCCGGCCCCAGACCACACCTTGCGGGTTGTCTCTCTGAATGTAACCGCTATTCGTCGATCTTCGTGGAACGTCCGGCGCGGAAGGGCGCTGGAAGGCATTCCAGGAATGATCCCCAATCTGATCACCCCGCCCACCGGATGTCGCTTCCATCCTAGCTACCCCAAGGCCAGAACATCGGCCGCGAGCTCCAGCCCATCCCGGTCTCGGCCATGCCTCGCACACCGTTAGTTGCCATTCCTATTCCACACGGCTTCTGAGGGGGAGATTGCAAGACTTTTGACATTGACAATCGACCGGTGTCTGTTATCTACTCCGATGGCCTTCCACTCAGGGGACCGGACGAGAGCGTGTTCTCGACCCAGGCCCGAGGGTGGAGCAGCGGAGAGGGTCGGTCGTGACGACGCGGACGGCACCTGGGCACCGTCGGGCTCGGGTGTCGTTCCGTTTTGGGTCTCTGTATTCGGAAAGGAGACGCGCGGAATGCGCTTGGCACACGTAGCCGTGTTTCTCACCTTCGCATCTGCGACCTCGGTCCTGCCGCCCGCCTTCGGTGCGGAGGAGCCGCTGGGCGCGGACGCGATGAGTCGCATGGTAGATGTTCTGGGCGATCGGCAGCTTGCTTTACCTGAAGAGACGGCCGGTGGGATCCGAACCCGGGGGCTCTCCGGCTCGCCCCTGCGGGACCTGTACCGGGCCACGGTGGGGGCCGTTCCCATCGTCGTGGCCCAGGATGGAACCGGAAGTTCGATCGTCATCAATGTGAATCGCGCCGAGTCTTGGGCCCTCGTGGTCACGAACCATCATGTCGTTGAGAAGCCGTTCCGAACCGATAAGGGCGAGCCGCGCGTCCTGCTGCTATTCTACGATCCGCAACTTGCCAGCGAGCCGTTCTCTCCGGAAAAGATCCAGCAGTGCATTCAGGTCGGCGAGAAGAACCCCTTCTGCGACGCCCTGCGGAAATCCCTGCGGATCGCCGCCGTGGTAGGGACCGACCAGGCGCGGGACCTGGCCCTGCTGTATGTGACCGACATTCCGGCCGGGGTGGCCCCGATCCAGGAGGCCAACATTGAGACCGTCGAGCCCGGCGACGACGTCGCGGTGATCGGGCACCCCAAAGGATTCCTCTGGAGCCTCACCCGCGGGATCGTGAGCGCCATCCGCTCCAAGTATCCCATGGGCGACTCGCAGGGCACGGTGATTCAGACGCAAACGCCCATTGCCCCCGGAAACTCGGGCGGACCGCTGTTGACGATGGAGGGCCGGCTGGTCGGCGTGATCACCTGGCAACTGGCCGGGAGCCAGGGGTTGAATGGAGCCATTGCCATCAACGAGGTGCAAAAGTTCGCAGCCGATCTGGCCGCCAAGTCGCGTAAACAGTAGGCGGGACGGCGGGCCGATGGCCCTGGCTGTGCCCCTGCCACCCTCGGCCTTGTCCGCCGGGTCCACGCCAGGCCCATGGTGAGAAAACTGCTTGACAGCGACAAAGGGTCCTGTAGCATTCCGCGTGGTGCCATTTCGCCAGCCAACTGGCCAAACAGGTGACTCTCTTAGGCTTAAGGAGGTGCGGTCATGCGCAGGTGGATTGGGGTCCTCCTCGTCGTGGTGGCGGCATTCATCGCCGCTCAGGTCCCTGCGGGCTATGTGCACGCTGAGGGTTGTGGTCAAGGACCATGCGCCCCCGCTCCCCCGTCCGATCCCCAGAAGTAGGTCAGAATCTCCTGGACGCGACCTCGACCTTCTGATTTGAGCTTACCGAAACGAGCTGCCGCCGGGACACGCTTAAACACGTGTCCCGGCGGAGGCTGTGTACGGTGTTCCTGCCAAAAGGGTCATTCGTTATTCAGTTCTCTCTTCCCTTTCGTCAGACTGCGGCCACCATTCTTTGCTTCTGCTTCATTGTGACCCTATCTGGCGAGACCATTTCAAACCGGGGGCTGGCCTTGGTGGCCCTGCGCCCTTCAATCAACCAGCCGTCCCCTGGACTCTTTGTCTTCAGGGACTTCGCTCCAGATACGGAGGCATACGAACCCGCGCATTCTACTGATTAGCCCCCACTTTGAAATGCTCTCCTATCTGCCCGAACGTGGCCGGAGGCACCCTGGGCCGGGGGATCGGTCCACCGCCAGGCGGGCTGAGGACGTGCAGGCCAGGCTTCTCTGTATGGAGGAGGACAGAATCACTGAGCTGTTAGGGGAGGACAAACTCACTGAGCTACCACGCACGGTGAGAATTGACTTGACAGTGGTGAACGGTCGAGTAAGATTCCCGCACAGTGTCATTACGCCGGTGGACCGATCAGTCGGTGGCTCTCTTTGAAGGAGGTGCGGCCATGCGCAAGTGGGTAGGGATCCTTCTCATCGTGCTGGCGGTATGTCTTGCTGCGCAAGTCCCAGCAAGCTATGTGCACGCTGATGGGTGTGGTGACAATCCTTGCGGCCCCAAGTAGGTCAGAATCTCCTGGACGCGATGGCAACCTTCTGATGATGGGCTAACCGAAACGAGCTGCCGCCGGGACACGCCTGGATAGGTGTCCCGGCGGAGGCTGTATTTGTGATCCCGCAGAGAAGCCTATCTTCCGTTCGATCTCCTCTCCTATCCTCCCGGAACACGGGTGTCATCCTTTGCCTCGTCTTGACGCTCTTCTGGCTCTTCCGCGATGGTGCGGCAAGCGCTGATCCGCTGCCGGACATTCCGCAAGTGCGTCCCCCAATCATCGCGGCGGTGCCTCTGACGAACCTCACCGGTGACGAGGCGCTTGCCTGGATCGGGATTGCTTTGCAGGAGGCTCTAAGCTGGGAGGCGCAGCGTCTCACCGGGGCCCGTGTCCTCGATCTTCGGGAGCTTGTCCAGCAGGCGAAACAACTTCCCGTGGCCCTGGCAGGGCTCGGGCCCGACCAACTTGCCCTCCTCGCTGGTCCGCTTGGCGTGGATGTATTCATTGGAGGGGACTACCGGGGCGGCAGTCAGCAGGTCAGCGTCAATCTGTTCGTGTTCGATCGGGCCAAACAAACGCAGCTTGCCAGCCGCTCTTTTTCCGACCTCCTGGTGCAAGTAGTTCCCCGGGCCAGCCAGGCGTTATTCGAGATGACGCAATCCCTCCCCCTCGTGGTCCCCTCGAAGGGCGTCCAGCCGTCGGTGCGATGGCGGATCCTTGCGCCCCGGGCCCTTGAGGCCCGCGCACATGGGATCTCCGCTATGGCCGAGTCCCTGCTGGGAGGGGGAGGCGAGGCGACGAAAAGGGCAGTCGGCTTATTCAGACAGGTCGTCCAGGACGACCCCACGGATGGAGAGGCCTGGTACCGACTGGGCGAGGCGCTGCTGAGGGGTGCCGAGTATGAGGAAGGTCGGCAGGCGCTGAGTCGTGGCCTCGGGTTGGCGCGAGCGACCAGCGATCGGGTGCTGGAACTGGCAACGCTCATCTTGGCCGGCGAATCCTACCTCCGTCAGGGGCGCAGCGTGGAGGCCGAGCCATTCTTTGCGCAGGCCCTGCCGCTGGCGCGCCAGTCGGGGGATTGGGGGCGACAGATTGCCGCGCTGCATGGCTTCGCCACCGTGTTTCATCTGCGGGGGGAGACTGAGCGAACGAAAGAATACCTGGAAAGGGCCCTTGAGTGTGCCCGGGCCACGGCAAATCGAGGGGCCGAGGCGAGACTCCTCAACCACCTGGGCGAGCTACGTATTCTCCTTGGCGAGCATGCCGTCGCCCGGCAGTACCTGGGAGAGGCGGTGACGCTGGCGCAGACGATCGGGGACCGGCGTGTCGAACGGATAGGTTTGAATGACCTGGCAGTCATTGCCATGCGGCAGGGCGCCTACCGGGAGGCCCGGGGGGCGTTGGAAAAGGCCCTCCAGATTGCCCGCACCCTTGGCGATCGCCGAGACGAGGCGCTCATCCTGGGGAACATCGGAGACGTGGAAGCCTTGCGGGGGGCGTACCCGGCGGCATTTCCCATCCTGGAGGAGGCCCTATCGTTGGCGCGGACGGTCGGCGCCTCCTCGATCGAAGTCGAGACGCTCCGGACGATCGGTTGGGCCAATTTCGCCCTGGGCGCGTATCCGGAGGCGCAGGTCGCATACGAGAAGGGGTTGGGGTTGGCACGCACCCACAAGGTTCCCCTGTTCGAGGGCTTGATGCTTCATTACCTGGGGCAGGTTTCCTTGGCGAGGAAGGCGCTCGATGAGGCGAAGCTCTACGAGGAGGGGGCGCTCGCGATCAGCCAGCAGGTCGCGTCCCGTCGAGTGGAGCTCCTTGCGCTTCATGGGCTCGCAGAGGTCCAGTTTGCTCGAGGCGACTATGGCGCAAGTCGGAACCTGTTCGAGCGAGTAATGGACCTCGCTAAGCGACTCGGCCACTCAGAGACTCTGTGGCGGGCTGGCTACGGTTTGGGACGGATCCACGAGGTCCAGGGCGACAATAACGCGGCCTTGGCGCAGTACCGCGAGGCGGTGGCCATCATCGGCTCCCTGGCACGGCAGTTCGGGGAAGAGGAAGAGCGCCAGACCTTTCTCGCCAACAAGCTGGCCGCGTACGATGCCCTGACGCACTTGCTGTTTAAGCTTCACCAGCAGGACTCGAGCAAGGGCTACGACCGGGAGGCGTGGGCGGTGCTCGAGGCGAAGAAGGAACGGATCGCCGGGGAAGCCCTCGCAGCCGCCCGCGCGAAACCGGCTGACCCCCAGGCGCGCGCGGAGGCGGAGGAGGCGCAAGCGAAGCAGGATCAGGTCCTGGCGCTGGAAAGGTCCCTGCGGAATGAGCAGGCCAAGGCCCCTGCAGAGCAGCGCCCCGCGAAGATCCAAACCCTCACCACGCTCCTCGCGCAGACCAAGGCGGAGTACCTCGCCCAGGTCAAGGCGTTCGTGGCCCGTTATCCCCAGTACAAGACGCAATACGACCAGCACATCGTGGATCCTCGGAGCCTGGCCAAGTTCAACGAGGACCTTCCGGCAAACACGCTGGCCGTCCAGTACTTCGCCGCCCCGGATGCGCTCTACCTCTTCGTGGTGGCGCCGGGCGGGCGGTTCCAGGTCAAGCGGCAGCCCGTCGCGCAGGCGGAGCTGTACGGTCTGATCCGGCAGTATCGGAAGTACATCGAGCGCGGCACGACCCGGCCCCTCACGTGGGCCGACGACGGGTCCGAAGCCTATCGGCGCGACGTGGCACCGCTCAAAGAGGTCACTCGCAAGCTGGCCGCCCATCTCCTCGCCCCCATTGAGGCGGAGCTGCAGGCGTACCCGAATCTTATCCTGATGCCCAACGACCTCCTGCTGTACCTCCCGATTCACGCGCTCACGCGGACGAAGCCCGACGGATCGGAGCGGTTCCTGGCCGAGACCCACGCGGTGAGCTATCTGACACAGCAGGAGTTCGCGAGCCTGTTCAAGGCCCCGCCCCCGAGCGCCACGGCTCCCCTGCTGGCCCTGGCCAACCCCGACGGCAGCCTGCCCGCGGCCAGCCGGGAGGTGCAGGAACTCCGGAGGATTCGGTCGGGCGTCACGACCCTGGACGGACCCCAGGCGACGAAGGAGCGATTCCTGAGCCTGGCCGGGCAATTTCCCGACCTGCACCTGGCGACCCACGGCATGCTGGATTCCCAGCGGCCGGAGAATTCTTACCTGTTGATGGCCGGCGAAGATGAGGACAGTCAGCACCTTGGGATTGACGAGATCGGGGGACTCAGTCTGAACGGGGGGATGGCCGTCCTCTCGGCGTGCGACACGGCGCTGGGGGAGTTGGTTCCCGGCGCGGCTCTGATTTCCCTGGCGTCGGCCTTCAGCCAAGCTAGGGCGCACGCCATTGTCGCCTCTCTGTGGGAGGTGAACGATGCGGCCACGCGCGACTTCATGGTGGCGTTCTACCAGGCGCTGCCCACGGCCGGCCGCGCCGGCGCCCTGCAGCAAGCACAGCTCGCCGTCCTGAAGAATCCCCTCACCGCCAACCCCCACTACTGGGCGCCGTTCATTCTCATAGGCGCCCGGTAAGGCAAACGCATTTCTATCCGTAGACCCGATCCCTCCTCCCAATTGATGAGAGGGGGAGGAGCGGTCGAAGAATCGGATATGGCGAGCATTCGAGCGCGTGTGCTCATAGGGGGTAGGGGGAGAGACGAACCGTGACGAGTCCGCCCGAGCCATCTCCGAAGGAGCAGGCTCTGCCTGCCCGGCGCCTGTGGACGGTGCGCGGGGCGGCGATCGTCACCTTGCTGCTGCTCTGCGTCCCCTCTCCGCCGTGGGAGTGGCTGGAGAATCCCTTCGCGCTTTTCCTGATCATTCCTCTCAGCATTCTTTTCCTGGCAATCCTGTGGCGCCTGCGCAAGATGTCCTACAAAGACGGCCTGGCCCTCGCCATGGCGGTGGGCGGTGTGTTATTCCTGTTAGCCGGGCTGGGTGTCTTCACCACGTTGAGTGATGTGAGGCCGAACTGGAACTGGGTTGGCTTCTTTGCGCTGTTTGCTGCGGTGCAGGCGATCCTGGTGGGCGGCGCTGTTGCAACGTATAGGGCCCTCGGATATGCGAAGGGGGATTGGAAGCTGCTCACGCGGGGTGTCGTGGACCCCTTGGTCTATTTCGCGGTGATGGCGCTTATCATTTCAGCTAGCGGTCCCCTCTTGTATAAGCAGCGCCTGCGTCACTACGCAGGAGAGGCCGCGGCCTGGTTGAAGCAACTCCACGCGTGTGCGACGACCTACGCCGCCGGCCACCCGGCGCAGGGCTTTCCGGCGCGCCTCGACCTCTTGGGTCCAGACGGAACGAAATGTCTTGAGCCGCTCCCGCCCACCGGGGAGAAGGCAGGATACGTCTTCACCTACGCACCGTCCCCGCCGGAGCCCGGCGCCAAGATTGCGGCGTATTCCGTGACCGCGCGGCGCGGCGATCGAGTCGCGCCCCGTCAGCGGAGCTTCTACATGGACGCGACGGGGACGATCCGGGCGACCACCGAAGACCGCGACGCCACCCCGCAAGATCCAACAGTGCAATAGCCTGGATCTCCGGTTATTATACGAGGGCGAGGCGGCCTCGAACGAGGGACCCTCTCCCCTGGGTGTGAGGTATGACCAAAGCGGCTCGTGTTCTGGTGATCGGCTCGGCGAACGTGGATTTCACCGTGGCGGTGCCGCGGCTTCCGTCGGAGGGGGAGACCATCACGGGCGGACGATTCTACATGAGCCACGGAGGCAAGGGCGCCAATCAGGCCGTGGCCGCGCGGCGGCTGGGGGCGGAGGTCCGCTTCGTCGGGTGCGTCGGCCAGGATCCCCAGGGCGACCAGGTCGCCGATCAACTGCGCGCGGAGGGGATTCCGACGGAGGGGCTGATTCACGTCGAGGACGCGGCCACCGGGGTTGCCCTGATCATGGTGGATAGCGAGGGACGGAACCAGATCGCCGTGGCGTCAGGGGCCAATCTCCAGCTTCTGCCCGATCAGGCCCGGCAGCACGTTTCCCTGGTGGCCTGGGCGCAAGTCCTGCTCTGCCAGCTCGAAATTCCACTCTCCACCGTGGAGTGGGCCCTCGCCGCCGGCCGGGAGCGCGGCATCCTCACGATCCTCAACCCGGCCCCGGCGCGGCCACTGCCCGACGCGCTGCTTCCCCTGGTGGATTGCCTGACCCCCAACGCCGTCGAGGCGGAGACCCTGACGGGCGTCGCTGTGAAGGGGCCGGAGACGGCGACGCGGGCGGCCCAGCACCTGCTGGCCCGCGGCGTGAGACGGGTGATCGTTACGCTCGGGACGCAGGGCGTGCTCTTTTGCGACGGGACATCGGCCGTGCACTTCCCCGCGTTCCCGGTCGAGGCGGTGGACACGACCGGCGCGGGCGATGCCTTCAACGGCGCCCTGGCAGTGGGCCTGGCGGCCGGCGGCACATGGGAAGAGGCCCTCCCGCTGGCCAACGCGGCCGCCGCGCTCGCCTGCACGAAGTGCGGCGCCCAGACGTCGTTCCCCCGGCGGGCCGAGGTCGAGACCTTCATGCGCGCGCTGAAACGCTGATCCATCTTCCTTGCCATCCGAACTGCACGAGGTGGAGATGAACTCCTACAGGCTGCCACGGAGCGTGGTGCCAAGCCAATACGAGATCCGGATCGAGCCCGACCTTCCAGCCGGGACCTTTACCGGGAGCGAGACGATCGAGGTGATGGTGCAGGAGCCGGTGAGCGAGATCGTGCTCAACGCGGCCGACCTTGCGCTACGCGAGATCACCATCCAGAACGGCCGCGGCCCGACCCTTCGCGGGACGGCGACGCTGGAGGACGGGACCGAGCGGGCCCGCCTCGTCTTTCCCCAGGCGCTCAGTCCCGGATCGTGGCGACTCTCGCTGTCGTTCGCCGGCGTCCTGAGCGACAAGCTCCGCGGGTTTTACCGGAGCACGATGAAACCCGCGCAGCCGCGGGTCTCGCCGCCGGCGGACGCTGGAACGGAGGAGAGCCTGCTGGCCGTCACCCAATTCGAGGCCACGGACGCGCGCCGGGCGTTCCCGTGCTGGGACGAGCCGGCGTTCAAGGCCGTCTTCCAACTGACGCTCGTCATCGAAGAAGGCCTCACGGCGATCTCGAATACGCGGGTCATCGACGAGGATCGCATCCCCGGGACCGGGAAGAAGGCCGTGGGCTTCGCCCCCACCATCAGGATGTCCACCTACCTGGTCGCCTGGATCGTGGGGAGGCTGGAGGCGACCGAGGCGGTCCGGGTGGACGGCACGCCGATCCGCATCTGGTGCGCGCCGGGGAAGACGCGACTGGCCGGGTTCGCCCGGGAGATCGCGGCGTTCTCACTCCGATTCTTCCGGGAGTACTACGGGATGCCGTACCCCGGGGACAAGCTGGACCTGATCGCCATCCCGGACTTCGCCTTCGGGGCCATGGAGAACCTGGGGGCCATCACGTTTCGCGAGACCGCCCTCCTGGTGGACGAGGGGGCCGCCGCTCACGCGGAGCTCACGCGCGTGGCCGACGTGGTCGCCCACGAGATCGCCCACATGTGGTTCGGCGACCTGGTGACCATGGCGTGGTGGAACGGCCTGTGGCTCAACGAGGCCTTCGCCACGTTCATGGAGATGCTGGCGGTGGATGCCTGGAAGCCGGCCTGGCAGCGCTGGGTCGCCTTCGGCGTGTCCCGGGCCGCGGCCCTGCTCGTGGACGGGCTCGCCTCGAGCCGGCCGATCGAGTTTCCGGTCGTGGCCCCCAAGGACGCGGACGCCATGTTCGACGTCCTCACCTACGAGAAGGGCGGGGCGGTCCTGCGCATGGTCGAGCAGTATCTTGATCCCTCCGTTTTCCGGGATGGGGTGCGCCGCTACCTCGCCGACCACCGATTCGGGAATGCGCAAACCAATGATCTCTGGAGGGCCCTCGGCGAGGCCTCCCGCGAGAACATTCCGGTCATCATGGACGGATGGATCTTCCGCCCCGGCTATCCCCTCGTGACGGTCAGGACCGACGATTCGGGGAAGGTACTCCGCTTCTCCCAGCGGCGCTTCACGTATCTTGGGAAGGAGTCGGAGGCCTCGGAGCCCTGGCAGGTGCCGATCAATTTCAGGGTGCGGGTGAAGGGCGATGTGCAGAGCAAGCGGCTGCTCCTGTTCTCGGCCGAAGAGCGCGTGGAGCTGCCCGGCCGACCCGACTGGGTCGTGGTGAACGAAGGCGGCCACGGGTTCTACCGGGTGCGGTACGGGCCGGACCTGCTCCGGCGACTGGCCGATGCGCCCTTCGAAGTCTTGATGCCCGTCGAGCGGTTCAACCTGATCAATGATGCCTGGGCGTTGACGCTCGCCGGGCTCACCTCCGGCGGCGAGTACCTGGATCTCACGGCGGGGTTCCGGGAGGAGGCCGACCGGAACGTCTGGACGGCGCTCCTCGCATCCTTCGCCTACCTGAGCCGGGTCGTCGAGCCGGGCGATCGCTCGCGGATGGAGGCCCTGGTGCGGGACCGGCTGGGCACGGCGGCGGCGCGGCTCGGCTTCGCCCCTGCGCCGGGCGAGGACGAGATCGTCCGCCAGCTCCGTGGCGAGCTGCTGCGGGCGATCGGGACGCTGGGGAACGACCAGGCCATCCAGGCGCGGGCGCGCGACCTGTACGCCGCGCATCGCCAGGATCCGTCATCCGTGGACCCGGACGTCATTGCCGCCGTGATCGCCGTCCTGGCCCACGGCGGCGGCGAGGCGGAGTACGCCGAGTTCCTGGACAAGTTCAAGACGGCGCAGACGCCCCAGGAGGAACAGCGATATCTGTACTCCCTCGCCGGGTTCCGGGATGCGGGGCTCCTCCGGCGGACGCTCGACCTCACGCTGAGCGGCGAGGTGCGCACCCAGGACGCACCCTACCTCGTGCGCAGCCTCCTGATGAGTGTGTATGCGCGGGATCTCGCCTGGCGATTCGTCAAGGACAACTGGGAGACCATGGAGCGCCAGTACCCCCTGGGCGGCCTGCGGCGAATGTGCGAGGGGATCACGACCCTCGCCACACCGGCGCTGGAGGAAGACGTGCGGCAGTTCTTCACGTCGAGAAACATCTCGCTGGGAGGCAAGACGCTGGAGCAGTATCTCGAGCAGCTCAGGATCGCCGTGGCCTTCCGCGAGCGTGAGGCCGGAACCTTGACGGACTATCTGGCCGGCTTCCGATAACCGGCTTCCAGCGATTGCCAGTCCCATCCTTCTCGCCGGGCGGCTGCGTTGACGGTCCCGTCGGGTCGTGCTAGCCTACGCCGACCCGCGGCATCCCGGAGGGCGCAAGGGCATGGCTGGGCGGCCCTCGGAGGTCGCTCGGAGCTGCTGGCCCTCTTCTTTGAAACGTGGTATGAAGAGCTCCTTCCCCCACCTGCAAGGGAAAAAGTGGACTTGGCATGGCGGACGTCGAGCATTTCTCGCCCGAGACACTGGATGAGGCGGCGGCGCTGCTCCTGGCGGCGGGCGACCAGGCGCGGCCGCTGGCCGACGGCACCGATCTCATCGCCGAGGTGACCGAGGGCCATCGCACGCTGTCCATGGTCCTCGATCTCACGCGGATTCCCGAGCTCAACCGTCTCGACTACGACGAACGGAGCGGCCTCCGGATCGGCGCGGCCGTCCCGTTCCGGACCATCCTTGAATTCCCGCCCGTCCGCCATCTCTACCCCATGCTGGCCGATGGCTCCGTCCCCGTGGCTCCCGGCGAGCTACCGGACAGCGCCACCCTCGGGGGGAATCTGGGCCACGCGATCCCGGCGGCGGACATGGCGCCTCCGCTCATCTGCCTGCGGGCCTCCACCGCCGTCTTCGGCCCCTATGGCTGGTCAGAGCTCGGCGTGGAGGCATTGCTCGCGAGCGCAGGGAGGATCATTCTGCAACCGGGGGAGTTCGTGGTGGATCTGCGCTTCCCGGCCCCCGCGCCGCGATCCAACGGCGCCTACCTCCGGGCAATCCCCCGGGAACAGCCGGACGCCGTCACCGGGATCGGGGCGTTCCTGGTCCTGGAGCAGGACTGCGCCACCTGCTGCGGGGCACGCCTGGCCCTTTGCGGTGTGGCCCCGACCCCGCTGCGAGCCCTGGAGGCGGAGCGGTTCCTGTCGGGCAAAGTTCTGGAGGACGCCGTCCTGCACGAGGCGGGGGACCTGGCGGCCCGGTGCGCCCTCGCCGCTTCCGGCTCGACGGGAGGGCGTTTCGAACTGGTGAGGGGGCTGGCCCGGCGGGCGATTGCGGAGGCGCTGGAGCGGGCTCGCAGAAGCGCCCAGCCTTGACGGGCCCCATCCCTTCCGCCCCGTCCTCCGTTCGCCGTCCCCATGCTGCCGGGACCAGGGAAGGAGTGTGATCGCATGAGACGGATTCTGGGGAGCCTGGTCTGTGTGATCGTCATCGGACTCCTCCCAGCCGCGGAGGCAAATGCGGGCTGGGTCATAGAGCAGGTGGTGCGCTCCCGGCCCGGGGCTCCCACCGGCGGCGGGGACCAGGATCGTCAGGTGCTGACCATGAGCGCCGATCGCATCAAGACCACGACGCTGGACCGGACCGGAAAGCCGACGAGCGCCTGGATCATGGATCTGGCGGCCCAGACCCTGACCAGCGTGGACTACGACCGGCGGACGGTGGCGACGGGGACCGTGCGGGAATTCGCCGAGTCGATGCAGGGCACCATGCAGGCCGTGGGGGGCCAGATGGCCGAGGCCATGAAACAGATGCAGGAGGCCATGAAGGAGATGTCCCCCGAGCAGCGGCAGATGATGGAGCAGATGATGCGCCAGTCCATGCCCGGCGGGTCCCCGCCCGGCGGGGCTCCGCCGGTGGAGGCCTGCCGCGAGCCGAAGGTCGAAATCCGGCCCACGGGGCAGACGGCGCGGATCGCCGGATACCAGGCGAGCAGATACGACGTCTTCGAGGACGGGAAGCTCGCCGAAGAGCTGTGGGTGAGCAAGGCCATCACGGCGTGGCAGGAGATTGATCCCAAGAAACTGGAACGCTTCGGCCAGGAGATGGCCAAGGCCATGGAGTCCCTGCCGGGCTGTGGCCGCGACCGGGCGCGGCGGGCGGGGGCGGATCCCAACGATCCCGCCTGGAAGCTCGCCGGCGAGGGGTACCCGGTGCGCAGCGTGGACCGGCGCCGGGGCGAAGGAACGGTGACGGAAGTGGTGAAAGCCGACAATCGCGCGGTGCCGCTGGTGGAGTTTCAGCCGCCGGCCGGATTCACGCGGCAGTCGTTCAAGGAGCTGATGGGCGGCGGCCAGTGATACAGGGCCCTCACGAAACCGCGGACCGAGACTGAACTTATCCGCAGATTTTGCAGATTTCAATCCGGAAAGCGTTCCGAGAATAATCTGTGTGAATCTGCGTAATCTGCGGATGATGTGAGCCCTTTTTGGGGTTCGATGGAGATCGAGGGGAAGGTTGCCCTGGTGACGGGCGGGGCCAAACGCGTGGGGCGGAGCATCGCCCTGGCGCTGGCCGAGCGGGGCGCCGAGCTGGTTCTGCACTACCGCGGCTCGGACCGCGAGGCGCAGGAGGTCCTGGCCCTGCTCAAGAGGGCGGGGGGAAAGCCCGTGGCGGTGCAGGGCGACGTGTCGATCGCCGCGGACGTGGACCGCATCGTCGAGACCGCCATGCAGGCCTTCGGCCGGATCGAGATCCTGGTGAACAACGCCGCCATCTTCTACCGCACGCCCTTCGAGGAATTGACCGAAGCGGACTGGGATCGGTTCCTGGACGTGAACCTGAAGGGGCCGTTCCTGCTGTGCCGGAAGATCGGGGCCATCATGCTCCGCCAGGGTCAGGGGAAGATCGTCAACCTGGCGGACATCGCCGGGCAGAAGGTCTGGGCCGAGTACCTCCCCTACTCGGTCTCGAAGGCGGGGGTGATCGCCCTCACCGCCGGGCTGGCCAAGGCGCTGGCTCCCCACGTCCAGGTGAATGCGATTGCCCCGGGCACGGTCCTTTTGCCGGATGGGACCTCCCCCGAGGAGCGGGGGCGGGCCGTCCGCCGCGTTCCCCTGGACCGGCTCGGTTCCCCCGAGGATATCGCCCAGGCGGTCGTGTACCTCGTTGAGAGCGACTTCATCACGGGCGAGGTCCTCAGGATCGACGGCGGGCAGCACCTTCTCTGACGGGAAGCCGCCGGAGGCGCGCACCGGCACGGAGGACGTGGAGATCCAGCAGGTGGTGAAGGCGGCCGCCATCTACCGCCAGATGATGTTCAGCGCCTGAGGTCTCGCCGCTATTTCCTTGACAGGGCTCGTGCCAGAAGTGGTAGGATGAGCCATCATTGAAGCGCCCGTCCACGGCGGGGCGAAAGAGGCATCCATGTTCGGACTGGGAATGCCGGAACTGATAGTGATCCTGGTGATCGCCCTGCTGGTCTTCGGGGCGGGGCGGCTTCCGGAGATCGGAAGTTCGCTGGGCAGGGCGATCAAAGGATTCAAGGAGGCGTCGGACAAGCGGGAGCCGGAGCCGCCGGAGCCAAAGGGTGAGGTGAAGGCGTCTGAGGGGAAAACGTGCCCGGCGTGCGGACACGCGGCTCAGGCCGACGCCGTGTTCTGTCCCGGCTGCGGGAAGAAGCTTCCAGAGTCTGTCTGACCCGATCCTCCCAAAAGCAAAAAGGCCCCCGGGGATTGCCCCGGGGGCCTTTTGGTTGTGGCGATGCTGTGTTAGGCCGCTCTGGTGACGTTCGAGGCCTGCAGGCCCTTGGGACCCTGCACCACGTCGAACTCCACGGCCTGCCCCTCGTTCAGGGTCTTGAAGCCGTTGGCCTGGATGGCGGAATAGTGCACAAACACATCCTCACCGTCAGGTCGCTCGATAAAGCCAAAGCCCTTTGCATCGTTGAACCACTTCACAGTTCCTTTGCTTCGCAATCTACCACACCTCCTTTCCTGCTTTCGCTACAGCGCCCCGCAGCGGGGCGCTCGGTCACTTGAAACACAAAAACCGCAGGAGCGGCCTCTGCTCCTACGGTTCTTCTCTACAAAGCAACCAACGGAACGTTGACCTGCAACGGCGCGAAGAATAGCGGGCAACGCCTCCGGTGTCAAGGATTATTTCGGGCGCATGTTCTCTCAGGATGCGCCCGGTCCTTGCGGCTCGGCGACGGGATCGACGCGGACGTCGGTCACGGCGATCTCGGGGGCGTGGATCACCTCGTCGGCGGCCCACACCGTGGTCTCGCGCCGGTCCGCCGTGATCCCGATGATGGCGCGGAGCACCCGCTGGATGTTGTCGTTGATCCGGATGGCGTTCGCCCGGATGGGAGAAGCGAGCCGCCCGTCTTGGATGAGGAAGGAGTCGCCCACCACCGTGCAGGTGAAATCCCCCGCCCGCAGGCCGTTGATCGGGTAGGTGTACCAGATGCGGCCGATGTAGAGCCCGTCCCCCACCCTGGCCAGCAGTTCGTCCCGCGAGACCGGCTGACTGCTCTCCAGGATGATGTTGGTCGGCGAGATGCCGGGCGGACCCTCGAAGCGCCGCCCGCCCCCCTCGCCGAAGCGAAAGCCGTTGCGGGGGACGAAGGCCTTGGGGATGGCGTGCGGATCCTTCCCGA
>Ga0315279_10003673_pt1 | contig 21139 bp, 18 predicted proteins | sample YL17G06_20_MG_FD_203694 | JGI IMG/M metagenome (GOLD analysis project Ga0315279, IMG submission 203694) | Sediment microbial communities from Yellowstone Lake, YNP, Wyoming, USA - YL17G06_20 | ecosystem: Environmental > Aquatic > Freshwater > Lake > Sediment | place: USA: Wyoming | collected... | reverse complement strand
CAGGTCCTCCAGCATGGCCCGCCGGTACAGGCAGCAGCAGTCGGAGGCGTAGAAGACCTCGGCGGCCTCGCGCAGGGCCTCGGGCGGCTCGGCCCGGCCGCGCCCCAGGGCCAGGCCGTCCGGGCAGACGACGATGCCCGCGGCATCGACCTTGCCGCTGGCCGCCAGGATGATGCACGATGCGGCGGAGCCGGCCCGCGGGTCGGCCTCCAGCGCCTCGACCAGCCGGCGCACGGCGTCCGGCTGAATGCGCGTGTCGTTGTTGCACATCAGGATGTAGGGCGTCCGGGCGAGGTTGATGCCGACGTTGTTGCCGCCGCCGAAACCCAGGTTCCGGGCGTTCGCGTGCAGGCGCACGGCGGGGAACTCGCAGCGCACGAGGTCGGCCGACCCGTCGGTCGAGGCGTTGTCCACCACCAGGATCTCCAGGGCCGGGTAATCCTGGGCCTGGAGCGAGCGGACGCAGTCCGCGACCACCCGCGCGCCGTTCCAGTTCAGCACGAGGGCCGTAACACCCGGAGCATTCTCGCCCGCCGATGTCGCCACGCGCCGGACTCCTCAGCAAGAATGCGGCGGGGTGATGCTAGGCGGCGCGCCGGAGGCTGTCAAGTGCAAAGGCCGCGGCGTTCGGCCGCCTGATGGTCTTTAAGCGCCGCGATGCGGCCGGGGCGACCCTCCGACCTAATACGACAGCGCTAGAAAGGCGTAAGACCCGCGTGTAGTATAGCCGAAATGGGGGTATCCCCTTGACGCAAGTACACACTACCGCTTGTGTCGCTTCGGCGGCAGTCCTCTAACATGCTTGATGAGCGACTCGTAGGGCGCTGGTGCTACTGCAACGGCCTGTTGTATCAGACGATAGAAAAGCTTCCCGCGGTGTTGGGAGGTGCGCCGGTTGAACCTGAATGTGAACTCATCGAGGTAGTAGTCCAGGTGTTCTGGGCTCGGCGCGCCTTGGTGCGTGCAAAGGCAAAATAGGGTGCCATACTGAGCGTGGACATCGTGTTCCTCCAAGCCTCTCCCAAGTACTTGTGATCAAAGCACTTGATGAGGTTCCGGACGCTCGATGTCCATTCTTTTTATGGCCCGCTTTCACCAACTTTTCTGGAGGAGAGCCACTTTACGTAAAGCCTTTTCTCCGCGTCCTCTGCGCCCTCCGCGGTGAACCGGAGGCGGCGAACCTCGCTCCCATCGCGACGGGCCGGTCTCTCGGAGGCTTGACGCTCCGCGCGCAGAGGGGTATCCTCTGCGTCGTCCTACGCATGGGGAGCATCCGTGGCGGAAACCGTTGACCGGCCGGCAGGACCGGGGCATCCCGACGCAGGCAGCGCGCCGCTGCCGGAGGAACCCCGCGACCGAGCCGGAGAGATGCCCGAAAGCCGGTTCCGCTGCGTCGGGTCGGCGGTCTTCTGGGAGACCCTGAAGCGCGGCCTCAGGACGTGCGTGCTCGTCCGCCCGCTCTGGAACCTTCTGCTGATGCTGCGGACGCGGTCGATTATCCACCCGCTGGCGAGCATCGACTGGAACGTCCGCATCGGCCGCCGCTGTTTCATCGGCAAGGCCGACTTCAACACCCTGGGCGGCCGTGGGCGGATTGAAATCGGCGACGGCTCGATCATCTACAGTGGCTGCGAACTCCTGTGCCAGCACGCCGGCGCCATCCGCATCGGCCGGGGCGTGCTCTTCACGCGGCAGGCGGCGGCGCTGACGGCCGGACACGTCCTCGCCGACCGAGAGGACACGATTCTCGCGCAGGGTATCACCACGGCCGACATCACCGTTGAGGACGACTGCTGGATCGGCTACCGCGCGATCCTGCTGCCAGGCGTGCACGTGGGCCGCGGCACGGTGGTGGGCGCCGGGGCGGTGGTGACGGCAGACCTCCCGCCGATGGTCGTGGCGGGCGGCGTGCCGGCCAAAGTCCTGCGCGAAAGGTAGGGCCTTACCCGTTGCGGCTCCCGGTGTATTCACCGGGGGCTAAACACACACAAGGATACCCTTCCCCTTGAACTCAAAGGCACTTCGCATCGTGTGGCTGCTTGTGGGCCTCGTGCTCTTAGGTGGGGTCATCTGGTGGGCCGGGCCGCGCGAGGCGCTGGCGGCGCTGGCCCAATCGGGCCGGCACCCTGGCCTCGTAGCCGCAGCGGTGGGGCTCTTTGCGGCGGCGCAGGCGGTGTTCCTGCTGAAGTGGCACTGGATGTCGCGCCTGGTCGGCGCGGGCCTGGACCTGAGGCAGTCGCTGCGACTGTTCGGCACGCTGATGCTCGTCGGCACGTTCACGCCCGGCCGCGCGGGCGAACTGGCCGTACCACTGCTGATGCGAGGCGGCGGGCGGCTGACGGGCGTCGCCCTCGTCAACCGACTCCTGGAGAGCACCGGCACGCTGTGCGCCGGTCTCCTGGCGGCGATGCTCCTCCTGAGCGATGATCCGCGTGCCGCCGGGCTGTGGCAGATCGGAATCGTCCTTGCGGCCTTCATCGCCGTCCTCGTTGTGCTGAGCCGGCGACGATACACGGCGGCGGTCCTGGCGGCGGCGAAGGCGTGCCTGCGGTCGCTGGCGCGGCTGAGGCCTGCGGCATGGCTCCTGGCGAAAGAGGAACAGTGCGCCGGCGGCCTCGAACACTTCTATGACGCCAACGAGCGGCTCCTAAGGCCCGGCCCGATCGTCGTCTTCGCCGCCTTGATGGTTTTCATCTGGATCTTCATGGTCTGGGGCAACCAACTCCTCATCCAGGCGACCGTGCCGCCGGGCGGCAAGGAGGTGACATTCCTCGTGGTGACGGGGATCGTGGCCGCCAGCGCCCTGGCGATGTTTATCTCGCCGATTCCGGGGGGGCTAGGCTTGAGCGAACTGGCCGCGGCGGCTTTTGTCGCCCTACTCGGCCACCCCGCCCAGACCTTCGTGCCATACCTGATGCTGATGCGGATCGCGTTCTACGGCGTGGTCGTGGTCCTGTACGTGGTCAGCCGACTCGCGGGGGCGGACCTGCCCGCGCCCGCCGCTGCAACGGCGCCCACCAAGTCCTGAGGCCCCGACCGAATGGAAGGCGGGCAAACCGCGAGCGGACGCCCTACTGCGGGGCGGATGGCAATGGGTGGCCACAAACTGCCGCCGCGGGCCTGGTCAGACAATCCGCGGGAGGAATGCGGACACCAAGGCACTTCCCAAACAGAGCACGGGACTTGCGGGTGCCGCAAGAATGTCGTGAGACGAGCGAACGGCCAACAGGTCCCGGGCCGGCGCCGCGGTATCGGACACCGCCTCCGCCTATCATCCCCAGACCAACGGCAAGATCGAACGGTATCACCGGTCATGCAAAGAGCGGGTGAACCTCCTCGTGTGGGAGACGCCGGGGGAACTGGAGGCCGAGATCGCCCGCTTCGTCGCCTGGTACAACACCGAACGCTACCACGAGGCCCTTGGCAACGTCACGCTGGACGATGCATACTACGGCCGACGGGAACGCATCTTGAACCGTCGGCGCGAACTCAAAGAAAAGATGCTGGCGCGTCGCCGGCGTCTGAACCATGGAATGCCCGGACTGAAAGGAACCGACCGGACCGAAAAACCCCCACTTGCGCCGACGGCTTAATTGTGCCATTTCTGCTGACGATATACAATAATCCTCTGACGCGGCGTGAGCCTTATGTGCATAGGTTGTGGTACCTCTGTGGCACCTAAGTCGTCTACAAGATCCTGCCCGGTCCCCCGAGAGACCCTGTTTTCGACCGTTTCCTGCGGGGTTCTACTGGATTGCGACGGATTTTGAATCCCGCGCGTCTGCCAATTCCGCCACTCCGGCACTGGGGCTTTCGGAGCCTGATTCTACGGTCTTTTCCGTTGATTCACAAGGGGTTACGTCGCGCGGCGTCGCGGTCATCGAACTTCGCGAAGCGGTCGCCCGATGCCCGGTTCTCTTCCGGCGCCACGCCAGGACTCCCCTTCCCTCAGGCCGAGAGCGAGCATTGTAGCGGCGCGCCGCAGCGTCTCCATCGAGATCCCAAGTGCGCGCCGGCCGCTCGGAACCGCCGGCGCAGGGCCAGGACAAGGCCCGGCGCGCAGGCGGCCTCAGCGGTATCTCAGAAGCAGGGCCACCGCGAAGGCCGCCGTAAGAAGCACCGCCACCACCGCCGCCGGCGCCAGAATCCGAACCTTCAGCCGCCAGTGAATCAGCAGAACCTTTGCCAACCACGCCGGCACGAAGGCTCCCACGAACGCCAGGGACATGCCCGTCAGGTAATGCGCCCCAAAAAGCGGGATCGCCAGCGCCACGAGCAGGCCGAACTTCATCCACTCGATGCCCGTCACCCACTGCGCCAGGCCGGAGCCGTTCAGCACCGGGTCCAGGGCGCAACGCTGCGCCTCGAAGGCCACGCCGAAGGCCAGAATAACCAGCGGGAACGCAAACGCCTGATACGGCCGGCCGAACAGGCTCAGCAACAGGTGCGGCACCGCGATGAACATCGCCAGGATGGCCAGTGAGGCCAATCCCGTGGCCAGCATCGCCCGGCGGACAAGCCGGGTCAGCACGGCGGCGTCGCGCGTGCCGTGGGCATCGCTGACGGCCGGCAACAGCGCGATCGCCAGCGGCATCAGCAGAACCTCGTACCCGCGCGTGAGCGACCAGACCGGCGCGAAGTAACCGACGCTGCGGTAGCCTGTCTCGCCCATGTTCACCCACCAGATGATGGCGATAGCCAGGTAATACAGAATGAAACCCGCCGCCAGCGGCGTGAACAGCACCGCCCCGGTGCGCAGGCGCATCACCGGCCGGTAGCCGGCCAGCGAGGGTGTCTGGCCCGCGCGGCGAAGCACCAGCCCAAGCAGGCCCAGCCCGACGGTCGCCGCTACCACGTACCAGGCCGTCCAGCCCCAGACGAACCACCGCCACGGCTGGGCCAGGAGGGCCACCACCAGGCAGATCACCAGGCGCGGCACTTGCGTCGTCACGTCCTGGACGAGGGTGTACTGCATCTTCTGGAAGCCCGCGAACACGCCGGCCGTCTGCTGGAGGAGAGTGGCCATCAGGACCCATGCGGCCACGAGGCGGATCATGTCGCCCAGGTCGCTGATCTCGCGGGCCCGCTCGACCTGTCCGAACCGCTCGGCCACGTACTGAATCAGGTCCGGCAGGAAGAACACGGCCGTAGCCATGAGGAGCCCGCCGGCGACGCCCTGGAAGAGGCCCGCGCCGGCAACCCGGCCGGGCGACTCGCCGCCAAGCCCCGCCAGGCCCCGCGAAATCAGCAGCGTCGAGGCCTGGCCGTTCCCGAGGTCGCCCAGCAGGGTACCCACGGCCATGATCGTGACCAGGATGGTCAACTGACCGACAACGGCCGTTGAGTAGGCGTGCGCCACGACCAGGAGCGTGGCAAAGGACGCCACGTTGACGATCACCGAATCGGCCACCAGGAAAACGACGCTGCGCGACAGCCGGCGCATGATCGGAGGATGGGGAACCGTATCGTCCATGAAGGTCGCCACCACCGCCTTGTCGCGCCGCGCACCGGTGACCGTTACCCGGCCGGCGCATGGCCGGCGCGGCGCGGAAACCAACTGTGAATCCAACTGAAGACGAACGACAGGCTGCGCCGGGTCCCGGAGAGCCGCCAGTTCGCGTAGGCCATTTTCGCCAGAGGCACCAGTCCGCTGTTCAAGGCCCACCGGAACATCATCCGCGTGGCGTGGGCCTGCATGTGCTCAAACGGCATGTCCACGGTATAGTAAGGCACGGGGTCCGTCTTGAGGTACCAGAACTCATGATCGATGAGGCCGTGCTTCCGGGCCTCGGCGTCCAGCATCGTGTTGGGGTAAACCCGCGCAATGCTGGCGATGATGCTGGTGGGGTTCATGCGGCAGGCGAGCTGGATGCTGGCGTCCACGGTCTGGGGCGTCTCGCCCGGGTTCCCGATCATGAAGTTGGCGCGGGCGACGAGGGGCTTCGGGCGGAGCATCTGGAACACCTCGGCCGCCTGGTCCAGGTCGATCTTCTTGTTGATCCGCTTAATCATGTCCGGGTCGCCGCTCTCGATGCCGAAGGAGATTTCGCGGCATCCGGCCGCGATCATCTTGTCCACCAGGGGCTCGGTGATACAGTCGACGCGGGCCCGGGCAAACCACGGCGTCCGGTTGCCGCGCGCGATCAGCATGTCGCAGATGCGATCAGCGCGGTCCAGGTCCATGGTGAACAGGTCGTCGAGGATGTCGATGACCTCGGCCCCCTGGGCCTTGAGCATCTCGAACTCCTCGACGACGGTCTCGGGGCGGCGTTTGCGCCACGTCCGCCCCCAGAAGGATGAACTCGAACAGAAGCCGCACGCGAACGGGCACCCGCGCGACGACATCATGTTGCCCTGCCGCAGGCCGTTCTCGTTGACGAACAGGCGGCGCTTGGGATTGATGGGAATCGCGTCGAGATCCTTCAGGAGCGGCCTGGGTTCGTTGAGGCGGACCTCGCCGGTCCGCGCGTCGCGATACGCCAGGCCGAGGATACCCTAGAAGTCGTCGCGCCCGGCCTTCGATCAGATTCGCTTCGCAACGATCTCATCGACATGTCTGGCCGTCCCTCTTTCCTCAACTTGCGCTCCCCCTCAACGCCCTGTACACTCAAAACCCGCGAAAGGCCAGATTGGTAACACCGGACTCAATAATTGGGCAAGTCTTGCGTCCACTTCACGTTTTCCACGCCCCTGAGCCAGTTGGCGGGCATCTTGCTATAGTCGATATGGTAAATCAAGAACTCCCTCTCGCCGGTATTCCCGGAAGAACCCGGCGGCGGATACACGCGCTCCAGGTATGGACGCTCGGCAAGCGATTGCACCCAGGGCTTCGGATACGCGATGGGCACTTCCAGGGGGCTGGAGTCGTTCTGCTGCCTCGTGGGATGAATGGCGATGTAGTCCACGTGAAGAAACCGCAGAAGCCGCATCTGCCTCACCTCGTCAACGCTGAACAGGTACTGCGGGTAGGCGCTAAACCAGACGATAGGTCTACCGGTCAACAGGGTCAGGTTGTTCTCCAGGTAAAGGATATGTGCGGTCGGCGCCGTGTTGGCTCTGACCCAGTCCATCGCCGCCATGACTTTTTCCGGCAGGGTTCGCCTCTGGCGAATCACGCAGGGCGCGGCGAGCAATTGCCCACCCATGGCGAGGACCAGCACCGCAATAGCGCCCCGGCACAGCCGCCGACGCCGAGCCCACCCCGCGCAGTCCTGCCAGCGGGTGAGCGCACCCCCCGTCAAGAGGCACAGGGGTAGCGTGATCGGATGGAGGTATCGCCCGTCATAGCACCTGTGCAGCGCCACCAGGTAGATGCAAAGGTAGCTCACCAGCATCAGTCCCAACACGCCGGACATCTGGCGACTGCCATCCCGCGGCGCGTTGATGGTACACCAACCCGCCAAGAGCACTCGGCCCCGCATCTGCTGCAAGGTGGCCACCACGCCACCCACAACGACATACAGGGCGACGACCACTGTAAACCAACCCGTCACTCCGAAAAGTTGCATGAAGACCGCCGGGTCGAGAATGTTCAGCGGCGTGCTGATGTTCAATGGCCTAGGAAGAGCCGCGATTTCCTCGGCGATCACCCGCGGGTACAAGAGGAGGCGGCTAACGTTAACATGCGGCAACATGATCAGGCTGTCGAAGTGCTCCTTCCGCCAGATCATGTCCGGCAACAGTAGGGCCATCGCGGCCGCCGCGACAATCGACGTGCGGATGGCACGCTGCCGCCACGTGGTTCCCATAACCAGGATAGCCCCTGCCAGAAGCGACGGGATCAGAACGGTTGCCGTCGGAGACTTCGTCAAGAACATCGCCCCCAGGGAGAGTCCCATGCAGATCGGCCGCTTGCGGACCAGACAATAGACCGCCACCGCCGCAAAGGCCAGCATCGGGATTTCCATGTAGAGGACCATCGCAAACAGCACGTTCATCGGAATAGTCGCCATTAGCCCCCAAGCCCACATACCGCCACGGTGACCATAAAGCGCACGGCCGGTCAGATAAGTAAAAACCAGAAGTACCACCAGGTACGCGGCGTGGTACAACTGCGCCGCCAGGACAGAGGCCGAGCCAGTGATCTTCCAGACAAGGGCCAGGGCCAGGTGCCAGAGGCACGAGTCATAGTATTGGATGGCCGAGGGGTCGTCGCGCAAGTACGCCGGGTCATGCGTAAGCCGCATCGCCCACAGGGGAGATTCGTAGTAATTGAACGCCCGACGGAAGTGATAGGCTTCATCGCCGACCACGGGCTGGGTGCCATACGTCCACAGGATCAGAAAGGTCGCAATGCCGACCGTTCCAAGCCATACCAGCGCCAACGGCCGGGGTCCGCGGTCCGCCTCACCAGTTACGTCCGGTGTAATCATCTCTCCTGTTCATTCCCGAAAAGTTCCCACCGAGAAACAGCAGCCTCGCGGTTTAGCGGTTTCAGGAAGCCAGCCGGCCCTCGCTGCGTCGCTAGCCGCGAACACTGATGGGCCGTGCTGGCACCCCAGCCACAATCGTGTACGGCGCCACATCCCTGGTGACCACGCTCCCGGCTGCCACCACGGCACCGTCGCCAATGGTGACCCCCTTGAGCACAATCGACGCATAGCCGATCCAGCAATCGTCGCCAATCCGGATGTCGCCGCAGACAATGCCCTGCTTCTGGATGAGTTCATCGCGCCGGTTGAACCGGTGCCCGCCGGTGATCAGGGCTGTACGCCGGGTGACCAGGCAGTGCTTTCCAATGATCACCTTGCCGCCGTGAACAAGCACTTCCACCTTATTGTAGACTACCGTGCCATCGCCTATGGAGATTTCGCCCGCGCCGTTCATCGTGTCCAGCCGGCAGAGGCCGATCAGGCATCCGCGGCCGATGTTGACCCTCGGCCCCACCATGGCAAGTGGATGGATGAACGACTGGCATACGATGCTGCGAATGAGGTTCGTCAGGGGCCGGACCAGCGCGCTCAGCATCCGCACGGCGGTGAACACGATTCCCCGGCTCACCCAACCCGGCGAGTGGAGGCTGACTTCCGACAACTCCCACCCCTTTCCTACCGCAGCCTTCGCCGGCCGCATTGCTTCCAAGATAACGGCGTCATTCGGGACAGGTTCAGTTTTTCGCCGCTGGAGGTGATGCACAGAACGCATACCCTTAAGCATCCCCGCCCCGCGGCGCGCCCAGCCGGTAGCGGATGACCCGCGCGGGTACGCCCACCGCGATTGCCAGCGGCGGGATGTCGCGCGACACCACGGCCCCGGCGCCGACTATGGCCCCACGGCCTATCCTTACTCCCTTCAGAATGGTAACGTGGCCGGCAATCCACACCCCCTGCTCGATGAGGATAGGCCGGCTCACCAGGCCCTGGATGCGGATGGGCTGTGCGGGGTCATGGTAGCCGTGGTCGGTGTCCACAATGAGGGTCTGCGGCCCAATGACCACGTCATCGCCGATCTCAACTCGTTCAGAGGCCGTGACCATGCTCCCCTCGCCCAAATGTACCCACTTGCCAATGACAACGCGTCCTGCGGGTGGCAAGGTGTTGATGATGGCAAACCGCAGCATACGGAAGTTCGGCGCGATTTCGATGCGCGCGCCGGACGCGCCCATGACGATGCGCGCGCCGCCGTACAGCCGCGCCCCCGGGCCCATCCGGCCGCCTTGGAGCCGAAGGAGAAGACGCCACAGCGCCCCGCGCACCACCAGCAGAAGATCCAATAAGAGCAAGCGGAAAAGGCGTGTCATTAAGCGCCCTCCTGATACCAAATCGGGTTTACGGACAAAATCGTCAGAGTCGCGCGGGGCTCAACGCCGACCTTGCGGTGGCGATACAGTACCCGAAGCAGCCGGAGTTTGTCAACAAACATAAGTTCTTCGTCCTCCATGTGCCGCAGTTGAAACTCGAACCACCGCGGGCTCGTGGGAAAGGCGAGGACCTGCGCCCCCGCCTGCCCATCGCGTGCCAGGAGGACGAAATCGTCGCCCATCGCCTGCCATCCGCGATGCACCAGGTCCGCCACGATGGCGGTTTTGTTGACGCCGCCGCGGCCCGCGATGAGGGTCGCCCGCCCGTCGCGCTCCACGCCGCCGGCGTGCACGAGGTACATGCCCCGCGCCGCCAGTTCGCACTCCAGCACCGGCCACAGCACGTACAGGTGGGCCACAAGGTCCGGAAACAGCAGCCACGGCTGCCGCCGGCGGTTCCAGGGGCCGTGGGCGAAGCAGATCCGCATCGGCTCGCCCGGCACACGGTCGAGGCCCTGGATCTCGGCCCGCCATGAGAGGCCCTTGTCGGCCTCCTCCAGGTACAGGTACCCCGGCCGGGCCCAGTAGCGGCGGTCCAGGACCATGCAACTGCCCAGGTCCGGCTCGAACCGACCGATGGCCATCTCAAGGTCCACCGGGCGGCCGTCCTCGGGAACCGTGAACCAGTGCAACTTGGCGTTGATGTCGGGGAAAGAAGCGTCGGCCAGCCCCGTCATGCGGACCCGCAGGCCGTGGATGTCGTAGAGGGCGTTCATGGCCTTGCCCCCCGGCCTAGGTCTTCTTCGGCCTGCCTCCAGACCATCTCGAACACGTCCGGCGTGTAGCGGGCCGGCACGGTCACGCGGCGGAGCATGCAGCCAAAGAGGCGCTCGGCCAGGCGCACCGCGAAGTCGTCCCACAGCCGCGCGAGCGGGCTCTCGGGGTTCCCGTAGCAGTACGCCAGGAGCATGGCCCGCAATTCGTCGGCCTCGAAGAGCGTGTTGATGAGGACCGACCGGGCGATGGCGGCGGCGGGCTGCGGCTCGCTGATGGCGGCGCGAGGCCCCTGGATCAGCACGTAGACCGCCCCCAGCGGCGCCTCGTCCACGATGTTCGGGCCGAAGACCTCCCTGGCGTCAATCCGCGAGAACAGGTTGATGGTGCCGAGCGTGGCGATCGAGAGGCACTTCTTGAGGAAGATCTCGCGGCGCTTCGCCGGGCTGAACCGGACGCCAAGCAACCGCGCCACATCATAGGTGAACCGCAGGTTGAACGGAACGACGAAACTGCGGACGCCGCCGGGAGCCAGGATTGAAGAATCGTCGCCCATGAACCCCCACCCGCGCCGGGCGAAGTTGACCGCCGTGATGGTCTTGCCGGTCCCGCCGCGGGCCGGCAACACGAGCGCCCTGCCCGCGTGCGTCACCGCCGGGCCGTGCAGGAGGAGCAACCCCTTCTCGGCCAGGCGCAGGCGAATCAGGGAATAGATCGTCTCGCCGGGGAAGACCATCCGCGCGGGTCCGTTGGCGTCGATACGGACCTTCAGGTGCGGCCCGTCCAGGCCGCCGATCTCGGTCGTCCAGCGGGCGACCTTGTAGCGCGTCTTGTAGAGGATGCGGCCGGGCGAAACGTACCAGCGGCCGTCCAGGCGGAGCGCCCCCCGCAGGTCCGGCCGGAACGGGCCGACTTCGACGTCGATGTCCGGCTCGCGGCCCGACGGCTCGACGCGATAGTGGGCGAACGTGGAGTCGAGGAAACTGTCGGCCCAGGAGACGTGCCGGCGGCGGATGCGCAGGCTCAAGAGGCCGTGAAAATCGTAGTTGTGGATGATCGGCGTCACGGCTGTTCCGTGCATCAAGCGGCCGAGGTGGCGGCCGGCGGTCGCGGCTGCGCCAGGGCCTCGGCCCGGTGTCGTAGTTCGCTGAGCAGGGCCGCGTCGTTCGAGTAATCTTTCGGCTGGATGTGCAGCAGCGCCCGCGCCAGGGCCTTGTTCCCCAGGATCCGCAGGATCTGCTTCGGCCGAAGGTAGAACCGCAGGATGGCCCGCTTCTGCCACTTCTCGAGTTCCCCGGCACTGAGCGACGGCGTCCGCAGGATCGGCGATTTCTGCTTGAAGATGGCCGGGTTGTTGCACAGTTGCGACGGGTCGAAGTTGGTTATGAGGCCCTGCTCGACGGCCAGGTCGAAGAGTTCCGTCTTCGGGAACGGCGTGGTGATCGTGAAGATGGCAAAGTCGGTGTTGAGGCGGCAGGCGTAATCGATCGTCTGGCGGATCGTGTCGGCCGAGTCGCCGTAGTTGCCGATCATGAAGAACGCCAGGGTCCTGATGCCGGCGGCCTGGACCACGTCGAACGCGCGGCGGGCGCGGTCGAGGTCCAGGTTCTTCTTCAGGATCTTCTGGATTTCGGGGCTGCCGCTTTCAACGCCCATGCCCAGGTGCCAGCACCCCGCTTCGTGCATCGTGCGGACCAGGTCCGCCTCGATCGAGTTGACGTGCGACAGCGCCATCCACGTGACGTCGAGGTTCTCCTTGTGGATGAGGTCGCAGAACTCGTGCACCCGCTGCCGGGAGGCCGTAAAGTTGTCCTCGCGGAACAGGATCTCGCGGGCCCCGTAATCGCGCACCAGGACCTTGACCTCCCCAATCATCCGCTGGGCCGAGTTGAAGCGGTAGCGGTGCCCGAAGATCTCGTGCGCACAGAAAATGCACCGGAACGGGCAGCCGCGGCTCGTGATCATGACCTGCACGGGCTTGCGCTTGTATACGCGGCCGTAGTTGCGGTAGAGCGACATCGGCAGGAGGTGGCGCGCGGGCATCGGCGCGTCGTCCAGGTTTTCGATGAGCGGCCGGTCGGGCAGATGGATGACCTGGCCCTCGGCCTTGTACGAAAGCCCCGCGATGGTGAAGCCGTCGCGCCGGCCGCCGAGGAACTCGCGGCAGAACTCCGAGAAACTGAACTCTCCCTCGCCGCGGATGACGTAATCGACCTGCGGCTGGGCCAGCACGCCGTCGGGATCGAGCGTGGGGTGCGGCCCGCCGAGCACGACGGCCGTCTCGGGTCTCGCGGCCTTGATGACCGCCGCGAAGTCCTCCGCGGCCTGGATCTCCGGCGTCGTGGCCGACAGGCCCACGATCGGCGCGCCGATCTGGCGGAGCCGGTCCAGGGCATGGGCAATCGAGAGTTGTTCCATGCCCGCATCCAGCACGCGGACGCGGACCTGGTCCTTCTCTAACTGGGCCGCCAGGTACAGCAGGCCCAGCGGCGGCGTATTGCTGCGGATGCCCGGCGGCACCATCAGCAGAACGTCGGCTTGCGACATCGAAAGTTCCTCGCGGTCGTCCGGATCGGGGCCGATCCAGGCGCGCAACGATAGGTCTGCCTGCCGGTGAAGTCAAGGTGAAAACACAGCAGGAGTTTCCCCACGCCTTGTCAGGTCGGGGGTTTGGCGAAGGCGAGGACGAGTTGGCCGGGGTCGGAGGGCGGCGGGGGTGGAAGAGGGCCGCTCGGCGAAGAGAACAGCGGCCGGTGAATCCCGTCGGCCGCCGCGTACTGGTAGAACGTCGCGACCTCGCAGAACCGCTTGGCCTTCTCGCACACGCGCTTAAAGATGAGGCTCAACTTCGCCTTCGCCCCGATCGCCACGCTCACGAAGTACAGCACCGCCATGACCAAGACATAGACGTTCCTTAAGGCCACGCAACTACGGACCCGCACGTCCTCCAGCCGGTACGCCTGCTTCACGAACCGGTACGCCTCCTCGCACTTCCACCGCGTCAGATAGATGTCCGCGATCCACACGGCGTGTTCCCGCTCTTTCGTCGGCGCCACGTTCGTCAGCAGCAGGATCGGCTCCTGGCCGAAGCCACGGATCACCACCAGATGCAGTGGCGTGGTCCTCCGAAGATTTTCCAAAACCCTGACCGGTTTGGGGCTATCTTACGCCAGGGCCACCCTTTCCACATCCACGGATTCCTAACGCCATCACTCACCGCCACTTACGGCAAATGCCTTTCACGTTTTGGGGAAACTCCTGCCGGTTCGCCCTTGAAGGGCCTTCCGCGCCTGTTATAATCCCTCAATCTTGCGTAAATGGGACGGACTGTGGCCTCGACGCCTGAGCAGGAACGGTTGACCGGAAAGCCGCGCCTTTTCCTCGAGTGGATGCCCGAGGAGGTGGATTCGCTGCTCGACGTGGGGTGCGCCTTCTCGTTCATGCTGAGCGTTCTCGGCCGCCGCGCGCGGCACCGCTTCGGCGTAGAGTACGATATCGGGAAACTCCGCGAGGCCCGCCGCCGCTTCAAGGAGGAACATTTCATTTGCGGCTCCGGCGAGGCGCTGCCCTTCGCCAACGAGACCGTGAACGTCATTACCTTCTTCGAGGTGCTGGAGCACGTCGCCCAGGAGCACCGGTTCCTGGCGGAGGTCCACCGCGTCCTGAAGCCCGGCGGCCTCATCCTGTTGTCGGTCCCCAACCGCGGCGACGTCGAATGGCTGGATGCGGACAACCTGGTCTTCACGCCGCTCCTGGCCTTCGCCAAGCGGCTGGGGCTGCTGCGGGGCGTCAGCGACTACTACCTGAGGCACCATCGGCACTATTCCCTTGAAGACCTCCGGGAGCGGTTCGGGTCGCTGTTTGAAATCGAGAAGGTCTACTACGGCGGGTTCGCGGCCAACCAACTCGCCTTCATTGTATACAAGTCGGTTCACCTCGCCCTGACGCTGGTCGGCCTGAACGGCCAGGGGCGGGTTCTCCGACAGATGGAGCGGTGGATGGACAGGATCACCTCGTGGGACTTCGACCATAGTTACGGTTGCCGGTCGGACAAACTCTGCGTCCTGGCCCGCAAGAGCGCGGCGCTGCCAGCAAGGACGGAATGCTAAACGAGACCTCAAGCCTGCCCCCGGATGCCTCCGCCGGTCCGCGGCTGGAGCGGCGGGTCCTCCACCATGCGCTTCTGGCCTGGCTTGTCGCGGCGATGGTCGGCCTGCTGGTGCTGGCTGCCGGGGCGGCCAGCGACCTTTCCCTTGGGGACGAGAACTACCACTTCCGCAAGGCCGCGCTCTTCGCCGAGTACGGCTGCCGTCTGGCATACGACCCGGCCTACGGTCCGCACGTTCCGCCGGGCATCCCCTACTATGACGGATAGGCCTGGCACGCGGGGCTGGCTCTCCTGTGGCGGATGCTGGGCCAGTCGGTCCTGGTGGCACAGGCGTACCAGGCGGCCTGGCTGGTGTTTTTGATCGGCTGCGCCTACATGGCCGGAGCCGCCCTGGGAGGTCCCCGTGCAGGCTGGGGCTCGCTCCTGGCGGCCGCAACGATGCCGGCGTCCCTGTTCTTCAGCGCGGTCCTTTACACCGAGACCGCGATGCTGGCCCTGCTGATGGCCGGCATATGGCTGGCGGCACGGCGGCGCAATCTCTTGGGCGGCCTGGTGTTCGGCCTGGCGTTCCTGGTCCGGCCCACGGTCGTGATGGTCTTCCCCGCCTTCCTGCTCGCCGCTGTGTTTTTGGAGGGCGCCGGGTGGCGGCGGCGGCTTCGGGACGCCCTTGTTCTGGGCCTGGGCGCAGCCTTGCTGATCCTTCCGGATCTCTGGTGGCGGTACGAGCACCTGGGGACGGTCGGCGTAGTATTCATGTCCCTGTCGGGCGGCGACTCGGGCATACCCGCGGTTATCCGTGAGATGCTCCGCGAGAAAGGCCCCGCGACCTTCTACTGGTCGACCAGCATCCTGAACCCGCTCGACGTGGTCATGTACGTCGGCCCGGTCATCCTGTTCGGTCTCGGGCTGGCACTGGCGCGCCTGCGACGGGGCCCCCGACACCGGCGGGTGCTCTGGCTGGCGCTGGCGGTGTTCGCAGCGGCCGAAGGAGTGCTCCTGCTCCGCAGAGGCGTGCTGGACGTCCGCTACGCGATGGCCGGTTTCTTCCTGCTCGTGCTGATCGCAGGGCTGGCGCTGGCCGACCTGACTCCCGGCCGGCGCCTAGCAGTCCGGCTTTTCGTTGCGGCGGCGATCCTCCAGGGGGCGACCGTCCTGGGCGGTGTGCTCTGGATGCGCCACCTGCCGCCCGACGCCGTCCGGGAGATGCGGGAACTCGGCGGCCTGCCCGACCGCCGCGCGCCTGGCTTCGTCGTCTGCCCCGATGCCGTCGTCTCGACCTACTCCGGCAAGCCGATTCTCTGGGCGGCCATCAACCCCGGGCCGTTCTTCTTCACGTGGCCGTCCGAGAAACAGTGGTTCCTGTTGGACTATTACGGCGTGCAGTACATCGCCGTCCCGCGATCGCGTATTTACGACGATACGGCCGCCAAGCACACCGGCGGGTATCCGCGCAGTTTCGTCGAGGCCCTGCCGCGGATGCCGTACGTCGATCCCTTCCCGGTCATCGACGGCCCGTGGATGATCGTCTACCGCGTTAAGTCCAAGCCGGCGAGCGAAGCCCCCAGCCGTTGAGAGCGCGAAGAGCCTCAGCACGCCCCCGCCTGCTTAGAGCGTTTTAAGATTGCGTATGTGCGCGGCGGTTCTCCTGAACCGCCGCGCCAATACACGGAGTGCCCGACGCGGCGGGTCAGGAGACCCGCCGCGCAAAGGGGTAGAGTATCCACGCAATCTCAAAACGCTCTAAGGTCGGGGGACGTGAGCCAGTCGGGCGGGACCTTCGCGTAGTCGATCCGATACAGGAGGAACCGGCCCTCGGTGTCGCCCACGTCCCCCATCGGATAGACCCGTTCCAGGTACGGCCGCCCAGGGAGCGTGCGCAGCCACGTCCGCGGGTAGGCCGTGGGAACGGTGCCCGGCACGACGGCGTCGCACCGGCGCGTCGGGTGAACTGCGATGTAGGAGACGCCGAGGCACTTCAGGATCTGGACCTGCTGCCGCTCGTCGGCCTCGAAGAACAGGTGCGGCGCGGTGGCGGCCCAGACGATCGGCCGAGCCGTGATCGCCGTCAGGTTCTCTTCGAGGTACAGGATGCGAGCGTGCTGCGGAACGTTCGCCTGGATCCACTGCATCGCCGCCTCCACTTCCGGACTCAGGCGGCGCCGGTCGTGCACCACCCAAGGGACGGCCAGCGCCTGCCCGACCATCGCTGCCACCAGGAGCCAGCCTGCGCCGCGCACCAGCGCCTTGCGGCGGCCCTCGTACGCGAGGATTTTCCGGCTGCCCAGCAAGCCCCCTGCCAGGAGGCCCGCAAACAACGTGATCGGCTGGAGGTATCGCACGTCGTAGGCGCCCGGCAGGAGGGTGGCAAAGATGGCCGTGTAGGCGACTATCGGCGGGGCCAGCAGCCAGACCGGCGCCGCTTCCTTGGCGGTCAGGGCCGCTGCGGCCGCCGCCCAGCCGCCCGCGCGCCATCCGCTCGCGCCGGCCATAACTCGCTTCAGGAGCAGATACACCCCCAGCACCGAGCCGAAGCCCAGTACCAGGAGGCCTGTCGGCCCAAGTAGCTGGGCCACCAACCAGGGATCGAAGATGCTCCACGGGATCGCGCCGACAGGCGGCGATGGATGCTGGGCATACAGATGCGCGAGTACCGGCGGGTATGGCGTCGGCGCATAGTACCGAAACATGATAGGCGCCTGGAAATGCCTGACACGCCAGTACGTGTCGGGCAGTATGGCTGCCAGCGCCACCGCCGCCATCAGGAGCGTGCGGAGCACCCGCTGGCGCCATGTGGAGCCGATTTGGAGGAAGACGATCAGGAACAGTGGCGGCATCATTGCCGCCGCCGTCGCGCCTTTCATCAAGTACGCCCCGCCCAGGGCCATTCCGACCAGCACCGGCCGCCGGCAAATCAGAAAATACAGCGCTGCCGCCAAGAGGGCCAGCATCGGGATTTCGCGGTAGAAGGCCATTCCCAGAAAGAGGTTGATCGGACAGGTCGCCACCAGCCCCGCCGACCAGAGGCCGCCCCGCTCGCCGAAGAGTTCGCGGCCCACCAAGTAGGTGAACACGATCAGGCCGAAGAAGAACACCAGGTGGTACACCTGGGCCAACGTGAAACTGACGTGGCCGAAGGCCTTCCATCCCAGCGCCAGGATTTCGTGCCAGAGCGACGTGTCGTAGTACGGAATGGCGCCCGGCTGCCCCGCCGGGTAGTCCGGATCGTACGCCACGCGATAGTATGGCAACGGCGCCTCGAAGTAGTTGACCGCGCGCCGAAAGTGACGGGCCTCGTCGCCAATCGTCGGCTGCGTGCCGAGCGTCCAGACGAACAGGTACGCGCAGAAGGCCATCGCCGCCGCCAGGACCACCGCCAGGTGGCTCCTGGGCGGGCGCGGGCCAGTCTGTTCAGTTGTCCCAGGTAAGTCCATGCTCTAAAGAGTCCTGAACAGAAAGAATGCGACCGCGGTGGGAAACCCGGCGAGCGGCCACCCTCTCATCCGGCCGAACCCGTTTGCGGCCGGGGTTCCCCTCGACGGCGAACGACGCGGGCCGGCACGCCCACCGCCACCGCCCGGGGCGGAACGTCTCTCCGGACCACCGCCCCCGCCCCCACGACCGCTTGGTCGCCGATGTGGGCGCCGCGCAGCACCTTGACGCCCGCCCCCAGCCACACGTCGCGGCCGATCACGATGGGCGCCGCATCGACCGGCTGGTCGATGACCCGCCTGGCGAGATCGTCAAAGCCGTGGTCAAAGTCCACCAGGTCCGCGTGCGGCGCGATGATCGTGTCGCGGCCGATGTGGATCTCGGCGTTGCTCGTCACGACGCCGTACTCGCCGACGTAGACGTTGTCTTCGACGACAATGCGGCCCTTGCGGCTCGTCGAGAGCACCACGCCGCGCATCAGCCGCACGCCGTCGCCGATCTCGATGGGCCGCCCGCGCGCGCAGGCCAGGCATACGCCGGGCTGGATGGTGCACCGTCGGCCGATCCGCCCGCCCCGCGCGGCCAGCACCAGCCGCCAGAACGTCACGCGGATGAAGTTCGCCAACCCCAGAATCAGTTGAACAAGCACGCGCTGCCCTCGCCTACCGTTGCCGGAGGACCCTCGCCGGAACGCCGCCCGCCACGACCCCTTCCGGCAGATCGTCGGCCACCACCGCGCCAGCGCCCACGACCGTGCCTTTGCCGATCCGCACGCCGGGCAGAATGGTGGCCCGGTAGCCGACCCGGCAGTCGTCCTCGATCGTGATGTCGGCCGTGCGGATGCCCTGCGAGAGGATTGTTGCCTTCGGGTCGTCGAAGACGTGACCGCCCGTCACGGCGCCGGCGTGCCGCGTGAAGAGGACGCTGCGGCCGATGCGGATCGTGCTGCCGTGATGGCACAGGAGTTCCGCATAATTGTAGATAGTGCTTACGTCGCCGATTTCGATCCGGCCGTGGCCGCCCAGCGTGTCGAGGACCGCCTTGCCGATGAGGCACCGGCGCCCGATGCGGACGTTCCAGTCGATCCGCGCCAGGGGATGGATGAGGGATCGCGTCTTGAGGGCCAGGACCAGGTTCACCAGGGGGCGGACGAGGAGGCACGTCCGCAGCCCTCGCCAAAACGTTTCTCGCAGGACGTGGCCCCCCACGCGCCGGAACTGCTGTGCCGGTTGTTCGGCCATCCGATGGTCCCCGTGAGCACTCGGGCGGCGGTGCGCCCGCCGCTTCTCGCCCGGCACAGGATACGCCCGGCCCGCGGGGATGTCAAGCGCGCCGCCGGGTTATCGGCCCCGGACCAGACGGATGAGCCGCCCGCCCACCGTCGTGCGGGCGATCCGGAAACTCACGTTCCACAGGCCGCAGGCCACCCGGCTCAGGTCGCGCTCGTGGAAGCAGAACGGGTACGCCGTGGTGCCCCACTTGGCCTTGAAGGCGATGAGGGCCGAGTCGTCGCGCGAGGACATCATGAAGTCAAAGTCCTCGCAGCCACGCGCCATCGCCCTGCGGATCGCCTGCCAGATGACGGCGTCGTTCGGGCACAGGTTCCGCTTCTCGCCGCTGGAGGCGCCGAGGAAATAGAAGCACCGCTTGCCGCTGTAAAGGGTGACCATGCCCGCGAGCGCCTCGCCCTCGTGCCGCGCGATCAGCATCTCGCCCTGGCCGGGCTCGACCAGGAGTTCCCAGATGCGCTCGATCATCTCGCGCTTCCAGACGACGAACGCCTCGTTGCGCGCCATCGTGCGCTCGTACATCCGGAAGAGCGCATCGCGCGCGGCCGGGTCGCGGCCGTCCTCGACGACGACACCCCGCCGCTCGGCCAGCCGCACGTCGCGCCGCACGCGCGGCTTAAGGTCCTCCCAGACCCGCGCCTCGCCGCGGCCCGCGAAGTGCAGAACCTGCTGGACGTGCTCCTGCACGGTGCACTGCGGCAGGTCCGGCAGGTCGACGTCGTAGAAGTTCCGGCTGAGGCGGAAACGGTGGATGCCCTCGCCGCGGGCCACCGGCGCCAGAAGGTCGATGAACTCCGCCGCACGCGAGGTCTCCCCGGCCGGGCCCCCGTAAGGCAACCCGCAATACAGCAGCCGAAAGAAACTCAGTTGCAGCCGGACCGCCTGCTGGGCGAGCCGGATCCGGCCGTCCTCTTCCAGGCAGTAGTAGGCCACCTCATAGCCGAGCGCGGCCATGACGCGGCACCACGCGGGCGTCTGGAACACGTACGTCTGTTGTCCGCCGAGAAACTCCGCAATCTCGGGATCGTCCACGCCGCGTTTTCGGACCCGCGCTGCCAAACGATGTCTCCCACCTCGGCAAACCCTTGTTCAAGGGCATTATATTGGCAGGCGGCCGAAACACAATGAGGCGCCGCGGCGTGCAGCGAAGGGCGGCGCAATTGTCCTTTCGCCTTGCGGAAAAAGGGTCCGCGTCAGGGCCGCCGGGCGAAAGTGGTCGGAATGGCGCCGGCGCCCAAGGCGGATTCGAGCCACGCGGCCGGGGCCACCGCCAGCGTGGCGGCTGCCCAGCCCAACCGCCGCGCCAGCGCCCCGAACCGCCCGCCGGCCGCCTCGGCCTTCCAGAACCGTTGCGGGTCGGCCCAGGGGGCCAGGCTGACGGCCGCCGTCGGCGGGTGCAGGAAACTCGTCCGGTGCACTGCGGCGGCGACCTCGAAGCCGGCGCTCTCCAGCAGGCGGGCCAGGAGCGCGGGCGTGTAGTAATAAAGGTCTCGCGGCACGTCGATCGCCGCCCATCGCCGGCCGAACAGCCGGGCCTGGAGGCTGGCCGCGCTGGGCACCTGGACGACCAGCCACCCGCCGGGCGCGAGCACCCGCCGCGCCTCGGCCAGCAATCGCCGCGGGTCGTGCACGTGCTCCAGCACGTTGTGGAGCGTCGCGGCGCGGAACCAGGCGTCCTCGAAGCGGGCCTCCTCGAGCGTTCCCCGCCGCACGTCCAGCCCCAGGCGCTCGCGGGCAAAATCGGCCGCCGGCGAAATCTCGACCCCCGCGGGCACCAGGCCCGCTTCTTTCATCACCAGG
>Ga0315279_10003672_pt1 | contig 21141 bp, 19 predicted proteins | sample YL17G06_20_MG_FD_203694 | JGI IMG/M metagenome (GOLD analysis project Ga0315279, IMG submission 203694) | Sediment microbial communities from Yellowstone Lake, YNP, Wyoming, USA - YL17G06_20 | ecosystem: Environmental > Aquatic > Freshwater > Lake > Sediment | place: USA: Wyoming | collected... | reverse complement strand
TTGCGGACCCGGTGGTGCTGGCAATCCCGGCAGGCGGGGTGCCGGTCGGGGTCGAGGTCGCGCTGGCGCTCGGCGCTCCCTTCTCGCTTGCGATCGTGCGCAAGGTCCAGGTCCCGGGCAACACCGAGGCGGGCTTTGGGGCCGTGACCTGGGACGGGCGGGTGCTGATCAACGAGCGGCTGCGTGCGGCACTGGGGCTGTCGCAGGTGCAGGTCGATGCCGCGATTGCAGCCACCCGCCGGAATGTACAGGGGCGGATCGCCCGGTACACTGCCGGCAGGCCGTTTCCCACGCTTGCCGGAAAATCCGTCATCCTCACCGACGACGGGCTTGCGTCCGGCTTCACGATGCTTGCGGCGCTCGAAAGTATCCGGGCGATGCACCCGGCCCGCATTGTCGTCGCCGTGCCCACCGCATCGGCATCATCGGCAGAACTTGTCGCACGGCAGGCAGACGAGCTGGTCTGCCTCAACATCCGGAGCAGTGCACGGTTTGCGGTCGCCGAAGCGTACCAGCGGTGGTACGATCTGGATGACCGTGAGGTTATGTCGGAATTGGCGAGGGTGTGAGGTGCTGGCACGATGACAAGAACTGGTATCAGGATAATCATTGAAGGAAAAAAGAATAACGATTCATAATCTCTTTTGTGGGGCATCACGCCCCGGATCCCGCCGCGTGGATGATCGGAATCGCCCCGGTACCGCGGGATGATGTGCATCAATCCCACAACCCGGTCTGACATAATTCCAATCAATCAATTTAATATCCAGATGTTATTATCATCCTGTTATGACACCATTGAATATCCGCGAACTGCAAAAAAAATTAGGATATAAATTCAGAAAGAAAAAGCTCTTGATCCAGGCGCTCACGCATCCCACGTTTTCTGAAGAGGAACAAAAGAAAAAAGTGGATCCCAGAGAATGTCCCCATCAACAAGCCTACAGCACGCTTGGAGATGCAGTTCTCAAAACAGGATTGATCCTGCTGCTCATGGATAAAAAAAAGGAGACCAAAGGAGACATCACCATATCTAAAGCGGATCTTGAAAATAATCTGAAGCTGGCTGATGTCGGTAAGCGGCTTCAACTTCTTGACAATGATTTAATTCGTCATACAATCAAGGACACAAAGAAGTTAGAAGAAGCTTCGGGAAAAATTTGTGCAGACACGGTCGAAGCAATAATTGCGGCAATTTTTATCGATAGTAAATTCTCTATGAAAAAAACAAAAAAATGCATTCAGAAAATTTTTGCAGAGGAATTAGCTGAATTGGAAAAAGTTACATAATTTACCGAGCGGAGAAGAAGTTTCAGAATTATTTTAAGAGGATATTAAAAGATTTAATCATCGGTTCGGGTAAATCTCCACACAACCACGTGGGGGTTATTCCGTACGAAAAAATCAGGTCGAATCAGGTTTTTTGCTGTGCGAAGCTTTGCTCTTGTAATGTTTCTGGATGCCTGATTTGACTTTCTTATCGAGTGACATGATATCATCTTCGGTGAGTTCGCTCTCAGCAGGTACCGGTTTTAATAAATTCAATACCTGTTGTTCCAGCCGGGGCAGGTCGTTCTTTGCCGTATTCCACACTTCATCAAGATCGATGCCGAAGTACTGGTGGACAAGCAGGTGCCGCATCGCGATGATATCTTTCCACGGGATGGCAGGATGATCTTTCTGGAACCTTTTTGAGATCCTGTTCGCCGCTTCACCGATGATCTGGACATGGTACAGCACCCAGACCTGATACAGTTCAGAACCGAGAAATTCTTTCTTTGTGTCAGGAAGCTTTTCACCAATGCGTCGTATCGCTTCCACGATATCGGTGAGCCGGTCCCGGTCAGTCAGTCGAAGATTTTAATCTTCTCCAATCTCATCTCTGCCGAGATTCGATTCTCATAAGGGAACTGCTTCCTGCTTGACCGTATGCCGGATCTGCTCTTTGAGTCCTTTGACCGAAGCGACATCCACATCCCTGCCGATGAGCTCCGACAGTTCCCGCTGGAATGCAGCGTGCGTGAGAAGGGACGTGCCCGTGGGGAATTCAATTAGGAAGTCGATATCGCTGCGGGCACGGGCTTCATGGCGGGCGACCGAGCCGAAGATCCGGATATTTTTCACACCAAACCGCTCTGCAAGTAAGAGGACCTCGCTGCGTTTTGATTGGATCACCTGATAGATGTCCATTTTTCCGGACTCCTGTTACCAGATAGATGTGCGGGACGTGATATTAATGCATTGACCTGACGGGCCGGCAGGATCTGAAACGGGCCTCACGACAAAGCGACTCTCCCGTTCAGGAGCCGGGGAGAGCTGGGAGTCCTCGCATCGTCACGGCCCGTCGCAGATACAGGTCTACCGACGGTGACTTGCCCTGCTACGGGATCTTCCTGCCCCTGCCGGGGGATGAATATAAGTCTTATTCCGCAAAAACCAAGTCCTTTGTTTTCGGAATCGTCTATTTTGCGTCTGATTCCGGTTATCCGGGGTTGTATCGTGGCCGGAAAAATGTTCTTTTAGGTTCTTTCCAGCAGACGATCGTTTTCCGGATTACATGTAGTCCGTGGACACAGAAAAACTCCCGTTTTTCCTGGAAGTTCGGGATCCCTCGGTTTTGACGGACCCTCACTTTTGGGAAAAGGGGGTTTTTGGGGGTCATTTCCGGAAGAGATGATCAAAGATCCCCGTAACCGGATACATGAAGGTCTTCTCATGTCATCTATGATCCCTTGAGAAGTATCCTCCGTCGGAGCACCTCCTGTACTCCCCCTGAAAATGGCACTGCCGGACCGGGGCAGGTTGCAAAAAGTGGTCAATTCCGGTACATGGTTCCGGGAATAGTCAAAATTGCAGTCAGATTACCGGAATTCGGTATGAAACCGCCTTTAAAATGTTCGCTAATGGACGCTAATGGAAGGCGGATCGTTCCCTGGATCGGGCTGCAGTACCTGGAAAAGGGAAGAAGGCCTGTTTTGATCATGCCGGTTTTCCGGAGCCCGGCAGGATCCAGGAAAGACCTGTACCGGATTGGCCCCCTGCACAGTACCATGATCAGCTGCAGTGCCTTAGGATCTTCCCTCACCCCGGCGTACCTACGGCCACCGACGGTAACTCACCTCACACAAGGGTCAGCCTGACCCCTCAAAATGATGAAACCAGGTCTTATTCGGGAAAAACCAAGTCTTAATCGCCTGAAAATGGGTCATTCCGGTGCCTCGTACCGACGGTTTCTTAAAATGTCCTTTTATGTCCTTTCCAGGGGAGGATAGGGTGCCGGAACGGGCTGTAGTATGCCGGAAGGATAAGAAGGCCTGTTTTGGGGGGGTTATTTTCAGGGGACTCGGCTGAAGATAAGATTTCAATGAAATTTTGAGATTATTTTTTATTTACGAAAATGATAGGGTATCACTAATGGAAGCGGAAAAAATTGATTTGAAATTTCACAAAACAATGGCACAGCCTTTTCTTAAAAAAGCAAAACGTGTCAAAAAAAATTTGGCAATTCTTAAAAAAGAAAAATTGCCTCAGCAATTATTATCCGATATCACCAGTATTTATGAAAAATACAATCAAGTGCGTAAATTTTCACAGCCGCTGATTGAAAAAAATACCAAACATCAATTTAAAAATCCGAACCTTTTCCTCATTGTTTTTCTTTACAAAGAGATCTCAAAAATTTTTAATGAAGTGCACAACCTCGTGAAACATGACAAAGTAAAAAGCGATGTTCCCAATGAATTTTTTTTGGAGATGCGGCAATTAAAAGAAACTATGATGACGCTGGCATTCATTGGAGATAGCGCAATAGACATTGGAGTAATCCGAAGTATCTGGCATACAGATAATCCTGATAAAATACCTTTAAAAGGAAAATTAGATCCCAATAAAAAAATTTTCACCGGAGGAAAAAACCAGGCTATTTTATGGGATTTTTTAGATCTCTACGATTCGAAGATATTGATACGGCATCCAAACGAATCAACGAGTTCGAAATCGTCTCTATTTGAAGCAATTTTTGGAATAATATACCTTGAGGGTGGATTGAAATCTGTGGAAAAAGCTATTCAAAATTTAAAGGAAAAATTAGGATAATCCGCAAATAGTCCCTTCAACTCTTCGACTTCACGTCCTCGTCCGCAGTAGCCCCAAATCATTTTTTTCAATAATCCCGTTTGTGGGGGATCACGCCCCGGATCCCGCCACGTGGATGGTCGATATCGCCGGCATAGAGGGGGATAACATGGACGTGGCAGTGCATCACGCTCTGGCCGGCAACGTAGCCGATGTTTGCGCCGATGTTGTAGCCGTCCGGTGCATGTTGTTTATCGATCAGTTTTTTGCACGCGTCGAGGTTTCAAAGAGGTAGATCATTCCTCTTTTATTGTGTCAAAACAGTTCAAATAAAAAACGATTGAAATGATTGACCAAACGATTGAATAATTATAAAGTATTCTTTAACGAATGATATTTTTCATCGAGCCTGTTTTTGATCAAATACAAATCTAAAACCCTTTCCTTTTGTGTCTGGAAAAATTCTACAGTATCGTTATTTGGGCCAAAATAATCCCAATATCTGCCAATGAAAATATCGATATCTTTCTCAAATATCTGTTGCATCTTTTCATGGATAAGCAGCGGAGCATCCCAATTATTGTATGATGTAATTGCTTCACATATTCGTGGAAAGACCAGCCCTTTCCTTTTTTGTAAAAAGACCGGTCCACAATCAAAAGCACACATCGAATAAGTATCCCATTGTAAAGGAATTCGTTCATTTTTCATTTTCCTTTTAATGATATCGATTGCATAATGTGCACAATTAATCCACTCATTTCTTCGTTGCATAAAAGAGGGATAATCAAGATCCTTTAGATTACTGATATCATTGTTATAGCCCGCTGGGGATATACAGGGGTTAATTCCCAGATGCATCATATGCAGAACCGATTCACGAAGATCTTTTTTAAATATTTTATCTTGCTGGCTATATTTCAGCAGATTAACTAAATCACGATACCCCCAATCATATAAGTGATCTGATGCATCAACAAGTAACTCATGAATCGCAGTTTTTAACGTGAAATATTCACATAAAAAAGGAAACCAGTTATCTGAATGAATAATAAACTCTTTTATTGTGTTATTTGTTGCATATAATTCGGAAAACAATGGGGTTTTTTTCGGTTCGTAGTCTTTGATTAAAGGTCCGAGGGATTCCTTTCCTTTTTCACCACCCGCATATATGGGATTATTCAGATATATCACAAACATTCTGCCGAAATGCGAATGTAAAATTTTGGCTTGACTTATTTTTTCTGGGTTGGTTGTACAGATAAATTGACTAATCGCCCTAGCATCAAGATCTTTTTCAAAACAATCAATGAGATACTGTATTTTCGCTAGATTCAGGAGATATTCAAATTTTAAAAAAATATTGAAGATCGGATTATCGGAACTAACATTTTTCACAATTTTGAATGAGGGATTCTCCTTAAATCCTCTCGGAACACTATTTTCCCTTGTTTTCTCTGGCTGTGATGTATTTTCTGAACTGACATCAAATCCCAAATTTTTCAGCAGACTATTTGTTTCTGTACCCCCACTGAATGACGACAAATTTAGCATCTTGCCATTTGCGAAATGATTAGCAAGGGAAATCGTATATTTCGGAGGATAGCATTTTCCTTGAAAGTAAATATGGAATTTTTTTGATTCTTTTCCTTTTGGGACTCCCAACTTGTCAATTTCATCAATGGCTTGTTGGATATGATTTTTTGTAATATTTTTTGGAATCATCAGATGATACTATCCACCAATCAAGGAAAAATCTATCGAGATTTTATTACATCCAATTTTTTAATTAATTTTAGATTCCTGAATTAGGTCACGACTCTTTTTCTTTTACGCTCTTGGGGGCACAGCCACCGCCGCGTGGGCATCTCCCGATTATGAAACGCGAATCTGTTTACGTTATATGCACTTGGATTTTTTGATCATGATGTTCATTCGCTAGGTGATGAATTCCCGCTTACTAATTACAGAAAAAAATATTCCGTTAGACTCAATTATCCTAATCTTTCTTTCCTGAAATCACCTGCGATGCATAGGAAAAGAGAGCGGTCTCTACATCAGCCGGTAACCAGATACCTTTCTTTCGAAGCCCGGATTGTACGTATTTCTGGGGATGGGGGCACGGCTTACCATCTTTATTGAGGCTGTCCGCGATATAATTTAAGATACCAACCCATTTCCCATACTCCTCCGCCCATCCCGGCTGGGAAGACAGAATTGCCCACCGTTCTCCAGACCATTTGACGGAAAGGTTCAGGAGCGGATATCGTTGTGCATCCAGATCCCCTTTTCCAAAAACCCGTACCAGACGGGTATCGATTGCCCCAAAGATCTGCGGAAAAGCGAAGTGGAGAAGCTTACTGGCATACGTGGGTCCAAAGCCATGGATTTGCCCTTTGATTAACGAAATGGCTTTCTCCGGCTCTGCCTTCAACCAAGACGCCGGAAGGTCGTTTATGTATAGTGTCAGTTTGTTTGGCCCTGGCCAGGAAATTTTCTTTGGATTCGGGTGTTTTCCCCATTTTGCAATCTCAAGCAGATGACAAAGTCCGAGGGAATGCTGTTGTGCAGCATGCGAGATCTCCTGTTCCAGGCAAAATAGGTCCGGAAATCCTTTTTTCCACGTATCCCCTTTCCATTCGTATGATTTGTAGAATTTTGGAAAATCAAGATCATGCAGGAGCCGGTTGACATGCTCTTGAATGCTGCTTTCAATCGGGGTCATAGTGGTCCTCGTTGTCTGATATCGGCGAGCGATGGGATAAGGGTGGTGGGGGGGCTTGGGTACTCATTCAGAAAAAACGGCGATACCACATTCTTTATAAAAACATAATTGATAAATTAAATTCTAATAACTGAATGGAGAGGTTTAGAATAATGGCAAATGTATGGATTTTTCAATCAAACCCAAATTATTATGATCTTCATACTGAATTGGATGACCCAAATTGTAAGGAAGCAGCTTGGTCTGTAAGACAACATAAGGACAAAATAAAAAAAGGAGACATTGCACTCCAATGGATATCCGGAGACAATAGAGGTATCTATGCAATAGTTGACATCATTTCCGACCCTCAATTAACGTTTTTAGATCCCGAGAGTTACGAAGTATATGTTAAGGAAGGAACCCAAGAATTAATGGTAAAATACCGTTATAGGTCGAAGTTTAAGCAACCATTTCTAGAATCTGACATTAAAAAAATCCCAGGTTTATCAAAACTCTCAATCATCCGAAGCCATTCCGGAACAAATTTTCCTGTCACCAATACTGAATGGGAACTATTATCCAGGGAGATAAAAAAAAGAGGGCTTACACGATCCAAGTTATTTCCACCTGATATCACACCTGATGATGACAATGAGGATAAAGGTAAAGCCGACTCTGTTAAAAAACGCTCTACTGATGGAAAATTTGTTGTTAAATTCGGATCGAAAATCCAACCCATGCCTGAAGGAAAAGAAAAGCTAGTAACTCAAACACGCTTAGAAAGAAATCCCAAATTACGTGAAATGGCAATTGAATTTCATGGTCCAAAATGTGTTGTTTGTGGTTTTACCTTTACTGAAAAATATGGGAAGTTAGGCAAGGGATATATTGAAATCCATCACCTTAAGCCGGTTTCAAGATATAAAGGCAAAGGAGAGGTCATTGTTGATCCAAAGACCGATCTTAAACCGCTCTGCTCGAATTGCCATCGAATGATTCACAAACCCTCAAAGATGCTGAGTATTAGGCAATTAAAAAATATCATAAAATCTTAAAATTCTTTTTTCATAAGAGCCGAATCCTATGCCGGTTGTTTCTTTAAACTATTCAAAATCTGCAGAATTACTGTGAGGGGAGTGGTAAAGGACGAAAGGGTTTTGGAAGGAGTATTTTTCACATCCTTACGTACTGTTCCCGAGCTGATACTCCGGCGCTTTCCGGTTCAGCTCAAAATAATTCCCGATGAGATCGTTTTCAAGCTCTTTGAGATTGTGTGCAAGTACCAGTGTCTGGTCAACATGACAGGAGAATTGCAGATCTCTTCCTTCCCATGATTTTCTGCTGTGGTCCAGCAATCTTTTTGGACAATTTCCTGACTGGCCAATATAAATGATCTCACCATTGTTTGCATCGAACAGAAGATAGAGTCCCGGACCCGACGCAACAACTATAATATTATCACTGCTCAATGTTTTCCTCTCACTCCATGTGAGCCCCATCCAGTCCGGATCTCCGGGATTTCCTATAACCTTCAATGGCGATATACTCGGGCCGCCAGCCGGATTATCTTTGTGGCTGTCCTCAAGTTTTCCGCCACGTAATTTTTCTTTCCTGTTGGTGGACTTCCGGTATCGTTTATGGAACCGTCCGAAGTTGCAGAGGGTTGATTCACCGTATTCCTGCCGGTAGCGGTATAACAGGAAGCTCTCCATCCCTCTTCGTACGGCCTGTGAGGCATCCAGCGGGGCAGCAGAACATTCGTACTCGAAGAGTCCTGAGGGACTCTTCTTCTCTTCGAGGTCTGATGACTTCTCAGCACTCGAAGAGGTCTGATGCCTTTTCTCTTCCTCAAGGTCTGAACTCCTTTCGGATTCAGCATCACGCCAGGCCCAGAGCGACGGGGCTGCCGTATGGGGATCGTTCCACGGCATCAGGTCTTCGCGCCGGACACTCTGGCGAAGTTCATTGAGCCGCTGGTGCAGAGTCCGCCGTGTTTCACCGATGTACATCAGGAAATCTTTTCCGGCAGGGCGTATCCGGTAGAGACCGGGTTCCTTTGGTATTATTCTGAATTCTTCCTTGTCTGCGGTGAACGGGACCCATGGGTCCAGGATAGGTTGCACCAATCATTGGAAAAGAAATTCAAAAGAGTCATCTCTTTGGCGATGATTTTTCTTTCAATACTGCCACATCGGATCTCAAATTCAGAATATCCATCTTTCTGTGACAATTTGGGCAGAGAGCTGCCACATTCTCAATCGTATCTGGTCCGCCATTTGCTAACTGAATGATATGATGAGTTTCAAGATACGGCTCTCCATCGAGATTCTTGAACGGGGCCGGTTGATTGCATAATTGGCAAATTCCATTCGCCCTTAATTTTGCGTATTCGGAGACTGAAGGATCTCTCTCATAAACCCCTGTAACAACTTCACGTCTTCCTGACTCTTTGTGAGAATGGATAGCTCTAAATTCGAGCTCTTCAAGGGATAGTCTGTGAATCTTTTTTCGGATGAATTCATCCTTTTTATCGATCAATTCTTTTTTTAGGATTGGTGGAGCATTTTTTCCTTTGATTTTTATTGGAAAGATATAAACATCTCGAATTGTTTTTTTGATGTCGGGTTGTTTGTCGATGTAAGGATCTCCCGCGAGTTCAACCTCGCCAATGAACACATATTTTCCTTCTTCAAAAACTTCGAATAAGAAGAGATGGACACCATTTGTTATTGATTCGGCAACAGTTTTGTTTTGATGGAAGGTTAGACTCTGATTTCCTGTTAATCCCATCCCGGTATAATGAAAAGTATAATCGATCCATTTGTCCTCATAGGTCGACTTCGTATGATCTGATACGAGAACGAGACTATTTGTTTTGAGAGATCTTCTCATCCCGCCTTGAGAGCTGCATTTGAAAATTGTCCGGAGCTTTTCGTTATCGATTATCTCGCCGGGTTTGATCGATATTTTGAAATCAATTGATACCGTTGATGAGGAATCATCGAGAAATTCAACATCATATTGATTGGGCACTTGTTTTTTAAAAAATTTCATCGATGGTGTATCTTCAGATTCTTCTTCACCAGATTTGAAAAAATCAAACCATTGTGAATATTTTGTTTGTATTTTTGATGTGAAATCAGATCTCCACATCATTCGAGTTCGTGGAGATTCATGCGTTGTCATTTCAATGAAAGCATCATAGCGATCATCATCATTCCATAGAACAATGGGGATTTTTTCGCCCCGTTTCATGTTGGTGATTGCAAAAAAGGGCCGTATTTTTTGTGGAATTACGGTTCCATGATGCAGAAAAACTGATCTGTCTGTTTTTTTCACTGCAATAGTATCTGATTGAATAGTCCATGAAAAGGAGGAGTAATCATCATTGGAAAATCCTGAAAAATCGGGTTGCACAGATGGGGCAGAAGCATCCCGATCATTTGGCATTCTTACCGCCCTTTTTCACATGATAATCAGCCTTTGATTCATAGACTGAGAACAATTCAGAGGGAGCAATCTCAAGAGCTGATGATAATTTTAAAATGGTTGATAATGTTGGACTGCGTTTTCCATTTTCAATAAGGCTAATAAAAGTCCGATCCAATCCGGTAAGTTTTGCTAACTTATCTTGAGAAATTTTTTTGGCTTTTCGCTCTTGCTGAATTATTTTACCAAAAATCTCTTCTTGTTGCATTTTAATCTGAATGAAATTCAGTGAAAACGGACTAATGCCTATCGCAGACTATAGTCTACATAAAAGTACTTACTTCGACATCATTGGATTTACTAAAAAAAATTTATTGATTTATACCTACATGTAGTTTCATTTTTATATCCAAGGAAATAATTCTTCGGACCTGTTTTCCCGCCGTTCGATCTAAAAATGGTATTTGAAGATCGGCGATTATCTTTTTTCGATTATCAATTCGATCAAGGACCTTTTTTGCGGCAAAGTTTGGAATACTAAAAAATATTGTTTCTTCCTGACCATCCTTTATTACAATTTTAAAAATATGTTCTTCGGGGTTATTTTCCTTCGACAGAATATCAACTCTGAATTGTTTCTCTGCATCAAGTTTATCAGTTGTTTCTGGGGGTTTAATTCGATTAATCCATCCCTTACTTCCAATAAGAAGAACCGGATAAATGTTATCTAAAATTCCGACGACCATTGTTGGATATTCAAAATTTTTCAGAGTTTTTGTATATCTTATGAAAGAGGCTTTCAACTTTTTCCGATTTGTTTTATCGTTTTTATAGTTTTCAAGAAAATCTTTCGAAAAAGTTGCTACGTACGAATTAATCGAATTTATAATTCCATCCATTAGAGGTAAATCAGAAAATGAAAATAAAAAAATGTTGTGAGCCCAGGCATATTTTTGTGCATTATCTGTGAACATCGAGGCACTAAAAATACATCCGGCATCGGTGTATCTGAAGGGAGAACTGTATTCCTTTTTTGATGTAACAAAATAATTTTCAGAGATGTCTTTAATAACTCCAACAAAATTTCGGATCGTAGGCAAACCAACTTCATGATCATAATATTTTGCTTCTGAAAATAGTCGAATTGGATAGATAAATGCTGTAGGAATTGAGAGAACACCATACGCATCAATTTGATGTCTGGCTCCACGACCTCGAACAAATCCGGATTCAACTTGAAAATAACCAGACTCTTTGAGTAATCCCTGAATGACATCTTCTAAAATGTACCCCTTTGCCTGATGTAGTTCCATAGAAATAGATTATATTCTAAATTTATAGTCGTTTCATTACAAGTTAACAGTCAAGATCGAGATACTAAATTTTTTCGCCTTCTCTAGTTGATTAAAAACAAGATAAAGGTTTACCACCATTTCATATATCCTCTGTCTGTTCGTTCTCTACTCCGATATCTTTCTCTCATATTCTCTAGATATAGTAAAACGGTGTCTTTTAATGGCATATTACCTTCAACATCTTTATCTGTAATTATTTTTGTTTCCCCATCACTAAGTCCATAAATTTGTCTTAAAATTTTTTTCTGTTGCCTTATCGGCATTTTGTTAAATGCAATTTCCATATCGTAATCCGAAATAGTTGGTTCAATTTTTTCGGCCGTGTAGCTATCAATAATAACTTTTGACATTAATTTTATAATTCCCAATGCTTTTTGGGGTTTGTGAGCGCTACTTAATGAACTCTTAGTTATTGATATTGCGATAATTCCTTGAGCTTCTTTGAGTTTTTGGTTTATTTCTCGTGATTCCAACTCATAACCTTCCCATCGAAGTTGAATCAATTTCTTTGCAAGCGGTCCAGGAGTGATAATTTCTGTATCGTAGTTAATTATCAATGCATCTTTCAAAGTTTTCAAAACGGTTTTTTCCGGGAGGTTTGTGTAATTAACTTCACATAACTCTTTTATTGGAATCGTTTCTTCTCGTTCAATAGCAAAAACTTCAAAAATCTCATTTGCTGTATTAAAATAACCAGATCCATGTGGGTTTCCAGTATAAACCCAAGAAGATATCTCGATTAATCCGTCTGTTAGCCATTTTGGAGGTGAATCGTTATCTAAATAAAGAGATAAAATATTATTTATTTGAAAAATTGTTAAATCGCAAAGATCACATAATTTTGTCGTTCTAAGGGGTGAATTTCTTTTACATAATTCACATTTCATTAAACCTGTTTTTTGTTTCATAAAAAAGATTCTCTCTTTAAATAGGGCTCCAATTTACGACATGGATTGGTTTCTTTTCTTCAACCAATTTTGTTAAAATTATGATCCAATTTTCTTCTTTTGCCTTGTTGGATAAATATTTGTATATTTTATTTCTTCGGTTCTCATCAAAATCTTCCATTACATCATCAAGGATTAAGAATGGAATTTGAGGAATGTAAGTTTCCTTTAAAGCGATTTGTAATATTAATGCAATAGTTAATTTTTCTGAAGTACTCAAAGTACTAACAAGCTGAAGAACATAGTCATCGGTTTTTGAATCTTTTCTTTCAATATATAATTTAAATTCTTTATTTAATTTCACATCCCGGAATTCTTCGAAACTTAACTCGTCCATCAAAATTTTAACTGTATTATTGAATTTATCCGCTGCAGCCTGTCTTTGTTTGTCAGCCATATCTTTGGCAAATCCAATTAGTTCATTTAATGCATCGATATATTTCGATAGCGTTTTAATTGCTAGATCCGGAGTCAGACTTTTTTGTTTGAATTCAATTTTGGCACTATCAATCTCATTCTTTTTGTTGAAAATAATATTAGACAAGGTTTCTTTTTGTTTTTCTTTTTCGGTTAAGCGGCGATTCAATTCTTCGTCGCCTGAACCGATTGTTTTTATTAATTCTTGTAGTTTATTTTTTTCCGTCTCAAGTTTTGAGGTTAGCTCTGATATTTTCTCATTTGCTTGCTTAGACGCGATTTGCTCCGTATTTATTTCTTTCAAAAGGTTTGATCTACTTTGTTTTTTTTCTGAAATTGTTTCTCTTACATTTTCTTGTTGTTTTGTGATATTCGATATTTTTGTCTCAATTGATTTAATTGTCTGACTTTTTTCCATTACTTGACTGCTTATTGAATCCTTTTTTTGTTTTAATTCTCTAAGTTTAGCCTCTATTTTATCGAATGTTAGATTCCCTTCTTCACACAAAGGACATTTAGTAAAATCTCGATTTTTTAGATTGGTTTGAGCTAAATAATATAAATTATAGACTCCATCAATTTCTCCTCGAAGATCTTTTAGATTTGAAATTTGCTTATTGATTTCTGATAATTTAATTTTTTTAATCTCTTCTAATTTTTTTGGGTTAAGATCCTTACCTTTTAATTCAAACAATTCTAAATTCTCAAGTTCTGCATTCAATAGTTCAATTTCTTCATTGATCTTTTTAAGTTCTTTTTCTTTCGCGTTTAAGAGATTCGTTTTTTGTTCGAAAGCTATACGTTGTTGAGCTAAATTATTATTTGATGTTTCAATACTGGTGATTAAGGTTTTTCTTTGTGAAATCAATTTTGAAATAAACTCAGATTTACCCTCAAATTTTTTATTAATTTGTTCAAGTTCTTGTTCTAACTTGCTTAAATCTTTTCGATGCTGATCGATCTCCTCTCTAAAATTTTTGGTTCGTTTCTTGATATTAACTGCCTCGTTCTCTTTTTTCGAGGCCTCATCTTTTTCATTTTTAATAAAATCGGCAACCTCATCATAATTTTTTGCATTTGATAACCGAGTGACTGCCCAATAAAAATCGTCAGGTTCGTTACCTTCATCAGTATGTCTAAGTTGCCTCAAGATTTTTGTATCATTCGATAAAATTCCAGATAATAAAAAACGTGGATCACTATGTTTTGGTAGTTCAAGATAAGTACCATTTTGTTGAACTTTATAAATTTCTTTGTTATCGTCGATATTGAGAATTACTTCTCCGTATTCGCTATGAATATTTACGAATCCCTCTTGAGTATTCAAATCATCCGATTTTACGCCAAGCATTTTAGCTTCTTTTAAAAGATAGGGATCAAATTTTCCATCCTGGGGCACGGATAACACTCCAAGGATTGCTTTAATCACACTACTTTTCCCACCGGAGTTTGGCGCTTCTACGATGTTTAAAGATCCGCTTTCAAAAACGAAGTTTTTCTTCCCTCTGAACCCACCGATATCTTTCAATTCTAATGAGGCTTTCATTCAGATTCCTCCGTTACAATTTTTTCGAATAAAACAGATAATTCGTTAATAATTTTGTCTAAATTCACTCGTTTCTCGTTCGCTAAAATATCGATTTGATTTTTTATTGAGACAATATCTTTTTTCTTCATTCTAATCCCTCAATATCTGTGGCGATCATTATCTGCACATCTTTCCAAAATGATTTCTTCCTCTCTTTCAATTTTGAAAATATTGTTTTTAAATCGCTCCCGTTCATATTTGAATAACCGTATTGATATTGAGCACCTGTTGCCCTTGTCTTCCCGCCGACAACAGTCTTGATAAGACTAAACGAAAAAGGAGTGACTGAAACATTTAATCCTTCATCTTTTACGATTTGATTGACCAGTTCCATTAATCGCCTTCGGGAATCATTTTGATAACTCCCTTCATAACCTTCAAAATAGACGCTGACTATTAAAATTCCTGTTCTCGGAACATTTTCAATTGAAATCATGCGCTCCACACTCCACTTCTTATACACTCAATGACTGTAATTTGCCTGGCATCTCTCAAAGTAGGTCTCTTCATTTTTTGTAGTTCTTCTCTAATTTTTTGCAAAACATAAATCTTATCTTTTTCATTTTTAATGGATGAATCCAGGATCTCTTTAACGGATTTAAGAAGTGATTCTATCGATATTGTATCAATTTTTATTGGATATAACCTTGTAACGATCGCTTCATCAACAAGGTCGATCCGATTGGTAGTCGCACAAACAATCGTCTCTGTAGGATTCAATCGGTCGACTTCGTGAAATAGTATTGAATTTATTGAATAATGCCATTCTTTGGCTATGTCATTTCCGCGAGATATCATTAAACTCTCAATATCATCGAATAAAATAATCAATTTTGGATTTTTAGCTTCAGTTTTTAATTTTGATGCGTAGCGGAAGGCTTCTCTCAGTCTCTTCTCCGCGTCGCCCCACTTGGGTGATGCAATAGATGCACCATCGATAAATAAAAAATAGACATTGTGAAGTCTTTTATCCAGTTTTCTAGTCATTTGCTTAATCAATTCAGTCTTGCCGGTTCCAGGTGGACCTTCCAAAATAAAACCCTTAAAGGGAAAACTGTTCATTACCAAATTCATTTTAAAAAAATATTCGCATGTACTCAAAATTATGCGCTCGTTTTCTTGAAGTTCGGAAATTAATTCCACTTCTGGAATTGCATTTCCACTTATATGACGAATTTCATCTAGAGTGTTCAATTCCATTTATTCACCTCGTTCTCTCTCTGTTATCTCGAACGCGTCTCATTTCTAATAGAACATAGTCTTCAAATTTGAAACTTATCTTATTGTCATTTACAACTATTTCTTTGATTAAGCCTTGTACCGTTCGTCCCGACATGGCTTGAAGTGCCTTGAGAATCTCTCCTCGGGTTGTTGAAGGAATCCGTCTTTTTGAGACAAAATTTATAAAATCATCTTCGCTGAAACCCTCTTCACCTTTGTATGCTGCCCCCCATAAAAACATCAATACATTCCAGAGAGTTTTTGGTTTTTCATTGTATGGAAGATCAAATTCTCCATCCAGATCTTCCAATAGTGACAACTTGTACATTATATACAACAAAATGTAGCCGGAATAAATGTGAGCCAGGCGTTTGATAACTTGTTCACTTAAAGGATTTCCGCTATCGTACTGTCTTGCCAGTTTTTTTGTTTTATCCGTTAGCTGTAAAATTCTTTGATATTCTTCGACTCTAACATTAATCAGGTCTAATTCTTCGAATAACTTGAATACTTCTCCCCAACTCCGCGTTGTTTTTACAGATTTATTTAGCTCTTCTTCCGTAATTTCAGATGCGCCCTTATATGCTCGTTGAATTATGAATTCACATATTTTATAGAAAATAGATGTTTGGGGATTATAGGCCGTAATAAATGTGCCATCCGAAATTAACTGAAGAAACTTATCCGTGTCGGGATCGATAACTGTCGAATTTGTCATTTTATCATTAATTTCTATGTACATTTCTTGAACGATTTTTGAAAATTCTAAGCAGTCATCGCAAATGAAACGCTCATCTCTACCTGATTTTTGGATTCCACACCTAATACATTTCATCGTTCATACCTCTTTAATCATTGCTCATTACTCGTACTATTGACAAACGAGTTATGAATAAATAATCCTTTCGATAACCGAAATTTTTTTTTATTCCTTGCAGCAAGGAAAGGTTGATTTTGTGAAACACCAACAGAAACGTAATGCAAAAAAAAATCGCTGAGGCTCTTGTAAATCTGACAGACATGAAAGATAAAAAATTATATGTGAGCTTTTCAGGAGGAAAGGATAGCGTAGTTGTCTTAGATTTGGCGTTAAGAGTAGGAATTTCAAGCGTAGTTTTTTGCGATACAACACTCGAATTTGATGAAACTATTGAATACGTTAAAAAAATTGAATCCTTCTATGGTATTAATATTGAGATAATTAAAGCTCCAGGTAATTTTTTCGATCTGGTTGAGCGTATATGTATGCCATCAAGAAAATGTCGTTGGTGTTGCAAAGTTTTTAAGTTTGGTCCATTAGCTAAGTTTGGGATTGAAAATAAAATAGATGGATATATCACGGGATTAAGAAATAGCGAATCAAATACAAGGAGATTTTATCAATCAATCGATGTAAATCCGCTAGTCCCGATTAAACAAATCAATCCCATTGTAACCTGGTCTGAAGATGATGTTTGGAAATATATTCACGAACAAAATCTTCCAATTAATCCACTGTATCAACATTTTGATAGGATTGGATGTTGGATTTGTCCATATAGGACAAAAAATGAGTGGGAAACAATTAAGATCCATTTTCCAAAAAAATACGAGATTCTTCAAAATCTCTTGGATTCATATGCAACAAAAAACCATATTCGAGATAAGAATAATTTCATTGTTAATCGGAAATGGACTTCTTGGGCAAATCCTATTAGTAAAGTCAGTGCTGGAACTTACAAATTTCAATACGATGAAGATGGCCTAATGGAAATGGTGGATGTAAATTTCAATACAGATAATGAAAAACAGATAAACCGAATACTAAAAATTCTTGCCATTATAACCGATAAATTTTCAATTTTAGATCAAGGTATGCTATCGCAAAAAAAATTAAGAATACTAGTCGAGAAGCGCAATTTTACTCATTTAAATGTACTTATCGAGAAAGCGATTAACTGTAAAGGCTGTGGTGCATGTCTGCTATCATGTCCTAAAAATGCATTACGACTAGAATTATCTGAATTAGTTGTTGATAAGGAAAAATGCAACAATTGTGAAAGATGTATATCTTCATCCATCCTTAAGGGGGGATGTATAATAAGAAATTATGCTCCGAAAAGGGCGGCACTAGTAAAAATTTGTTCTTAAGCTCACATCTTAAAAAATGCAATTCGAGAGGACGGAATGAAGAGAGACATCATATATTTTAATAACGCGGCTACCTCCTGGCCAAAACCCAAAATCGTCGATAAAACGGTTAAAGAATTTTTTAATCACCCTATCACAGAAATCGGCCGGACGTCTAATGAAGGAAATATTGATTATGTTGAAAGTACGCGAGAACTCCTCTGCGATTTCTTCAATGCCGAAAATCCGAATCATGTTGTATTTACATCAAATGCGACGGATTCTCTGAATCTATTGATACATGGTTTTGTTAAAATGAATTCCAAACAATTTCATGTAATTACCACAGAACTGGAACACAATTCAGTTTTACGACCCCTTAAAACTCTTGAAAAAAGAGGGTTAATTTCATTATCGATTATCCCATTTGAAGAAAATAAAATAGATATAAAAACTTTAAAAAAGGAAATCAGACCTGATACTCGCTTGGTTGTGATGACCCACGGTAGTAATGTTCTTGGGGCTGTCCAAAACATAAAAGAAATTGCTGAGTATTTGAGCACAAATGAAATTTTCTTTATTGTCGACGGGGCTCAAACCGCCGGAGAAATCGACATCGATCTTTCAAATATCCCACTTGACGCTTTTGTATTTACCGGTCATAAATCACTATTTGGATTAACAGGGATCGGAGGATTTTACATCAACCATCCAGAGTCTATTGAGACTATTAAACAAGGAGGAACTGGCATAAATTCGAATTATTTGTATCAACCGGATGAAATGCCAATAAAATTTGAATCAGGTACATACAATTATATTGGTATCGTATCTTTGTATGCTGGAATTCAGTATCTGAATCAAATCACTTTACCCAAAATAGAATCAAAATGCCAAAAAATGACTAATTTTATTATTACAAATCTCTCTAAAGTGGATAATATCGAAATATACAATAAAAAACCTGAATTACCCATCATTTCATTCAATATTAGTAATCTTGACAATGGTGAAGTTGGCTCGTTATTATCAAATTCTTATAACATAATTGTTAGGACAGGGCTTCATTGCGCACCACTCGTTCACAAAAAAATCGATGGGGGTTTAGGTTGTATAAGATTGAGTTTGTCATATTTAAACTCAATGAAAGAATCTGAATATGTCGTAGATACATTGATAAAAATTGCAAAGACTTGTGGATAATATTTAAATTCGAGTCTTCTCTCGTTCCTATAAACCTCGCTATCATCGAATTTTTTCTGATTCCTATATCTTAAGTTGTGACATATCTTTTTGGTTTTCCGAGGCTAGCCCACGCGGCGAGGACTGCCCCACCCCCCACGCCGGCACAAATCACAATACCACGCAACAGCAAAAACATACCCTATGAAGCAGTGGATCAAAGACACCGCGGGCCTTGGCACGGGTCTCTGGCTGGTCGGGTACCTCGCATCGCTCCTACTCTTCTTCTCGCCGTATGCGGGCGTCATGGGCTGGGTGCTCCTTGCCGTCTGCACCCCGGTCACCATCGCGGTCGCGTGGTGGTGGTTCAGGGCACGGGACCTTGCCCTCACGTATTACGCGGGGGTCGGGACCGCATGGACCGTGATCGCGGTTGTGCTCGACTACCTGTTCATCGTCCTGCTGTTCCAGGCCACGTATTACGGCCCCGATGTGTTCGTGTACTATGCCCTGACATTCCTCATCCCGGTGGGAGTCGGCCTGTACCTGTGCCGGGCAGCGGGGAAATAACCGGGGGATTTGTGCCGAAAAGACCATCGCCTGTTATTTTACCGGTACCGGAAACCCGCCTGCCGTGGCAAAAAAGATCGCTGGATCTCTTATGGTACTATTGAGAAGGACACGCCAGGGAAAAGGTAGTCATAACGGTGGAACATAACGGTAAAACACAAGGATGAAAAAAATGGAGAAGAAAGGAAATGAGCTTGAGGATCCGCATGCGATGAAATCACTCGTGGTTGTGTTTTCCTATCATCATAAAAATACGGAGAAGATCGCCAAAGTCTTCGCAAAAGTTCTTGATGCACAGGTAAAAACGCCACAGCAGGTCAACCCTGAAGAGCTCCAGGAGTACAACCTGATAGGCTTTGGCTCCGGGATTTATGGAGCAAAAAATCACGAGTCGCTCCTTGACCTTGCCGAAAAACTGCCGCACGCTGATGGCAGGAAGGCATTCATCTTCTCAACATTCGGGGCCCCGGTCGGCTTGTACAAGGGAGAACAGCTCAGGGAATTTATCAAAAACAACCACGCGGCCCTCCGGGGAAAACTAGAGTCCAGAGGTTACACGGTTATCGATGAATTCAGTTGTGCAGGTCTCAACACGAACAGTTTTCTCAAACTGTTTGGGGGACTGAATAAGGGCAGACCCAATGCCGAAGACCTCAGGCATGCGGAAGAGTTTGCTTTGAACCTGAAGGAGAACGCCCGGGAAAAGTTGTAATACCTATGGAACAACACGCGGCAGAGCTGAACCCGCAGTCATCTTCTTGCAACCTTTTTTCGCGTGCGGCGCAATGCGGCACCCTTGTTCTTTTTGCACAAAATCTCCCCGTAAAACCGGAATTTTTCTGAAAAATTGCCGCGTTTGGATCCATCACGATCAAACCCCGCAAATCCGGCCCAGTATCGCGCCCCGATTCCCCGTTTGACTACCAGATTTTTCGCATCGGCCGCCACGCTAACAAGCTCAGTTGCGTCACAGAGAAGTATTGCAATGAGCGGGAATTTCTGCAAACGGACGGAACGGAGGCTGGAGAAGCCCGGGCTTGAAAGGAAGGAAGCACGCCGCTTCGCCGGGTTCTTGTCTGTCTCCATGATGTCGGTGTGTTGTCTTTGATGGTGCTCATTCCCTTCCCGCACGGGAAGCGAATGGCTGGAGAAGAAGACAGAGGGCTTCTTCGACCAGTCCTGTGCCGGAACCAAAGCCCGGTCACCGCCCGGGTGATCCGGCCGGGGCGCTCCGGGCATGTACCGAAGCACGGGAGACCGGCCCCGTACGCGGGATCAGGGTGCAAAAACACCCGCACCAGCACGAGGCATTTATACCGTTGTGCGTCTATCTTTGTGTGGGAAAGGTATAACGGCAATACCCCGGAAATATATCATCGATGCGAAAAACCAGAAACAGGCGGTGATCGTGGACCTGGAAACATTTACCAGAATGGAATCCATTATTGAAGACCACGGTCTGGGAAAATACATGGAGGAGGCACAAGGTGATGAGATGCTCTCCATTCACGAAGCAAAAAAACGTGTTTCAAAGCTGGAGAG
>Ga0315279_10003671_pt1 | contig 21141 bp, 19 predicted proteins | sample YL17G06_20_MG_FD_203694 | JGI IMG/M metagenome (GOLD analysis project Ga0315279, IMG submission 203694) | Sediment microbial communities from Yellowstone Lake, YNP, Wyoming, USA - YL17G06_20 | ecosystem: Environmental > Aquatic > Freshwater > Lake > Sediment | place: USA: Wyoming | collected... | reverse complement strand
ATCTGTCTTTTGCATGGCTACTTCCTTTCAAAAAGGTTGAGTATTTCTTGGCCTGATGTTACACTACATCAGGCCGAAGTAGCCATCGCTTTTTATCAACCTTCAACTACGAATGGGACAACCTCCCTTTTTATTACGAACAGGTGCGCAATTACCTTTTTTGCCTTAAAACAAAAATTCCAAAACCGAGCAGTAATAACGTAGCTGGCTCGGGAACCAGATTGATGTGTGTATATGTTTGTGCACCATAAAGGTCAAGAATGAAGGAACTGCCATTCAAGTAGAATCCTCTTAATTGTCCTCCATCCGCTGACCCTCCACTTGGGTCATAGGTAAAACCATACCCATAAATATTGACATTAGCCGAGTCCCAAGCACCGAGTGAATCAGAGACCACCCCACCTCTTATGTTGAGTGTCCCTTGCTCCATTGCACCTAAGTAATCGAGCACTCCGCCCGTAATTGTGAGTATGGCCCAATCCTCGACGCCGAAGGTTCTTCCGGCGGCAAGGCCGGAAAAAGTGACAATGCTTTGATTCTTCCCAAAGAGGCCATATACATACCCTCCTGATATGTTTACTGTGCTGAATTCAAGGGCATCGAGCGTGTTTACGTGGCCGCCGGTTACGTTTACCATACTTGCATCATAAGTTGCTATGCCATCAACGTCGCCGCCAATCATATCAACAATCGTGCCGTCGTTGTGGATAAAGACATTTTCCCATTCTTCGCCCGGGAGTATCTGGCCGCTCGATGTAAAGATTTTATCTACCGGCACAGCATAAAGACCATTTCCTGCAAATAATACCACTGACAGAATTGTTGTTATCTTTTTCCCAATCATAACTTGCCTCCTTAAAATTGCGTTTGATTTTCTAAAAAACCGCTAAATACTATTATACCACATTTCCTTCTATATAATGCGCAAAAACCAAAAACTGTTCCAAGAATTTTGAAAATTTTTGCCTCATCAGCGCTACAACCGCTATTAATGATATGTTTCCGCATTTCATTGTTTTGTCTTTTCTTTAATATTTCTGCAAAAAGAAAGGATTTATAAGATTTCATACTATTATGGCATAAAGATCGCTTAAAGTCAAATAAATTTTCTGGGAAACATCATGATGGAGCGAAAATCCATCACTAAGCGATAGGTTTATCATAATCCGCGCAGTTGCAAAACTGAATTTTGAACAAACCGGCAAAATAACAAAACCCCATTTCATCGAACATAACGGATTACCGTATAGGGTTTAGCCGATAAGGGATAACAAATTTGAAATTTGCAATTGGAAATACGTCAACGCAATACGAAATACAAACTACGTTTCTTCTTACAACCTCGCCAAGAAAGTGCTCCTCCTGATTTCATGCTCACGCTGCTGCAAAGTAAATCCCCCGGGACGTCCTGGCGGAATGGTTAATCTCCTCCTCGATTTTTCCAGCATCTGCTCAATTTTTTCTCTTTCTATATCCCGCCCGCAAATCGCATCGGATGCTATTATTGTAAGTAGATTAGAGCTAATCAGTGCAAAGCCGCCATCAACCAGCAAACGAATTTCTTCTTCCTGAGCAATTTTCTCCCCCTGTGGGCACTTTACCTCCATAATGCCCAGCCCAAGCTCACAAAACATAGGCATATGATTATACAGCACCCCTACCTGCCCATCGTGTGCCGGAAACACAACCGAAGTAGCCGGGCAGTCAAGTGTTCTTCCTGCCGGTGCAATTACAACACATCGGAATGTTCGGCCGCCCTCTGCCACTATCTCTATTTCCTTTCTCGCCCTGTCAGTGTCGTTGCTTTAGCAGCGGCATCTTCAACCGTCCCAACATACATAAACGCCTCTTCAGGCAGGTGGTCCCACGAACCATCGCAGATTTGTTTACAGCTTTCGACCGTCTGTGCCCTCGACACATATTTACCTTCAAGGCCGGTGAATTGCCGCGTAACCAGAAACGGCTGCGCGAAAAACCGCTCTAACTTTCTGGCACGTGCAACTATTGTTTGGTCCTGCTTACTCAATTCGCCAACCCCGAGGATTGCAATAATATCTTGAAGGTCTTTATATCTCTGCAGGTATTCAAGCACCGTCTCGGCAACATTGTAATGTTCCTGCCCGACAAAGTTTGGGTCGAGTATCCGCGAGGTGCTTTCAAGCGGGTCAACAGCCGGATAAATCCCTTTTTGCGTAATCGAACGCTTCAGCACAACGAACGAATCCAAATGAGCAAACGTTGTCGCCGGCGCCGGGTCCGTCAGGTCATCGGCAGGCACAAAAATCGCCTGCACACTCGTTATCGAGCCTCGCTTGGTGGAGGCAATTCGTTCCTGTAATTGTCCCATTTCGGTTGCCAGCGTTGGCTGGTAACCCACCGCCGATGGCATCCGCCCTAACAGTGCTGAAACCTCGCAGCCGGCCTGGGAAAACCGAAATATATTGTCGATAAAAAGTAAGGTGTCGCCGACGCCGCTTTCAGCGAAATATTCTGCCTGCGTCATAGCCGCCAGCGCGACCCTCAGTCTCGCCCCAGGCGGTTCATTCATCTGGCCAAACACAAGACAGGTATGCTTCAAAACAGTATCGTCACTATCGCCGATGCGTGTTCGCTGCATTTCGAGCCACAGGTCATTGCCTTCGCGCGTCCGCTCTCCGACTCCTGCAAAAACAGAATATCCGCCGTGTTTGGTTGCAATTCTCGCAATAAGCTCCTGTATAATCACCGTCTTGCCGACACCCGCACCGCCAAATAGCCCCGTCTTGCCACCACGCACGAAGGGACAGATTAAATCAATTACCTTTATCCCTGTTTCAAACACCTCTTGCCTGGCCGACAGGTCCACCAATTTCGGCGGGTCACGATGTATCGGCATTTTCATTGAAGTTTCAACCGGGCCTCGACCGTCAATTGCTTCACCCAGCAAGTTAAACACTCTCCCCAGTGTCTCCATCCCTACCGGCACCATAACCGGCCCGCCCGTGTCATAGACATCCATACCTCGCCGCAATCCCATCGTGCTACTCAGTGAAATAGCGCGAACTCGCCCTCCACCTAAGTGCTGCTGGACCTCTCCGTAAATCTTTGTCCTGCCTTTGCCAAAATCGTCCGGTATTTCCAGCGCGTTATACACTGCAGGAACCTGCTCGCCCTCAAACCTGGCATCAAAAACGCTGCCTATTATCTGGATGACTTTTCCTTTGTTCATCGTAGAGCTTCAGCCCCGCTAATTATATCCAGCAATTCCCCTGTTATTTGACTTTGCCGCGCACGATTGTATTCAACGTTCAGCTCTCTTGTCATTTCCTCGGCATTGTCTGTCGCATTTCTCATCGCCAACATTCGTGCCAAGTGCTCGCTCAATGCCGCCTCCATAAAGCAGGTCTCTATCGATGAGCGGACTATCATTCTGGCAAGTTCTTCAATAACCCTATCGCCCGAAGGAGAGAGATAAAAGTCCTCGAATGACAGCTCCCATGGCCAGATGACCGTCGCACGCGTCGTCAAATCATCTATCAGCTCAGCCAATGGCAGGGCGGTCAGCGTCTGTGCCTGCTGGCTCGATGATGAGTAATACCGCATATATACAATGCCGAAATAATCCAGCGAACCGTTCATATACTGTTCAATAAACTCGCCGGCTATTTCATCAATCTGCACCTCTGATGGTATTTCGTTAATGTCGCCGTAAATCTTCGTCGGCGCTATCCCACGGTAATTGAGCATGCTGACCAATCTTTGCGAAGCCACATAAATATCCAGCTTCCTGTCTCTTTCCGTGGCTGCGTTAATATGAACCCCCAGAAGCCGACAGATATAATCATTGTATGCCCCGCAAAATCCTTTATTTGAGCCGATTGCCAGAATAGCCGACCGCCCTGATGAATTTTCCTTCAGAAGTGGATGCTCAATCGGTATCTTTGGCGTAACCAGAAGATACCCGGCCCGTGCAAGGGCATCGTGGTATTCAACAACTGCCGTTCGCCTGTTATAATAAGCCCTATATCTGGCGGTCGAAATCATCTCCATCGTCCGCGTAAGCCTGCCGATATTTCCCACCGCCCGCAGCCGCTCAAGTATCTGTCGTGTCCCAGGCATTATTTAATCAAACCTTCGATTTGGGCAAACTTTTATAGCTCTTTATCGCCCCCGTTAACTTCGCAATCAATTCGTCGCTTAATTTATTAGTGGTGTTAATCTCATTGATGTATTCACCTTGTTCTCTTGTAAGCCACTGTAAAAACGAATTTGCAAACTCGCCGACACTTTCAACCGGTATATCATCAAGCAGCCCGCTTGAACCGGCTAAAATCGTAATCACCTGCTCACCCACGCTCATCGGTGAAAATTGCGGCTGCTTGAGCAGCTCAACCATCCGGCTGCCTCTGTCAAGCCGGATTTGAGCCGACAGGTCAAGCTCCGTCCCGAGTCTGGCAAATTCCTTCAGCTCGTTATACGCTGCTAAATCCAGCCGCAGCTTACTCGCCACCCTTTTCATTGCTTCAACTTGCGCATCCCCGCCGACGCGGCTGACACTTATCCCAACATCTATCGCCGGCCTTATTCCTGCGTGAAACAAATCTCTATCCAGATATATCTGCCCATCGGTAATTGAGATAACGTTTGTCGGAATATACGCTGAAATCTGCTTCTCAAGTGTTTCAACTATCGGCAGCGCTGTCAGCGACCCGCCCCCAAGCTCATCAGAAAGCTTGGCGCTGCGTTCGAGCAATCGGCTGTGAATATAAAAAATATCGCCCGGATACGCCTCCCGCCCAGGCGGCCGGCGAAGCAGCAAGCTCAACTGGCGATATGCAACAGCGTGCTTGCTCAAATCATCGTAAACGCATAATGTATCGCGGCGGTGCTCATACATAAAGTATTCGGCAATCGCACAGCCGCAATACGGAGCAATGTATTGAATCGGAGCGCTGTCTGCCGCCGATGTGCCAACTACAACCGTATAATCCATCGCCTTATATTTCCGCAGAGTCTCAATCACATCAGCAATGGTAGATTCCTTCTGCCCGATTGCAACGTAAACGCAAATTATGTTCTGGCCTCTTTGATTTATTATGGTGTCCAGAGCGATGGCCGTCTTGCCGGTCTTGCGGTCACCGATAATCAGCTCACGCTGACCCCTCCCAATCGGAATCATCGAGTCAATGCTTTTAATTCCCGTCTGAACAGGCCGTCTAACAGGCTGGCGCTGCGCTATCCCCGGCGCATCAGATTCAATGAATCTGGAGCCTTTTGTCATTATATCCGGCCCGCCGTCAAGCGGTTCGCAAAGAGGATTAACCACTCTGCCGAGCAGCTCGAATCCAGTCGGAATAGAAAGTACCTGCCCGCTCAAGTGCACATCCGAGCCCTCTTTGACTTTTGTATAATCGCCGTAAATGACCGCCCCGATGGAATCTTCCTCAAGGTTAAATACCTCGCCGCGAATATTATTCTCAAACTCAAGCATCTCACCAGACATAGCGCTATCAAGTCCATAAATGCGAGCAATGCCGTCACTTACCTCCACAACCCGCCCGACCTGGGAAACATCGAGCTTATGTTTGTATTGGCTTATTTCCTGCTTGAGTATGCTGACTATTTCGCTTACTTCAAACTTCATCGATTTTTTCCTGCCTTCTTTGGCTGCTCATTATTGTCCCGACCGCCTGGCGAAGCCTGCCTCTGATAGAGTTATCAATAACTTTACCATCGCAACGAATGATTATTCCTCCAATAATCGATGGATTGACACTTACTTGCAGCTTAACTTTGCTTTTCAACGCACCGGCCATATCTGTAGAAAACCTTTTTGCCTCTTCTTTACTCATCGGCTCTGTAACTGTAACCTCGACGATACGATACCCCTGGCCAATTTCCCGCAGCTCGTTAAACTTATCAATAATCTGTGCCAAAAACATCATCCGATTATGCCGGACAGCTACCATCAAAAAATTCGTTGTCAAATCACTCAATTTCCCTCCGAACATCTTTTGTATTATCTGCCCTTTGTATTCTGTCGAAAAGTATGGCGACGCCATCAATGCCCCAAAATCTCGCACCTCTATGCTAACGTTCCGCACCGCATCCAGGTCATCTTTGACAGCGTCGAGCATCTTTGACCGCTCAGCAAGCTCAAAAAGTGCCTGCGCATAAATTCCCCCCAAACGAATACCTGTTTCAAAGCCATTCATAGCTGCTTACCTGATTGCTCCTGTTCGAGCCTTTTGATAGCTTCACAGATAAGACGCTGATTGTCTTCGTGGGTAACCGCCCGCCCTAATATCTCGCTGCTGATTGTCAGAAGCATATTGCCGGCCTGCTCCCACAACTGCTGCGATGCTGCAAGCTGCAAATACTCAATGTCACCCTGAGCCTTGTGTTTCATCGCAATTATTTCCTGACCGGCTTTCTCTATAGCCGTCTTTTCTAATTGTCGAGACTTCTCGGTTGCCTTCTCGACTATTTGCAAACCTTGCTGCTTATAGTCATCGAGCATCAGTTCCGCCTGTTTACGCGTGATGTCGGCGGTATCTAATTGCTGCTTTATATGCTCTTCTCTATCCTTAAAAACCTTAAGCATCGGTTTCCAGGCTGTGCCCCCCAGAACTAATAACAGCACGACGAACGCCACCACAGTCCACACCGCATCGGCAAATGTCCCGCTGAAGATACCTCTATCGGTCCCACTGTTACTTACCTCAGAAGGCTGTGCCAACAGCGGCTCAGCGCATAAAAGCGTAATTAAAATTATCGCCAATGTCTTCATTATGTGTTTATCCACGCATCCAGAAAACAGTCATAAAGCAAATCAATAGCGCAAAGAACGTAAAGCCTTCAATCATTGCAGCCGCAACAACCATAGCCAAAAATATGCGTGCCCCGGCTTCAGGTTGTCTGGCTATCGCCTCAGCCGCCTTACTTCCAATAGTAGCCAGCCCAACGCTCGCAGCGAGAACCACTACAGCACAGCTCGCAACCGCCCCTACAATCGGCCACACCGAACCTCCACCGGCTGCCTCGGCCAACACACTACCTATTAAACCTGTCATTGTCTTTTAAACCTCCAAAAAATGTTCCTAATGTTCCGGTGCAGTAGAAAGCCCTATATAAAGGGTAGATAAAAGCGTGAATACATACGCCTGCAAAAACGCTACAAGTAATTCAATAAACGATATTGCCACAACACCCGCCACCGATGCAACCGCAGCTCCATAGTTCTTGAAAACAACTATCAGCCCCAGAAACGTGGCCAGCACCATATGTCCGGCAACTATATTTGCAAAAAGTCGGATAGCCAGCGTAAATGGCCGCACAAATGAGCTTATTATCTCAAGAAAATACATAAGTGGCTTTAGCCACCACGGCACAGGCGGTGCAAAATTTGCAATGTAACCCCACAATCCCTGCTCTTTTATCCCGTATATATGTATCATAAAGAATGCAACCACCGCCATTGCACCGGTAATCCAGATATTTGCCGTCGCAGGACCTCCAATGTGATTTTCTTTCCCTGTTAAAAAAAAGATAATCTGTTCTGTTGGAACCATTCCGAGTAAATTAAGCGTCAAAATAAAGAAAAATGCCGTCCACACAAATCCAATATAGCGGTCGGTTCGCTCATGTAGAATCGGCCTGGCCAATTGCTCACGCAGAAACTCGCATACCGATTCAATAAGATTTTGCAGCCCCTTCGGAATTTGCCTTCTCGACCTCGCTGCCAATGGTAAGACAGTTACCAGCAGCAGCACCGCCACAGTAACCATAATTATATGGTTGCTTATAGCTACTTCCCACCGCCCCACAGAGAAGGTGAACACCGGTCGTGACTCAATCGGCAAAAAAGGATTAAAGTCAGCTAAAACACAACTTAAAAATCCTGACCGCATAACAAACTGCCTTCGATTACTTCGCAAAAACAAAAATTATACCAATCCTGCTGCATGCAAGCAAATAATCTTAAAAATAACCAACTGGTCAACTGGTCCGGGTCGTGACTATCCAGAAAAATCTTGCTACACGAGAGATTATTGGTAAACTTGCGGCAATTGTGGGCCGAGCAGCGCACCAATTGGTTGAATCCGCCCCGGAGAAGTATCAACGTAAAAAACTTTACCAATATCATCAGAGGCTACCGAAAGCTTTGGAAGGTTAATAGTTATGAGCAAAGGTATTACAAGACGCAACTTTATCAAAGAAGCATTTGGAACAGCTATCGGTGCCATCGCATTTCCTTACATTATTACCTCATCTTCGCTCGGCAAAAATGGTCAGGTCGCTGCTAACGAAAGGATTGTGATAGGCGCCATTGGTGTCGGCGGTCAAGGAACGCACGATATGAAGTCGCTGATGGCCGACGCGAGAGTGCAGGTTGTAGCTGTATGCGACCCGCTGGCTGCGAACCGACAGCGCGCCAAGAAAATCGTTGAGGAAAATTACAGCAAAGAGAAACAGTGGACCGGCTGTAAAGATTATAGCGACTTTCGTGAATTGCTGGTCCGAGACGACATTGACGCTGTTACCATTGCAACGCCGGACCATTGGCACGCCATTGTAGCTGTCCGAGCGGCTACAGCAGGCAAAGACATCTATTGTCAAAAGCCGCTCGCATTGACGGTCCGTGAAGGTCGGAAAATTGTCGAAGCTGTCCACAGGTATGGCGTGGTTTTTCAGGCGGGCACTCAGCAGCGCTCGGAAGAGCGTTTCCGCAGGGCTTGCGAGCTTGTTCGCAACGGAAGACTCGGCAAACTTAATACTATCGAGGTAGAAATACCCGGCAGTATGTCCATAGACGGTTTTTATTTTGAGCCTGTCCCGGATGGGCTGGATTATGATTTATGGCTTGGCCCAGCACCGATGGCACCATATTCAGCCAAGAGAGTGGACGCCTTTGGGTGGCGCTGGATTTCCGATTATGCCGGCGGATGTGTTACCGACTGGGGGGCACATCACATCGATATTGCACAGTGGGCGATGGGGACAACCGATACGGGGCCTGTTGAAGTTTATGGCGAAGCGGCTTTTCCGAAAGACGGCTTATTTGACACGGCGATTTACTGGCGATTTGAATGTTTATACACTAACGGCGTGAAAGTGATATGCTTTGCAAAAAATGAGTTCGTTCCCGGGCAGTATCCTAATGGGATAAAATTCATCGGCGAACGAGGCTGGCTGTATGTCAACCGTGGACAACTGGACGCCGAGCCAAAGTCGATATTGCAGGAAGAGATTGGCCAAAATGAGATTCACCTTTATAAGTCTGACAACCATTACAGTAATTTCATCGATTGTATAAAAACAAGACAACCCACTGCCGCACCTGTTGAAGAAGCGCATCGCTCGGTAAGTATCTGTCAATTAGCCAATATCGGAATGCGATTGGGTCGCAAAATAAGATGGGACCCACAAAAGGAACTGATACTTAATGACCAGCAGGCCAGCCGAATGCTGTCCAGGCCGATGCGCAGCCCCTGGACGTTATAGAATTAGACAAGTATCCGTCAAAATTCTGGATATGGCTGTAACTTGACAAGAGCGTTAAGAAATTTTTCAAGACCAAAAGAAAAATACCGGAGAATGTTATGGACTACACCTACGTTGATATTGCAAAAATAATAGACCATTCGCTGCTTAATCCTACCCTGACCGATAAAGAGCTTGAACGCGACTGCAAGCTCGCTGTCAAGTATGACGTGGCTTCTGTCTGCATAATGCCGTATTATCTAAAGCGCTGCGCCGAAATCTTAAAGGGTTCTGCCGTCCAAGCGAGCACGACGATTGGTTTTCCACACGGCGGCCACACAACAGCAGCGAAGGTTGCCGAGGCAAAGCAGGCGCTCGATGACGGCGGCGAAGAGCTTGATATGGTTGTGAATATCAGCAAGGTCCGAAGTTTCGACTGGGCTTATGTGGAGAGGGATTTACAGGCAGTCATCGACATAACCCATCAGCATAAGAAAAAAGTTAAAGTGATTTTTGAGAATTGTTTCCTGGACAATGAGCAGAAGATTAAGCTTTGCCAGATATGCGGGAAGCTGGGGGCGGATTGGGTCAAGACCTCGACAGGCTACGGAACCGGCGGCGCAGCAATCGAAGACATTATATTGATGCGGCAGCATTTACCTGCCGATGTTCAAATAAAGGCGGCCGGCGGGATACGCACATTGGACCGGCTGCTCGAAATGCGGGCAGCAGGTGTAACTCGCGTTGGAGCAAGCCGAACTTTTCAAATCCTCGACGAATGCAAGGATAGACTTGGACTCCAGTCCCACGAATAAGGCAGCCCCGCATTTTTGCCACCAAGACACAAAGACACCAAGTTTTTTTAATTTATAATTTCTTTGTGACTTCGTGGCAATTTTTAACTTCCCAATTGGTGCGGGGGGGCCGGGTCAATAAATGGGGCTTGAATACGAAATTCGTTCTTGAAAACTACGCAACGATACGGTAGTTATCTTGAGAATGACACTTGGCAGGATGGACGATATGGTCAATACAATTATCAACCGGTCAGCACACAGGCATCTCCTCGCGGTATTTGTCTATGTGTCTATTGCTTTCCTAAATCCATTTTCATTAGCTAATTTACCTGAAAATGGTTCGACAGGCTCACCATCAGATTCGACAAGGGCTTCGACTGAGCTCAGCCGAATGTCCTCACTGCAAGCCCGAGCGGAGTCGAGGGAGCGAACTGATGATGTGGTTAAAGGAAAAGTCATTTACCAGTCTATGGAGATTTTCCCGCTCGTCAAGCAGCACATCCACGCTCCGACCATTGTTGAGCTCTCGGATGGCAGTCTTTTGACGGCCTGGTATCAGGGCTCCGGCGAGCGCAGTGCGGACGATGTGGCGATAATGGGGGCACGACTGAAACCAGGACAGGATAGATGGACCAAGCCTTTTGTGATAGCAGATGTGCCGGATTTTCCCGATATAAATCCCATCCTGTTTATCGACCCCAGGGAAAGGCTCTGGCTAATATGGTACACAGTCATCGCCAATCAATGGGAGACCTCACTGCTGAAGTTCCGTATCAGCGATAATTATATGATGAAGGATGGTCCGCCCGAATGGTCCTGGCAGGATGTTTTACTTATGAAGCCCGGCGACTCAACTGAAAGGGGAATTCAACCTGATGACAGCTTTGTGAAATCAGTTGAAAGACAGGTTGAAGAATATGCCAAATATTTATGGGAAAGTGCACCTGCAGATAACAAGGGGACAGCCGGTCTGATGGCAGCCGGATGGAGAGTGTGGGCAAAAAACCTGCTATCCAAAGCTCGAGGAGAGGATATGATGCGGGATGGATACCTCATTGATTCACAGGGCAAAAGCACGAAGCAATTGATGGGTTATCCGTATTTTAGACGTATGGGCTGGCAGACAAGGAACAAACCATTCATTGTAGATAAGAAACGAATCATTGTGCCGTTGTATTCCGATGGATTTAGCTTCTCTCTAATGGCGATAACCGATGATTTCGCAAAATCTTGGCAATTCAGTGAGCCCCTTGTGGGTCCGGGAAACATCCAGCCAGCCATTGTGCAAAAAGCTGATGGGACTTTGGTCGCCTATATGCGGGACAACGGCCCACCTCCAAAAAGACTTCAAGTCAGCAGCTCCACGGACAAGGGGTTGACGTGGAGCCCCGTCAGGGATTCTGATTTGCCCAATCCAGGCTCAGGCGCAGATGCAGTTACGCTGCAAAACGGCAACTGGGCGCTGGTTTATAATGATACTGAAGATGGACGGCATAGCCTTGCAGTTTCGATTTCTACCGATGAAGGAAAAACCTGGAAATGGACAAGGCATCTGGAAAAGGACACTCGACCAAAAGATTCTGCTACCAGAAGTCACTATCCAGCAATTGTTCAGGGCCGTGATGGCAGTCTATATGTGGTTTATGCTTATCACCATAATGACCGAAAAGACGGTCCAAGTAAGACCATCAAATATGTCCATTTCAACGAAGTCTGGGTCAGGCAGGGGCAAAAACAATAAATTCAGGAGGTCATTATGTGTAATAATCACATTAGCAGGCGTGAGTTTGTCGGATTGACAACCGTAGGTTTAGCCGGCGGAGCTCTTGGTCTCGCAGCTTCATCTTTTGCGGACAGCGAAATAGAAGAATGGGACCCTGATAAGCCGTTTGTTTCCAGCGGGAAAAAATTAGTAATCCAGCCGGTTCTTATGTACACAACCAGCCAGAAGAAGAAAGCGACCTCCTGGAAGTCCTGGGGAGGGGTGCAGACAGAAGAGGCCGCATCGGAAGAAGCAGACAGAATATCAAAAGAGCTTAATTTGCTATCAGCCCAGGCCAACTTCCCCCTGCAAATATTCCCTGTTGTCAAAGTCAGCACAACTGAACAAGCATCAAAAGTGCATAACAATGACTATGACGTGGTGATAGTCTATGCTGCCACAGGCTCAGGCGATTTGCTTCGGGCTTGTTTTGCCCAAAAGAAAGACAAAGATACTATAATTTTCGTCCGGCACCGTTCCGGCCCTGTATATTACTGGTATGAGGCGCTTAGTGTAAAATACTTGAAAACAGGCGATAATGAATCCGAGGCCAATAGCTTTTCAAATCATGGAGGCGTTTATATTGATGATGTCGTCGTTGACGATTACCAGGAGCTGCTATGGCGACTACGGGCACTTTACGGACTCAAGAATTTTATAAGGACCCGGATTGTTGCTCTCGGCGGTGCCTGGGGCAAGTATTCTCCCGAAGCACCTGCGGTCGCAAAAGAAAAATACAAAATGGACATTGTAGAAGTTAGTTACGAAACAATAGCGCCTCGTATCAAAGATGCTAAAACAGATGCCAAACTCGTTTCAGCAGCCCAGAAGTGGACTGAAAGATATCTCTCCATCCCTGACACGACCCTTATAACCGAAAAGGCCTTTGTGGTTAACGCATTTCTTTTATATCATGTATTCAAAGACCTGGTTCGGGAATATGATGCACAGGCGTTCACAATCAGGGCCTGTATGAGTACTATTCTTCCGATTGCCGAAACTACTGCGTGTCTGACTTTGAGCTTACTAAATGACCAGGGAACTCCGGCCTTTTGCGAGTCGGATTTTGTCATAATACCGGCGGGTATTCTATTACATTACATATCCGGCAAGCCTGTGTTTTTGCATAATTCAACCTTTCCGCACGAGGCGATAGCTACCTGTGCACATTGCACTGCTCCCCGTAGAATGAACGGATCACGTTATGAGCCGGTAAAAATCCTGACACATTATGAATCCGAGTTCGGCGCAGCTCCAAAAGTGGAAATACCCGTAGGACAAGAGGTATCATTCATTGACCCTGAGTATAGTTCGGGTCGCTGGCTTGGGTTCAAAGGGATTGTCAAGGCTAATCCGTTCTACGAAATTTGCCGTTCTCAACAGGATGTTGAAATTCAGGGCGATTGGCAGAAGCTGCTCAAGGAAGTTCGTGATTCGCACTGGATGATGGTCTATGGCGATTATCTAAAAGAAATTGGATACGCATCGCGCAAGGTTGGAATCAGGTGGATGGCCACCTCCGCCGACACCGGCGCTGTTTTGAAATGGTGAACGGGCGTATGCGGCGTGTTGGAATTTCTATTTCTAATAACTTGCGAAACTGCAAAAGATTATTGTAAAAGCTCATAAGTCATTTTCCTGACCATAGTTATAGTCTATTCTTTTTTAGTAAAAAACCTGATAAAGATCCCTAAATCCCGAAATTTAAGCATTTTTGGCTTGATTTAGTAGATAAAATATTGGTATAATGTTAAAGATAGAATTATTTGAGGAGGATATGAAAATGAGAAAGAAGCTTACCCATAGAACGATTATCTGCCTTTTGATTTTAATGGCCTTAAACTTCTCGGCATTTGCTTCTGACATTCCTTCATTGATTAAGGACCTCGGCGATTCAAATAAAGATAAAGCCAAAAAGGCATCGGAAGATCTCGCTCTTATAGGAAAACCAGCCGTTCCCGAACTAATTAAATCACTAAGCAGCAAGAGTACAAATCAAAGAAGGTATGCCGCCAGAGCATTGAGACAGATTGGCCAAGATGCGGCAGATGCAATACCGACACTTTCCAAGTCGCTCGAGGATTCTGACACCGAAACTCGTATATACGCAGCCGAAGCACTTGGAAATATGAATCAACAAGCAAAAGAAGTAATACCACTTCTACAGAAAGCTACTCGCGACAAAAACAAGGATGTTAGAGAAGCAGTAGAATCAGCCATAAAGAAACTGCAATCCTATCCTGCGGACAAGGCGGGAATAGAGAAAAGAGTAAAGGAGCGTCTGAACCAACATGCGGGAAAGAAATGTCTGTCTGTACAGTTGGAGCAGGAGTCACCTAATAAACATATGGGGTTTGTTGAATTCGAAGACGGAACAAAAGTGGGGATTACCGTCACGATAAATGGGGCCGACCTTCAATACTCTTTTGCAGAAGTAGGCAAAGACGCTTCAGGCAAACTTGCGGCTAACACACCTACACCTAAAAAAAGGGGATATGAAAAAATGGACTCTGCAACAGAAGAAGCGATAGGTTTGTTCATCTACTTTTTAGTTATTTTTGTTATATGGGCTACCCCTATCGTTTTGACACTTCTCGCCGCACGATGGGTGATAAAATGGATAATACGTGAAGCAAAAAAGTGAAAGTAAAAGCAAAACTAAGCCATCCAAAATATCTGTGAGTAAACCAAACACAATTATAAAAGAGAATAACCAAGATGTCTTATCCCAGCTTGAAAAGCTCGGAGAGCTGAAAGAAAAAGGAGTTCTCACAGATGAAGAATTCCAAGCTCAAAAGGCAAAATTACTATCTTCTTGAAGCAGAATCGTTCTCGTTCCTGAACCAGCCACGCTCTTACTACTCGGCCTCGGTGCAGTGATAGTGAGAAGGAAACAATAACAATTTTTAAGGAGGTTACACAAAATGGACGAAGAAATGAGATCTTTAGTTTCGCGGTTCGCAGAATACCTTGAAAAAAGGTCAGAACAACAACTTCGGTGCTTTTACAAGTATGAAACACAAGTTGAGGGATGGTTTAAGGGTGAACTAATATACTTTCTTGATAGGGAAAAACGTGAAGGCCGCTTGCACGACATTGGACGAGAAAAGCAGTTGGCCGATGATGAAAGTCGTAAGACAGACGTAGTGATACAATTCGACGAATCGAGACTAATTTCGTGGGTTGAGTTGAAGCACTGGATAGGACGTTACAATAGACGTCAGAATAACAGAGATTGGTCCCCATCCTTGTATTTTAGTAACTATACCAGATATGATGTTGAAAAACTATCGACAATGAGTAACGCTGGTGACAAATTCATGCTCGTGCTTTTCACCCCAAATCCAGATTCCAATGAGTGGAATTCTGGAGTCGAGGAGTTCAATACCCAGTTCCATCCATTGTCAGTATGTTCCCTGACGAATCCCAGCGATTACCCAGAATACTTCTTTCTTGGTCTACTACATGTGGGCGAAGTAGACCAGCACTGATGTTCCACGCTCTTGCTGCTTGTCCTCGGTACGGTAATGGGGCGAAGGCTCAAGTAATTTACGATTTTCGATTGACGATTTACGATTGTAGGACAGATGTTTCCCCTTAGACTTCGCTCCCCACTTTACCCTACACAGCAGGGCTTAGCGGGACAAGAAGGACAGGTTCTGTGTCTAAAAGTATTCTTTAAATCTGTGTTAATCTGTACTACAATCTTTCAACTTCTTGTTTTTCCTGCACGTTTTTTATATTGATTTACCACAACCCCTTTGTATGCAATGTGTTGCCTTTTGTTTTTGTCCTTGAGTTTTTGTATATCTTTTTATACACAGTGTTAATCGGTGTAAATCTGTGGTTAGAAACATAAATTATATTCTCTGTTTTCTCTGTTACCTCTGTGGCTTTGAAAAATCCGGGTTTAAAGGGATTCTCTTTGTTCTCTGTGCCTGCCCTGAGCTTTTCGAAGGGTGCTCTGTGGCTCTTTAACAAATCCGCCATAATTGTTGCCGGTTTCAGCCCAAAAGACGATTACTGAACTACATATTTATAATAATGAATGTCAAAGATTAGGCACATACTATGGTGACAGGTGCCTGAATTCGAAGGCATACAGGTCGGCATCCCGCATAACAAAACGTAATCGAATCGGCTTTCCAGCCAGCGCCCCAACACTGCTTTTGCCATTCCACTTGACTGGCCTGTTGATTTCGTTGGCAGTATAAATCTGGTCACAATCTTCCAGGGTGTAACCTGGAATTGGTTTATTTTCCTCGTCGAGAATCTCCACCTGTAACTGTCCGGCAGCGGATGTGTCAACGTTTAACACAAGCTCGTCCCCTGCAAATCTCAAGAGCGGCGTCAAAAACTGTCCACCTGCATAAGATGCCTGAGCAGATACGAACCCATCCTTTCTGATTACTAAACGGCTGATGCCGTCCATCTCGGTCGTTGGAGCTCCTCCAGCCCGACTCAGTAGCCGCTTGTTTCTGTCCCTGTGTTGGTCGTCTCGGTCCCAGCCGTGCAGCGTGTTGCTGCCATAGTAATACATATACATTTCTTTCTCATTAGCGCCCGGCACCATCCCATAGACCATATAGATACTTCGTGAGTCCCATTCATCTCTGGTTCCCAGGTCAACAAACACTCTTCGGTCAAACCGCTCCCAGTGAATACCATCCCGGCTGGCAGCAAACCTCACATCCAGTGAGCCGGCATTGACCGGCTGTCCCTTTCGAAAATCTTTCAGGAAAGTGCCGTAGTGAAAATACTGCGAGGGGAACATATAATACGCATCTTGGGCCCACTCATACTTGATTGTCGCGTTTGTGTAGTAATCAATAATCTCAATACTCTGCCCCGCAACCGGGTCATAAACCTTAGGGTCTTTCTCATCAAAACCTAAAACCACAGGACAATCTTCCACATCGGCAAAGTGCGAAATGTCCGAGGATTCAGCTCGGGCGATACTCCGTCCCTGCGAAGCCGGCGGGCGAAGGTTTCGTCTAACGTATGCAACATATTTATTGATACGCTCATCCCAGAATATGACGTTCTGCGAATCAAGGTGGTGCTTTTCGCTTCTAAAGCCCATAATGTTACTATGTGTCAAAATCCAGTGTATCCCATCAGATGAGGAAAATAGCTGCAACTTTTTGCCAAGCTCTTCGGGATTGGAGACCAGGCGAAATCTCTGGCTGCTCGGAGCGCAAGGGTCCAGAAATACCATACACCCATGAGTTGCGCCCTTCACGCCGCCAAAGCCAAGTCCCAGGACAATGTTGTTCTTTCTGCTGCCGCCAATCTCAACTAAGCCCAAATCGGGTTTTTCCCAGCGTATGCCGTCTTTCGACCTTGCATAGCCAATACTTCGGACTGATGGCGCTGAATTACTATCCTTGCAATAAACAGTGTACCACATACGGTAAGTATCACCATCTTTCAACACCGAGTGGTAAAAGCAAAACCGCTCTTCCCAGGGATTCTCGCACCTGATAACTATCTCTGGGATTTTGACAGGCCGATGGACCACTAATTGTATTCCCTGCGACTCTTTGAAAAATCGGCCATCTATGAAAACTTGTCTTTTATCTCCAATAGATAAAGAACCTTCGCCCCCGATTGCATCTACAGTAAGAAAAACTGAACATAGAAATATCAGTGAAACTTTTTTGTTCATTTTCTGTTCTCCTCGCCAGCCATTCGGCATTTCATAGGTGCCAGGGTGAGCGCATTGGTCGCCCGAGGGAACGGCTGGCAGTTTCGTCACCAATAATCTGCTCTTGCTTCGGGTCCCATCGAATGTTCCGCCCAAGAATCATTGCAATGTTACCTAAGTGACATACGGTTGCAGACCGATGACTCACTTCTACAGAAGAAATCGTCTGGCTGCGGGTCTTGACACAGTCCAGGAAGTCACGGCGGTGACCCTGACGATGCTCCCCTGATGGTCTGGCTAAATGTATTTCATCAGGACCAATTTTCTCTTTAAGAAGGCTCTTTGGATTTGCATCAAGTCCCTCGCGTGTTACGTGAACCCAGCCCTTGTCACCGATAAACCTTACGCCGTGGGGATAGTAATTATCGCTTCCCACAAACATTGCCAGGCCGTTCTCATATTTACATTCGAACCTATAATCGGCAGCCGCGTTCCACAACCCATCTTCCGGGAATGTGCCTCTGCCGGCAACCTCAACCGGGCCGGTATCGTCACAGCCCATCCCCCAGTGTGCAATATCAATGTGATGGGCCCCCCAATCAGTTACCTGCCCGCCTGCATAATCAAGAATCCACCGGAAATTCCAGTGACAGCGCTTTTCAGTGTATGGCGCCCAGGGAGCTGGGCCAAGCCACATATCGTAGTCAAACCCGCCGGGAACAGACATCACCGGCTGTGGTTCGATTCGATAAACCGTAGGCTGGCCCGGGCCCGATTTGAAACCAGGTTCAATTCCAACTTCGACTCTCTGCAATCTCCCAATCCGCTGGTTGCGGACCAGCTCACAGGCAAACCGAAAGTGGGCGGTAGAGCGCTGCCAGCTTCCTGTTTGCCACACACAGTTATAGCGATGGACGGTTTCAACTATTGCGCGGCCTTCTGAAATCGTCAGTGCAAGGGGCTTTTCGCCATAAATGTCTTTGCCGGCACATATACCCATAATGGCAGTAATCGCATGCCAGTGGTCCGGCACAGAGATGCAAAGTGTGTCAATGTCATCACGAGCAATCAAGTCTCGAAAGTCATTGTATTGTGAACAGTCGTTATTGCCATAATGCTTGCTCACCTTTTCTACGGCATCCAGCCGACGGCCGGCATCAACATCGCATACCGCCAGAATCTGACAATCATCTTCTTGAAGAAAGCCCTCGATGTGCCGCATCCCCATACTTCCCAGTCCAATAAGGCCCATTGTTATCCGATTGCTTGGTGCTGGTCGCTTGTCATTGCTGACAGCAGTGTAAGCACACCAAAATGGTGCAGATGCAATCGTCATTGTCTTTTTCAAAAAAATACGCCTTGAGGTTTCCACGTTCGTTTGCACGACTACTTTCTCCTGATATAGCTATACTGCTCACACACATCGTTACTCAAACTGACCGATTCGATGTCGTTAGTAATTGTAACTATTTTATTTGTAAGAGAATATAGTCCCTTGTCATTCTGAGCGAAACGAAGTGAAGCGAAGAATCTGGCCCTTGAACAGATGGTTTTTCTTCTGCTAATGCCAGATGCTTCGCCTTTCGGCTCAGCATGACAATAAAACCGGTCATATAGAATAGGAAATTTAATCTTTCTTGATAGATGTACGGGCCTCTTTTAGCATCTTAATCCAGACGCCCATAAAGCTGCCGTGGTCGTGATATGTTCTGCCGCTGACCAGGTTGCCATCTACAACGCACGGCTCATTTACAAAGATGCCGCCGCACACCTCCAAATCAAACCTGCATTTAGGGACGGTGGCCATACGCCGGCCTTTAACACAGCCGGCCTTAGCAGGGATTTCCACTCCATGGCAAACGCACGCTATCGGCTTATTTGTTTCGAAAAAGTGGCGCGTAATGCGCATTAAGTCCTCATCATACCGCAGATATTCAGGGGCACGCCCGCCGGAAAAGAATATCCCAAGATACTCCTCTGGCTTAACATCTCGAAAAGCAATGTCCGCCTGAATAGTGTAACCTTCAAATTCTCGTGTGACTTTGCCGTCCCAGTCCGGCGGGACCTCGTGAAGAACCATATGATATCGCCGTCTTTCTGGACCAGCTACAATCGGCTCAAAACCATCCTCCTGCAAACGGTAATAAGGATATAACGTGTCCACAGTCTCGGTAGCTTCCCCAACGATAATCAATACTCTATTCATATTGCATTTCCTTTCTTAATTCACAAGCCGGACAAACGCTACAATACTTTCGCAAAACAACTCTCAAGATACTGCCGACTACGTTCAATCTCAGCGGTAACCTCCTTCGCTGTCGCAAGGATGGGTTCTCCGCGAGGCACAGGGTGCATAAAGATTTCGGCCCAGCCCTTGTAGTTTATCTTTTTCAAAGCAGCAACAATGGGCACAAAATCGAGATTTCCTCGGCCTGGCAGTTGCAACAGCTCCTGTTCCTTCGGCAGCTTCTTTTGGCAGCCCAGACCATATTGCCAGGCATAAAAGTGAACAAGCCGATTGCCAATGTTCGTTATCAAATTCGCAACAACTGACGGTTCCTGCTGCAAATGATAAGGAGCAAGTGCAATACCGAAATGACCGGATGGCACTGACTCTACAAGCCATTGTATAGATTCAATCGACTCAATAAGACTGCCGCTGTGGTTCTCAATACCTATGATGATGTTTGCTTCCTCGGCAGCCGAAATATATGGCTTCATTTTCTCGCCAAATTCTTTAACGGCCGCCTTCAATGCCTGACCTTTCAGGTTATTTGGTCCACGACTTCCGCAGATTACCATTAGTCCGCCAAGCTCCTTGGCTGCATATATCTCTTGTTCTATGCCGAATGGTCCAAGGTCATACCGTGTCAGTATGCCAAGCTTAACACCGTGCTGCTTTAGCATCACCGCAAACTGTCCCTGCCCCATAGCTTCCATTTGCTCGCGATGATTGGCGTGAGGTTTTGGCCAGATGTCGATGTGCTCGGCGCCGGTCGGACGAACCTCCGGCAAAATATCAGCGAGTTTCATTTGACCGAACAAGCTCGATGCAAGGACATATCTAAGTCGGAATATTTCTCTGTTGGTGGGCAGCGCAACTGACGGCAGGCCGGCGACAGCAACGCCGGCCAGCAAACCTTTGCAGAATTCGCGCCGATTTATTTTCCGCCTGGACCTCCGAATAAAAATAGTTTTCTCTCGTGACATTGAGCCGTCTTCATTTGGCTTCGGGAGAGGTATTATCGTGGCCATTATTTTTACCAAATGCCAAAATTACCATCGCAACCTGTTTTATTATATGCAGGTAGTCTGGTATTGTCAATTGTCCAGAAATGTTTTAACACGCAAATTTCAATCTGAAGCGCAACGCATAGGTTTGCTCCAGAAGACCTCTGTCGGGGTCCGATAGTTCAAACATTTTCGTGGGCGATTATTTAATAATTCTACCACTCTGTCAAGTTCAGTTTGGC
>Ga0315279_10003670_pt1 | contig 21150 bp, 23 predicted proteins | sample YL17G06_20_MG_FD_203694 | JGI IMG/M metagenome (GOLD analysis project Ga0315279, IMG submission 203694) | Sediment microbial communities from Yellowstone Lake, YNP, Wyoming, USA - YL17G06_20 | ecosystem: Environmental > Aquatic > Freshwater > Lake > Sediment | place: USA: Wyoming | collected... | reverse complement strand
CGTTGGCATTGGTCTATCTCTTCGCGCGATACAAGAGTCCTCTTAGGCGGTGGTTGCTGGTCGCCGTGGTCGTATCCGTCGTCTTTCTTGCCAATCTCACCATCGTCACCATCTATCAACAACAGAGTGGTCCTTACATCACAGAAGGTCTCGAAGGCGTTCAGTGGATTGAGGACAACATAAATCATTCTGATAGCGTAATATTCGCGCCCGACTATCTCTCTTCGGATGTGGCCCAGCTCGGGTTCTCCGTTTCGATCTGGGACTACTCTCTGATCGGTGATTATTCGAACCCGCGTAGAATAAACGAGCAGTTCCTGTTGGAGGCTCCTTCGAATCTTTCGTTCCTTCAGAAATTCTTCTCGGAGAATCCAGACTACCTTCAGAAAGGCATATACGTCCTATGGGGTACCGACGCCCTCACGAAACCTCTCATATATGCGAATCAGAAGATACCCTTTGACCAATATTCGGTCAGTCCATATTTCAGGATCGAATACAGCGGGTCCGGGGACTTGCTGAGCATCTACAAGTATGTTGGGCCCAGATGATGCTTCACTCGGTCTTTTGTCTCTTCTGGAGTAACTGCGGTATGGATCTAAGATAGCCGTTTCTTCTCAGGTAAAACACGACGAGCCCGATTGTCATTGGAATCAGTGACATAAGCAGTGAGTTCAGAACTGAGGGACGAACATCAATGAAGACATTGATGACAAAGGTCGTAAAGGGGACAAGTACCAATGAGAGGCCGACACTGAGAACGATTCTTTCTATGGCCCTCATCATCGCCGATCCCTCTTTGTCAAGTTGTAGTACTTCTCCGTCGAATATCACGAAGGTCCAAGGAAAGCCTGGAAGAAAATACACTAGCATCGTTCCGATGACGAGTCCTGCGACATCCAATGCCATTTCACTTATGTCAGTAAGATTCGTGTATTAATTCTTTGAGTGTCCTCCGACTCCATTTGATATCATCGATACGCCGTCGAATCATTGACTTTCTATTTTGTTCGTGTCTCCCATAGATGGATTCCGTTCGAGATCTCTTCGATGCAATGCAGCGTTTCTCAACTCTCTTCACCCGTAGACCATGCGAGAGAGAACGCGCTCAGCGGACATCCGTGGAGAAGTGCGATATTCGAGAGAATGACTTACTGCGTTCTTCTTAGAACAACTCTGATGAGACTATGAAGGGAGAATCAATCCTCACCGAAGATCAATTTCTTGACATAAGTTTCAAGCAGGTAGGCAAGAACGTCAAGCTCAGCGGCAAGACAGGCATCCACACGCCGGAGAGAATATCGATTGTCAGCCACGTAAGAATCGACGACTTCTGAATCATACGTGTGGACGTTTGGATCGGTGTCTATGCTCACATCGCTTCTTTCACCGATCTTCTCGGTTTCTATGGAATCGCGCTAGAGGGTTTCGTGAGCCTTTCCGCGAGGATACTAGTATACAGTGGAAACGCTGATTACTCTGGAGAGCACATTGTGAATCCCGCGGTTCCAAAGGTATCTGCTCATGTGACCAAGGCGCCTGTTGTCTTCAGGAAGCATTCCGCGATCGGTGCTGGCTCGATTATGTTGTCAGGCGTCACTCTTGGAGAGAGCCGCGTGGTGGGGGCATTGAATCTTGTGAACCGGGATCTTGAACTTTGGACGATATGCGTTGGCGTTCCATGCAAACCGCTGAAGGACCGGACGAGAGAGGTGCTGCTTCTCGATATGCAGCTCAAGGAGAATTACGGATGAGGTTTCCTGTGATCTGAGCAAATTGCCTGGGTCTGTTCATCTGCGTTTTGTGATATTGCATGGCGTCTTTTCGTCCACTCTGTCGAATAGCTCCAGGGGGATTGGCAGCAGCTTCTTGATATTCGAAAATCAGCGAGAGCAAGCATTCAGAAAGAATATCTCTGTCTCTTCGATCATTCTTTCCTGGTTGAACAGAGTCGCTGCCCGAATCCTCCCTTTGCTCCCCATTTCCTTCCTTAGACTATCGTCTCCCAAGAGGGTCTCTATTGCATCTGAGAGCGCCCGCGAATCTCTGGGTGGAACGATCAAACCGCAATCTCCGACAACCTCAGGAACCGATCCTACGTTTGTCGACACGACCGGCGTTTCGCACGACATCGACTCCACCAATGGAAACCCGAAGCCTTCCAGCAGCGTCGGTAGAACGAAGACGTCCGCAAGGGAATAGTAGACCGGCATCTCCTCATCGCTGACGTATCCGACCTCGATTAGCCTATCGCGGTTCTCGCCCAGGTGTCTCAGGAAAATGCCCCGATAGCCAGGTTCCCATTTACCTGCAACAATGAGCACAACATCCTTACCAAGGTCATTCATTGCGTCGGCCAAATGTTCCAAGCCTTTTCTGGGTGTTGAGAAACCGACGTAAAGCAGCACTCTCTGGTCGTTACGTATTCCGAGATTCTCTCTCAGGTCTTTTGCTGGCTGTCTGCGAAAGTGAGTGACGTCTATTCCATTGTATATGACTTCGATCTTCGAGGGATCCGTGCGCCCGCACTCGACAAAGTCCTTCTTCGTTGCATTGCTCACTGCAATCATCCGGGACGCTCTCCTCAGGGCATTTCTCTCGAGGAATCGTGAGAGATTGTAGTATGCAAGGCGTTGAACCAAGTTCGCATAACTAGAGTGGTAAGGCAGTGATCTGTCCCCGCCTAGTCTTTGCCTGAATGATTGGTGCAGAGAACCCGTGAAATAGTCACGGTAGGCATATCCGAAATGGATATCGGCAAAATGAACTAGATCGAACTTCTCCTCCTTGTTCAGTTTGGGCAAGTACCTCGCAGCTTTGTACGAGAATGTGAGCCATTTGCTTCTGTCGAGGTCAGGGATTGGTATTCTGATCACCCGGATGTCATTGATCAATTCCTCACGCTTCGTTCCCTCTGGCTGGTGCGTGACTACCGTCACATTGTGTCTCATGCTGATGCCTAGGGCAATTTTCTCGGCATAGACCGCAAGCCCAGAGCTTCTGTAAGGTATGAAATCAAGTGACACCAGGCACAGCTTCATCTTCTGCATCGTTCGGGGCCTCCGACAAATCGCAATTTGCCCGAGAAACCGTCCTCGAAGCCAGCAAATATCGACCTAGTACCCCCCTTCCTAGCCGCCCTCAGAACGTCCCTCGGAATGCGTACGCAAAGCAAGTATGGCAAGAACAAGAAGGCGAACGAGGTACGATCCAAGTTCATTCTTGCGAACAGTATTCTGTTCCTCGTCATTAGGTACATATGGGTGGGACTGAGGTACCCAGTCGTCGCAGATGCCTTGTGCCATATCTTGGCTTCAGGTACGAAGACGATCTTGAATCCCGCCTTTCTTGCTCTAATGTTCCAGTCCAGATCTTCAAAGTATGCAAAATAATTGGGATTCAGCATTCCGATCTTCTCAATAACCTCGACTTTGACAAGCATACAGCATCCCGTGATGAAATCGACTTCTTTGATGTCACCGAATTCCGGGACGTCGACCTTGTGAAGACCTACATGTAGGACTTGTCCAAGTGACCTGATTACCTTCCCCCCTGCGAAATAAATCGTATCGCTTCCGCCCCCTTTTGGCGGATAGAAGAAGATTTTTGGTCCTACAATTCCAATCTTCGGGTCGCTCTGAGCGACGAACACAAGCTCGTTCAGGAAGTGCTTGTCGACAATCGTATCATTGTTCAATAACATGATGTAGTCTGGCCTACGCGCGATTGCGATTCTAATTCCTATATTGTTCCCTTCCGCGAACCCGTAGTTCCTGTCGTTCCTCACTATCGACACTCTTTTTCCGAACTCGCGATCCAAGACTTCTGCTTCATCGTTCGAGGATCCGTTGTCGACTATTATGATCTCGCAATTCGCGTATTCGATTCTCTGTAGCGACTCGACACATTCGATCGTGTCCCCAAGTCCCTTCCAGTTCAGTATGATGATCATGATTCTGGGCTGGGTTTCCATGCAATCACTATTTCAGCAATTTCAACGTTTCGATCACGGCTTCGAATCCATGCTGACTGTGATTAACGCGGACCGGATTGAAAGAGATTTGGTAAGAAGGTGCATCGATGGATTCTCCTCGGATCAGAGACCGAACTCATCTTGTGGCAATCTTGACCATTCTGCTCGGTAGTGCAATGTTCCGATTGTCCCCTATCTAGACATAGTGGTTCAGATCGGAGGTGAATTTTCTGAGCCATTCTAAGGTCTGAACTCTGGACACCTTCATGGTCTTCCTGATTCTGTTGCGCTTGTTGAACATCGACGGCAACTTCGAAAGTGCTTCGGCGTTTGCGCCGATCATAGTTGAAACAAAAGCGGTTGGACTCAAAGGTATCGTGAAGTGGTCGTACCGAATCGATTTCGCCACGCTACTTCCGAGCCTCGTTCTAAGGTAGTTCAGCGGAAAGAGGAGTATATTTCTTGTTGGTAGGTCTTTGATCAGAACATAGTTGGCGTTTCTGATCGCCATGTGTGTCTTGAATTGCCTTCCCTTTGCGGATTTGGAATGTGCATGGTAAACGACCACGCTTCCCACTAGATAGGATCTCCAGCCGGCATATCTGAGCCGCCAAGCCAAATCCACATCTTCAAGATATGCGAAGAAGTCCTCGTCGAGAAGTCCTACCATGTCCAGAGCGCTCCTCCGATACAATGAGGCGGCACCACTAACCCCGAATATTTCAATGTTCCCAAGAGGTCGGTCCGGCAGCCCGATTCCCAGATCCTTTGCGCCTCCGTCAGGAAGAGGTACGACTCCAAGGGTGTTTATCAGACCATTCATTGAAAAAAGGACCTTGCCTTGGGCGGAACCTACCTCAGGATGATTATCCAGAAAATCCACCAACGCGTTGGTCCAGTCTCTTGCAAGTATTGCGTCGTTATTGACGATGCCTAGGTATTCTATCTCAGGACTTACTAGGGCTGCTCTCAACCCTTCATTTACTCCGCCAGCGAATCCCTTGTTCTGAGAGAGCGCGACGATCTTGACCCAATCGTAGTTCCGTCGGATGAAATCGACGGAGTCGTCAGTTGACCCGTTATCAACTACGATTACTGAACATCCATTGTACGTCTGGTTCTTGATTGAATCCAGGCAGTCTTTGATGAATGCGGATCCGTTTAGATTCGGGATGATCAATGTCACATTCCTGAGATTCGAAGTTTCATTCGAACCGGGTTCCGGGCAACTGCTTGTGGTCGGCATCCATCTCGCTTCTCAACTTTGGTCAATTCTCTCCGAGAGTTACAAGTCGGCGGATATCAATCCTTCTTCATGAATATGCTGCCTGGACATTAATGTTATCTGGGCTTGTTCTGTTTGTCCTGATATGATAATGTTCTGTCTAGGTCTGAATCCACTCTGCGAGAATGCTGAGGAAGAACTCGGAGATGCTGAAGGATTACTTGCAGGTCTGGATTGTTGAGATTATTGAATCGCGGCCATCGGGATTTATTTCAAACGATTTCCAGATATTGAATTTGATTTCCATATGTGAGAATCTTCGTAGATTCGTAGACATGTTTCTTCAAATGAGACACCCTCTGGTTATTCAGAGTCTTATGCCCTTTCCATCACATGACATTGACCAGAACGTTGAATCGTTTGACCGTTTCTCGGAGCCAGATTGGATGGTGTGTGAGACTCACATCGTAGTATGAAGACGCTTGTAGTTGTTTCTGTGTTTTCTCATGACTTTTCTGAGTGTGTTGAAGTATCCACCAGTTGGAAGGGAGGATTTGCATTGGGACATATGAACTCCCTCGAATGGTAACGCGTACACACCGAGTTCTCTATCTGCCCTACACTCAGCGAGCAGGTCTCAGCTTACAGATTCGGATCCGAGAAGACTTTCTCGTCGAATTGGAGATAATTGAAGAGTCTGCGAGGCTGAAGCACGGGGGAGAGAATTTGTGAATCTTGAATATCTGGTCTCTCGGGTCGTATGGTCACACTTTCGCGTCTTTGGGTTCAGGTCCCATTGAAGGGCAGACTTGGTCCAGAATGCCCATTAGTTCCTGACGCAATCGCTCCTCGTTGAATTCGCAGTTTGCCCATTGTCGTCCGTTCTCTCCCATCTTCTTGGCTACATCCCGATTATGGTATAGGTATCTGATCTTCTCCGCGAGATCTTCGTAATCTGTAGGTTCATAGAGATAGCCATTGAACCCGTCAGTGACCAACTCTGTAGTTCCACAGCTTCTCGCACCAATTACGGGCTTCCCGAAAAGCATCGCCTCTACTGTAACTCTTCCAAAAGCTTCGCACTTGGAACACATCAGCAAAACGTCAGCATCTCGAATTGGTGGGAAAGGGTCATCTAATTGACCAGCGAACTTTATCGAAGAACCCACTCCTTTCAGAACGATTATCTCCTGCAAATATGAATAGTATTCTGGGTCTCCAGCTCCGACCATGAGAAGTTCAACTTTCAACCCATCCGATATCAATTTGGCGATAGCCTGGACTGCATCCTCCTGGCGCTTTCCTTCTTGCAGACTCCCTACCAGAACGCATCTCAGGCATGGATCGATTCTGTCTTTGTATTGGGTTGTTTCATAGAACTCTCGAGGCACTAGACCTAGGGAATTGTATACTACTCTCAACTTAGCCTCATCGAAATACTCTTGGAATTTCCTTTTGACTGCAAGGGAGTTAGCTATGCAGATCGAAGAACAACGATCCATTATCCACATGGATATTCTATTGCCCAAGTCGAAGGAGAACCCATGACCTCCATATCCGAGCTCGTGAATGTGCCAAACATGAGGTCGTCTCAGCAGTTTCGCGGCGATGGCACCCACGCACACAGTAATCGTATTTGTGTAAATAATATCGCAATTCCATTTCCTTATCCTCGCTGCAATGGCAACGGAAGCGACGATATTGATCAGTCCAGCGAGGACTGCTTTCGGATAGTTCCATGGCGGAGACTTCTTTCTTACCCACCAAGAGTATCGCGTTATGAAGAAGGGGATTCCCCTGCGTTTCAGTTCGTCAACAAGTGGTCCATCCGATCGGAGAACGACGTAACAGTCGACTTGAGCCTTCTTCAACGCATCTATAGTCTCTATGAGTGATAATTCGGCACCTGCCCTCATCGACGAATGCGAAATGAAACAGACTCTCATGCTTAGGCCATTGAGGGCTCACACACGCCCTCCAGTTATCTGCATCCCGATTTTCTTTGATAAATGTATCGACGGGAATCTGTGATCTGAACCACGTTAACGCCACGGTTCTTTGCGGTGCACGCATGGCTTCAAGTCGCTTGAGATGGGTGTTAGGCTAAGGGAAGACGATCTGAGGAGTCAGCCGCGCTCCTTATTCATGGTTCTGGGTGATTTCCTGGTATTTGCGAGATGTGTACATCGGCTTCTCAATGATTTCTTGCCAAGGCATCACTACGGCATTCTATTTGATCTAGACTCAAGCTTTTTCTTCAAGTAGCGAAATAGTTCCTTATTATACTTCAAAATTCCAGAGATGAATCCTCCCAGGGTGAAGATATCCGGGCGGATTTGCTCTATCTGACCGAAGAGTGTAGAAGGTCCTGGATCATTACGAAACTTCTTTCCCAGAGCAGTAAGGGCGCGCAACACCTGTTTTGTCGCAAGATCCTTCTTCATCTTTCTTGAGATCAAAGGATTGGAGGAAGCGTAGCTCAAGAGACCTCGATCTAAAGTACGCCTAGTCAGTTCCGGTATTCCCAAAGAATCCTGATCAGCATGGAGCCGATATTTATACAGCATCTCGTCCCGATAAACCAACGGACCGACTTGTGCTAGATCGCATAAATAGATGACGTCAAGAACTTTCCCGAACTCGTCATACCGGAACTCCTTCTTCTGTGCGCTGCCATTACGATACATGATGGTTGGGAAGGGTATGGCTCCACTCCGAGAATAGAGCAGCGCTACGTCCGTGCTGGTGCGGAACCAGCTGATTCGTTCTTTGCTCCTTGGGACCAATGGCCCACCTGTATTCCCTTTTGCATCTATCCTAAAAGCGTTGCAGCCTACCGCAACCACGTCTGGATTCCTGTCCAAGAAATCTGCCTGCTCTTTCAAGAAGCTTGGGACTAAGCGGTCGTCATCGTGCATCGCCACAAAATATCTTCCCTGCGCGAGCGTGAACGCTCTGCGAATATTCCATGAAGGAGGATTGGTGCGGTCGGAGCCGAGCCATGTCACTCCTCTTTCGAGCAATGGTTCCACCGCCTCTTTGACATCGGGTGTGCTGCCATTGTCCAGAATCGTGATATCCCTTGGGCGATGTGTTTGATTCAATGCCGACTTCACTGCTTCAACGAGATATTCGGCTCGGTTGTAGGAGATGATGAAAAGCGAAACGTCTACGGTTTCCCGCCCATCTTTTGATGCAATCATCAATTACCTCCTTTTGCATCTCCTTTTGTCAGTGGTCACATTCAATTCTGAGGCAATGAATCTTAGCTCTCTCGACCGCATCACCATCAAATGCTTTGTCGACCCGAGTTCTCGAATTCTTGTTTCAAGGCAGCCTCCCCGAGATACCAATCGATAGTCCGTCTCAGTCCGTCCTCCAACAGGGTTCTTGCCTTGAATTCGAACTCACTCAATGCCCTAGATGTGTCCAAACATCTTTTCGGTTGACCGTCCGGCCGAGAGGGATCCCACCTAATCTCGCCCTCATAGCCGATCAAGTCGACAATCATTTCGGCCAGGTCTCTGATTGAAATCTCTCTACCGGACCCGAGGTTGACTGGGTCCGCCTTGTTGTACTTATCCGTCGCGAGCAGAATGCCCTCCGCCGCGTCCCTCACGAACAAGAACTCCCTCGTGGCACTCCCCGTCCCCCACAGGGTTATGTGATCTTCCCCGGACCGCTTCGCATCGCAGACCTTCATGATGATCGCTGGGATGACGTGTGATGACTGGGGGTCAAAATTGTCTCCCGGGCCATACAGATTCACAGGCAGCAAGTAGATCGCGTTGAAACCGTACTGCTTCCTGTAGGCTTGAGTCTGAACGAGTAGCATCTTTTTTGCAAGGCCATATGGGGCGTTTGTCTCCTCAGGATAGCCGTTCCAGATGTCGTCTTCTTTGAATGGCACGGGAGTGAACTTCGGATACGCGCAGATCGTCCCGACGGCGACAAACTTCTCCACGTTCGCCCGTCTGGCCGCTTCCATGAGTTGAATTCCCATGATTGCGTTGTCATAGAAGAGCGTAGCGGGGTTATTCATGTTGTACCCAATGCCCCCCACCTTGGCAGCGAGATGGACGACGACATCGATTCCTTCGACCGCATTGACGCAATTCTCCCATACCCTAAAGTCCACGTTCCTGCTTCTCGGGACAACGATGTCTTCTTTACGAGCCCCCCACTCATCTAAGAGGCACTGCACGACGCACGACCCTAGAAAGCCAGCTCCGCCCGTCACGAGCATTCTCTTGCCCTTCAGGAAGGACATCTAATCGCCCATCCACCACCTATCTGGGAATTTGTCGCTGAGAATCGCATCACCTTCGCCGACTGGCTCAACGCCAGCGGCACGCATGTCTGCATCGACCATAATCTTGACGAGCTCCTTGAATCTTATCTTCGGCTCCCATTCGAGCTCTTCCATCGCCTTTCTGGGGTCGGCGACCAAATGCTCAACCTCCGTGGGTCTGAAATATCGAGGGTCTGTCTTGACGTACTTCTCCATTTCCAAGTCAGCGTAGTCGAAAGCGCTTTCGACGAACTCGCGCACGGCATGGGACTCTCCTGTCCCAATCACATAATCCCCGGACTTCGGCAGGGTCATCATTCTCCACATCGCTTCGACGTATTCGGGAGCATAGCCCCAATCTCTTCTGGCGTTCAGATTTCCAAGGTACAATGCATCCTGCTTCTTCGCCTTGATTGCCGCGACGGCTCTCGTGATCTTCCTGGTGACAAAGGTTTCGCCACGACGGGGCGATTCATGGTTGAAAAGAATGCCGTTGCAGGCGAATATGCCATAACCCTCCCGATAGTTCTTGGTCGTCCAGTAGGAATAGGCTTTGGAGCAGGCGTACGGGCTCCTTGGCGAAAGCGGAGTCGTCTCGTTCTGAGGCGGGGGGGATGCCCCGAACATTTCGCTGCTCGACGCTTGGTAGAACTTCGGATTATTCCCACTTCTTCTTGTGATCTCCAGGATCCTGGTCAGGCCAAGAGCGCCGACATTTGTTGTGTACTCAGGCATGTCGAAGCTCACTCTGACGTGACTCTGGGCTCCGAGATTGTAAATCTCCCAAGGCTTGACGTTGTAGATTATGTTCGAGAGCTGCTCGGAGTCTGATAAGTCTCCGTAGTGAAGGACCAGCCTTCTGTCCGGATCATGCGGATCCTTGTATATGTCGGCGATTCTGGACGTGTTGAACGAGCTGGACCGCCTCACTATGCCGTGGACCTCATACCCTTTCGACAGCAGCAGTTCTGCAAGATACGACCCGTCCTGACCGGTAATCCCCGTTATGAGCGCCTTTCCCGAGGCCACGGACTCACCTTACATTCTGAACAGCTAAACTACGCTTAGTTCTTTTTGGTCACATCAACTTTCTCGTGACAAATCCTGAGATTATCAAGATAGAAAAACATAATGATCCCAGGTCAATCTTAGTTGCTGGCGAATTTCGCGATGTAGACCTAAGTTTGACAAAAAGACTTTGTCAGATCATGAGGAGGGAAACTTCTTCACCAAAATTCAATTATCCAATAGCTAACATTAATAATTCAAAAGGACATCGGTTTGTCCTAAATGGAGGGGTGTAAAAGCCTGATTAAGTAATGCACAAAAACCTTGGTGCATTTCAATTACATCAAATTCGGTAACCCCTCTTCACGAAATTCGACCTAAGGATGTCTTCATGATGATCAGAATCAAGCTATCGAATCCACCTCCAGATTGGCCTTGGTTCCGCCAAACACCGGGCCGAACTGGTATGTGGGGCAATTGCCAATTCTTCACTAGTCCAGATGTCAAAGAATGTGATTACTGGCTTGTCTACGAAGGACTGGCCAATCGTGAGACTGTAAGGTGCCCCAGGGAACATGTCATATTCGTCACAGGAGAACCCCCTTCAATTAGAACCTACGACCCAGATTTCCTAGGGCAATTCTCTACCGTCTTCACCTGCCGTCCCGACATCGTTCACCATGGAAAGGTGGTCTCCCAACCCGCTCTCCCATGGTGGGTCGGGCTAAGATTCGTCCATACCGAGGTTTGGTCACACAAATTTGATCCAGAGTATTCCCTCGACTATGATTCCCTAAAGAGGACGGGCATTCCGAAGAAAGAGCGACTGATGTCGATCGTCACCTCGGACAAGACCCGGACAAAAGGTCACGAGCGAAGGTTAGCATTCGCTCGATGGATAAAGAAGGAATTCGAGGGGGAGGTTGATGTTTTTATTTCCGGAGAGCGGATCTTGGAGGACAAATGGGACGCGATCGCTCCATATAAATATCACATAGCCATCGAGAACTCCGCCTACGACAACTATTTCACAGAAAAGCTTACCGATCCGTTCCTTGGCATGTCCTATCCGCTCTACTACGGATGCCCCAATCTCGCAGATTATTTTCCGAAGGACGCTTTCGCTTTCATCGATATCAACAATCAGGACGCGGCAGAACGCCTCATTCGGCAAGTGATCAAAGAGGAACGCTTCGAAAAACATGCAACTGCCTTGATGGAAGCCAAGAGACTCGTATTGGATAAATACAACCTCTTTGCCATGATCTCGGAGTTCTGCGAAGGTCAAAGTTCCAAGGGTGAAATGACCAAAATCACTTTAGAGCCAGAAAGAAAGTTCATGAGATGGAAGGGACTTCGTTCGAGGCTTTCGCGGTTCGTTTGAATAATGGATATGTTGCCACCAGGTTCGCACCGTCAATTGCAATGGACTATGGCAGGTCAGGCGATCAAGAGTCAAGGGGTCAGAATTCGCGTCCGGTCTCGATCATGAGGCTATCCGCGCATGAGGTCCTTGGATTTCATGACCAATGCCATGAGGACCTAACCGTCGATGCGATCCTGGGGGGAGAGGCCAGGATTCTGTGTCAATATGGGGACGAACGACCTAGTGGAATTGAACAACATTCTGAGATTCCACAAAAGAGGGCAGAACGGCGTCAACATCGACCCTCTGCCCCTACTCTTCGATAGGATTCAGAGGCACCGACCTCGGGACATTGATCTGAATCTCGCAGTCGGACCGGTCGATGGGGAGATGGATTTCTGTGCGATTGTTCCGACACCTTGTCGATCCTGGATTCGCAGACCGCCCATGAGAACCTGAAGTGACCTGGTGCGAGACTACTAGAGAAAAGGAAGATCGCGATTCTGCGGTTCGAGATGATCTTTGACCGGTACTCGAACGATCTTGACATCGATTTCATCTCATTGGATGTCGAAGGCTATGAGCGTGAGGTTCTCATTGGCAATAGCTGGCAGACTTTGTTGCTAGGCTTTGAACAGGTTTCTTGAGCATATTTATTATTCGTTATCTATATTCTTATCAAAATCTATTCATCATTGGCGGGATCCATCCGTCTGCGTACATTCCTTCCACGACTGCGAAGATTGAACAAAAGCCGATAGACCCGTCCCGGGATAAGCAACAGGGGCAGGTCGATCGCCCAAAAAGTCGGGTATCGCCTATAATGAGAGTAGAAGTTGTTGAGAAGGCTGCCATCTAGACAAAGACCCTGGGCTTTGGCCCGGGGAATGTTCTTTGGATAACCAGCCTTGATGACGAAGTCTCCTCTCTTCTTCACGCTCCTGGAATAGCCAAGGCTCGGCATTTCTCGGAAGACGTCCACTAGACAAAGACCAACGAAAATGAAAGAACCCCCCCCGCCCCACCGTGCCTTGGCACCGCATTGGTCCAAGGGGGTCCCCTTCAAGATGAAAGCTTGTCTGTGAATGTTGGGAGAGAGCGCCCTCATAGCGTAAGCAAAATGTATCCAATGGCAACCATAATACCGCCTTAGGTCGAGATCCAGCCAAATTCGCCTGTTGACGATGTTACTCGACATCAATCCATTCTTGAAGTTGATTCGGGTGAAGAATGCGTTACCATCTGGACACAATTCCCCCTCCTCCAATGACAAACGGGCCGAGCCTCCTTCGAAATTCGCGAACATCAACGCCACATCAGGATGTTCGCGGATGGCCTCCAGGACCTCATCCACTGCGCCATCCTTCAAATAGTTGTCATCGGCGAGAAGCCAGACGAAACGGCCTTTGGCCAAGTGCACGACTACATCAACATTGGCATCGAAACCAATGTTGGTCTCATTCCTGTGATACCTCACTCTCCCCGGGTGCCTTGACAGAGTCCTTAGAACCATCAACTCTGTTTCATCATTGGAGGCGTTGTCTGAGACGACCACTTCCACCAAACTCGTTTTGTCAGGTCCCACCTGCGACAGCGCGCTTTCAATTGCCGTTTCGATGGTTTCCGCCCCATTGTAGGTGGGCATTCCTATTGTCAGAATGCAGGGGTGATCCTGCTCGGTATTCTTGTTTGACGTGTATCTTCCTCTCGACTTTGGGCGATTCTGGTACATGCGACGCCGATAATAACCGTTTGGGTGTCAGTCAACGGTTTGATATCGCACGTAAAGGGGATTCGCATGTCCGATTCGGACGGGCACGAGTTCCAGACGTTCCGGAACGTTAGGGATGGGCTGCCAGAGAACGTCATTCCAATCCGGAGTCTGAACGACCCTGCCTATGTCGTCAACGACTGTCTTGCCGTGGCCAGGCCGCACGGTGCCACACCGTTACACAAGATCAAGAAGACTGCCAAGAACTTCGAGAAACCGGAAACGTACTACCAGAGGTTGGTCAACTTCGGGCATCACTGACCAAACCGCTTCTCCGCTTTGACGGCGAAGCGTGCCCACACGTAGATGGTTTCAGCATAGTTGACGCTTTGCTCGGTTATCGGCTCAGATGCCGAACAAAAGCAGGTCGAAGAAATGAGGTTCTCATCAAGTTCTGCTTGTTCGACCCGGTCTAGTCGGCCATGGGAAAGGAATTCTGATCAAGCCAGTTAAGGAACAGGGCCACTGGTGGAAGCAAAGGCCGCGTTCATCATCATCGAAATCACTCCCGGAGGAGAGCAGATCGTCAGAATGAAGGAAGATCATTCGTGCAAGCTCGTGTACAACAACTCACTAATTGGTTTCCTCGTTGACGAAAGGCGTAACATTCTAGATGGTGGTATGTCCTTGTAGGCTTTGGAGGAGCGTCAATGAAGGTTGTCATTCTAGCTGGGGGGTTTGGAACCAGGATAAGCGAGGAAAGCATGGTCAAGCCTAAACCGATGATTGAGATCGGGGGCATGCCAATCCTCTGGCACATAATGAAGATCTACTCCGCTTATGGCTTCAACGACTTCATCATCTGCCTTGGATACAAGGGGTACATGATCAAGGAGTTCTTCGCCAATTACCGGCTACATATGTCAGACGTGACCATTGACATCAAGAATGGCAAGATGGAAACGCATTACGATTCTTCTGAGCCTTGGAAGATCACTCTCATTGACACTGGCGATAACACCATGACTGGCGGAAGGATCAAGCGTGTCCAGCCTTATGTCAAGGATGAGACGTTCATGCTGACATATGGTGACGGGGTCGCCAACGTCAACATCAAAGACCTAGTGAATTTCCATAAGAAGCACCGTAGATGTGCCACGCTGACAGCGGTCAAACCTCCAGGGCGATTCGGTGCCCTGGCGATAGAGGACCAGGTCGAGGTGTCGACCTTCCTCGAGAAACCCAAGGGAGAAGGTGGATATGTAAATGGCGGATTCTTCGTGCTTGAGCCGAAGACATTCGATTATATCTTAGGGGATTCGACCATCTGGGAGCGCGAACCACTGGAAAAGCTGGCGGCGGAGCGTCAGCTGATGGCTTACAAGCACGAGGATTTCTGGCTCTCTATGGACACTCTCCGGGATAAGAACCATCTCGAGGATCTTTGGCAGAGAGGCGACGCCCCGTGGAGAGTTTGGAAATGAGCTCCCAGAAGAGCGATCTGGCCAAAGCGTTCAAAGGAAAGACTGTCCTCGTCACCGGTCACACTGGTTTCAAAGGGGCTTGGCTATCACTTTGGCTTTCCGCCCTTGGGGCTAATGTCATAGGCTACTCAGAAGGAGTGCCGACTCACCCTTCCTTTTACGAATCGACCCGTTTGAGCAAGAGGATCACCGACCGCAGAGGAGATGTTCGCGATGGCTCGAAAATGATGCGGATGGTGGAGGAGCACTCGCCCGAGTTCGTGTTCCACCTGGCAGCCCAACCATTGGTGAGAGACTCATATCTCAAGCCGGTCGAGACGTTCGAGACCAACGTCATCGGGACGGCAAACGTTCTAGAAGCCGTTCGCTCCAACCATTGTGTGAAAGTGTGCATCTGCGTCACCAGCGACAAGTGCTATGAGAACATTGGACGGCCACACGCTTACAAGGAGAACGATCGCCTTGGAGGCGATGACCCATACAGCGCAAGCAAGGCCGCGGCAGAGATCGTCATCATATCGTACCAGCGTTCATTTTTCGCAGGGAAGAAGCATCTAGATACGAAAGGGCTGGCATCGGCCCGGGCAGGCAACGTGATCGGAGGGGGCGACTGGGCAAGAGATAGAATCGTGCCTGACTGCATTCGGGCGATCTCTGCTGACCGACCAGTTGTGCTGAGGAACCCGACCTCTGTGCGTCCATGGCAGCATGTATTGGAGGCATTGTCAGGCTACCTTCTCCTGGCAATGAGGATAAGGGATGATCCACAGAAGTACCAAGGAGCCTGGAACTTTGGGCCTCCGAGCAGTCCAAGTCTGACAGTTAGCGAGCTGGTGGACAGATTGCTGGTCGAATGGGGGTCGGGGAAATGGAACGCAGAAAAGAAGAGAGAGCGAGATCTACCGGAAAGTCGCACTCTAATCTTGGACAGCAGCAAAGCCTGTGATGAGTTGGGATGGTCTCAGACCCTTACTATCGAAGAGAGCATCCGTTTGACCGCAGAATGGTACAAAGCGTTCATTGAAGGGTCAATGGATCTGGAGGAGTTGAGCTTGCAACAGATAAAATCGTTCGTTAGAACATCCCGCTTTCTCAAGTCATCAGCACTAGAGTGATCACAATGAAAAGAAACGATCCGAAAATCACTGAAGTGTTGAAGAATCCAATCTTAGATAAATCCCCCGAGGCAGAAAAGCTAAGGGCGGAGGTCCTAAATCTGGTCGAGGAATACTTTAGACTGGCGCATGCTCCGACGCCATTCGTTCGAGGCAAGGACCCGATTCCCGTTTCGGGAAGGGTGTACGATCAACTCGATATGCAGATGCTCGTCTCGTCTTCCCTTGATTTCTGGCTGACTTCCGGGAGATTCAATGAGTTGTTCGAAGCGGAGTTCTCGAAGTTCCTGTGCATCAAGCATGTCGTTACGACCAATTCCGGGTCCTCAGCAAATCTACTCGCAATCTCTGCTCTGACCTCCTCGCAGCTGGAGGAGAAACGGCTCAAGCCAGGTGATGAGGTAATCACGGTGGCTGCGGGATTCCCCACCACCATAGCACCGATAATCCAGAACTCCCTGCTACCAGTCTTCGTGGACGTCAGTCTTCCCACATACAATGCGAACATTGAGGCCCTCGAAAAGGCCGTGACTAATCGGTCGAAGGCGATATTTCTAGCTCATACCTTAGGAAACCCTTTCGATGTTGACGAGGTGCGTAGGATCGCGAAGGAAAATGACCTTTGGTTGATCGAGGATTGTTGCGACGCGCTGGGGTCGGAGTATCGCGGTGTCAAAGCTGGAACCTTCGGTCAGATCGCTACCTTCAGCTTCTACCCTGCCCACCACATCACAATGGGGGAGGGTGGCGCCGTCGTCACCAACGATGAAGAACTCGCTATGATTGTGCGTTCCTTCCGTGATTGGGGTCGGGACTGCTACTGCGATCCAGGGAAGGACAATACCTGCGGCAAGAGGTTCGCGATGCAGCATGGTGACCTACCGTACGGCTACGATCACAAGTACGTTTATTCCCACATCGGGTACAACCTGAAGATAACGGATATGCAGGCGGCGGTGGGATTGGCGCAGCTCCAGCATCTTCCCGATTTCATGAAGGCTAGGAGGGAACGTTTCGAGACCATCAAGGATAGGCTTCGGCCAATCGAGGAATTCCTCATCCTGCCAGAAGCAACGAGGGGCAGCAAGCCATGCTGGTTTGGGTTCCCTATGACAATAAGGGACGGTCGTAAGCATGATCGCCTAGATTTGTTGAGGTATCTGGAACAACACAGAATCGGTGCTCGACTGCTCTTCGGTGGCAACCTCATCCACCAACCCTGTATGGCTGGACGAAAATTCCGGGTTAGCGGGTCTTTGGAGAACACAGACAGAATCATGAACAATACCTTCTGGACTGGCGTCTATCCTGGATTGAATTCGGAAATGATAGATTACTTGGCTGAGAGTGTGACGAGATTCTTTAGCGATTCTTTGAGGTAATTGGATTCCATTTGGAGAAACCGATTTAAGATTCAAGAGTTGGATATCCATAGGGAGATCACTGACCTTTCAAGATTCGACCACGGATGGGGACATTCAATTCGCCTGCAGATCCTGTGGATGCATGTTGGTCCAATTGAAAGCCGAACGCCTTTCAATCACTCACGGCACTTGATCCATTGGAATTGTCTTGTGGGGCTGGTGTAGAATCCTGTTCGAAGCGTCTGGAGATATGTCACATTCTCCTGGCAGTTCAATCGCAGTGTTGTCAGGGATTGACTTAGCGGCGTAACGTCTGATTGATTAACACGGCAGGCAACACTTGTCGATCACTACGCCATCAAAGCTGTCAAACTTGACAGTTGAACCAAGGTGGATAGCACGAGCATCGGCCGTGACTTGACCCGAAAGTTGAATACTCCGACCGGTATTATCACATACGTGGCATCCAATCCAGTCACCTTCATGAGCAACGGGTGGCAAAGTGGCAAGGTTCCTGAGGAGCAAAGGAAGAAGGATATGGGGGAATTAGAGAGATTGATATGATGCGTGTAGCCGATTATGTCGCGAAATTCATTTTTGACCATGGAGTAAAAGATGTTTTCATGCTTTCTGGTGGAGGCATAATGCACCTGACTGACGGACTCGCGTGCAACAAAGATCTCAATGTATATTGCCTCCATCATGAACAGGCAGTGTCCATGGCAATCGACACCTACGCGAGAACTACTGGCAATTTTGCTGCAGGCTATTTCACAACAGGACCTGGCGCAACAAATGCGTTGACTGGCCTTGCTGGAGCCTGGCTCGACTCTTCTCCTTGTCTCTTCATTTCGGGACAATCCAAGATAAGCCAGTGCGTCTATACGGCAGGCATTGACGGACTGCGCCAAATTGGAGTGCAGGAAGTCAATATTGTTCCTGTTGTTCAATCATTGACGAAGTACTGTGTCTTTGTTGATGACCCGAATGATATGCGCTTCCACCTTGAGAAAGCGTTCTATCTTGCCAAGCATGGTCGACCCGGACCTGTCTGGCTTGATATCCCCCTTGATGTTCAAGGAGCTATGATAGACCCTGACAAGATGAAGGGGTTTGTTCCGGAGAGTGAGAAGAAAGGAATTCCAAAGGACGACATCAATAGAGTCGTCAGACTCATTGAAGAAGCCAAGAGGCCCGTTATCTTAGCTGGACAAGGAATTCGAATCGCAGGGGCAATACCGGAACTGCTCGCTTTCGTTAACACCTACCAGATCCCCATCGTTACCACATTTCTCGGCGTAGATATTATTGCCAGCAATCATCCCAGGTATGTCGGGAGAATTGGGATAAAGGGGACACGAGCTGGAAATCTTGCCCTGCAAAACTCTGACTTTCTTCTCATTATTGGCACTAGCCTTCCTATTGCAGAGATGGGATATGACTGCACAGAATTTGCAAGAGAGGCAAAGAAGATCGCTGTGGATATTGAGGCGACATCATATCAGAGAGACTCAATTTCTCTCGATTTGTTTATTCAAGGCGATGCCAAGGTTTTTCTGCAGAATCTATGTGATGAATTGCCCAGTTCCACCAGTACGAACAAAGCCTGGCTTGAGCACTGTATTGCTTGGAGAGAGAAATATCCTGTCTGTCTACCTCAATACGGTGAGCTGAAGAACAAGATCAATCTGTATTATTTCATTGATCACCTTTCAAGAAGACTCGACAGCACCGATGCAGTGGTGACTGATGCAGGGTCCTCGTTCTTTGCCGGTTCGCAAGGCATTCTTATCAAGGAAGGAATGCGTTATGTCACATCAGGCGGTTTTGCGAGTATGGGGTTTGGCATTCCCGCCTCGATTGGAGTCTGTGTTGCGAGAGGGAAACGGCGAGTCATGTGCATTACTGGAGACGGATCGTTCCAGCAAAACATTCAGGAACTTCAGTCTGTGGTTCATCACAAGCTTCCAATAAAGATTTTTGTTATCAACAACAATGGCTATCTATCTATTCGCTATACGCAATCAAGGTATTTCAAGCGGTTCATCGGAGAAGGACCTACTTCGGGAGTAACGTTCCCTGAGACCGGTAAGATTGCCAAGGCGTACGGCATCAAGTTCTTCAAAGCAGACAATAATGCAGAGCTTGACCATATCCTCGATGCGACCATCTCATACAAAGGTCCCGTCATCTGTGAGATAGTGACTCCGCCTCGTCAGCTCATCATACCAACTGTGGCATCATCCAAGAAAGAAGATGGTACGATGGTGTCACGGCCACTCGAAGATATGTTTCCGTTCCTGAACAGAAAGGAATTTAAGAAGAATATGATTATCAAACCCCTTGATGAGTAGAATGAGAATACTCTTGACTGGTGCAAGTGGCTTTATCGGGAGAAACCTCAGGGAGCACCTAGCGGATCCTTACGAGCTTTTTTGTCCGTCTAGTAAGGAATTGGATCTGACTCGATCTGAACCAGTTGAGAAGTATCTGCTGGAGCATCACTTCGATGTAGTTCTGCACGCCGCCACTTGGAACGCCACCGTGAATTCCACCAAGGACCTTAGCTCAATCCTGGAAAAGAATCTGGCAATGTTCTTCAACCTAGCCCGGATGCACGACTGTTACGATCGCATGATCTATTACGGTTCGGGGGCGGAGTACTCCCGGGAGCACTCCCTCCCAAGGATGCGAGAGGAATATTTCGACACATATGTACCGGTGGACCAATACGGTTTCTCGAAATACATCATGGCCAAGTATACTGCCGGCGCAGAAAACATCGTCGACCTACGTATTTTTGGATGTTTTGGGCCGTACGAGGACTGGGAGCTGCGCTTCATATCGAATGCAATCTGCAAGGTGCTGTACGATCTCCCTATCACCATAAACCAGAACGTTTTCTTTGACTACATATGGATTGAGGATCTGGTTCGCATCACTGAATGGTTCATGTCAAATGATAGTCGCTATAAACACTACAATACGTGCACAGGGCGGACTGCGGATCTCCTCTCTTTAGCCAAACTCGTAAAAGACATAATCGGAAAAGAAGCCCCCATCAAGCTGTCGCGGGAAGGTCTCAAGCCTGAGTATAGCGGAGACAACGCGCGCTTGCTGGCGGAGCTTCCGAATTTCCAATTTACTGCGATGGACGAAGCCATCCGTCGCCTGGCGCAATATTATTCAAATAATCTAGACAAGATCGACCGAAACCTATTGTTGACTGATAAGAGATAGGTGAACAAAGGCACCTGGAAGAGCGAACTGATGCGACGTATTCACTCAGTCTTCGAACTAGTTCAGCAATAGAATCTTCATCGACTGCGCGGTTGACTTCAGTATCGTTACTCGCAGGAGTAGGCGATGACCGCCCTCACAATACTATCATTCGCCTCTGAGAAAGGATATGCAAACGAGCTGACGTTCAATCCATACGAAGTCATCAAGAATCTACTATCACCCACTTCGTTTCTCATAGCCACATCGTCTGGCGTTGTCATCTTGACATGATGCATCGCGCGGGTGGAAATCTTGATATCAATCTAGTGGACATTAACCAAAGAAGGGGCGAAATGAGCAGAGTACTACTTGCTATACTGGTCTGCGGTCT
>Ga0315279_10003668_pt1 | contig 21155 bp, 18 predicted proteins | sample YL17G06_20_MG_FD_203694 | JGI IMG/M metagenome (GOLD analysis project Ga0315279, IMG submission 203694) | Sediment microbial communities from Yellowstone Lake, YNP, Wyoming, USA - YL17G06_20 | ecosystem: Environmental > Aquatic > Freshwater > Lake > Sediment | place: USA: Wyoming | collected... | reverse complement strand
GGTGAGGTTCGCCCCAGTCGCGTCTGCACTTGAAGCGATGGTACAGGAATCCGTGACTGACGGTAATCCTGAAAGTCGATGCAGATGAGTTAACTCAGAAGCCATGAGCCGAAGAGTTAACAGAACCATAGGTCGAAAGAAAAACAGCGGAGTATTGTGGCACCGAAACGTTCGGTGTTATTGTAGGAGGCGTCTACTCGACGACCTCGGCGGTTGCAAATCTGGGGCCGACCTGAGTTACACGCACTTTGACGTGGTCACCAGGCTTGGTCTCGGGGACGAAGATGACGAAGCCTTCCACGCGGGCGACACCGTCGCCTCTGCGGCTGGTCTCTTTGATGTCAACCTCGTACTCTTTGCCCTCTTCAACTGGCTTGTTGAAGGATCTACCACCGGATCTTTCCTCGGAACTCAACAGATTCACCTCACGTCACAGTCGTTCTACGCTAGGACAGGGAAAAGGAGCGTCGGCCTACACGCATACACGTTACGGCTAACAACCAACCTTCCACTGTAGACCTAACAAGCCGCCAAGAACTGCCGACATCTTATAAGCATTTGCAGTGTGGAAGCGAATCCCTGGTACTACAAGCTTGCGCCAGGCTGGCAGAGAGAAGCGTTTGGGCCTGTCTATGTTGAGCTGCTCGTGGAGCTGAGTCGACTCCTTGACGCGCACAAGCTACTCACTGACGAGGATAGGCATCGCATCGAAACGATACGACGCAAGCTTGAGGTTCTCGTCAACGGCGGCATCGTCGGGAAACCGCGGAAAGGAATGTGAAGCCCCTGTGATGTCTCTCATTCCTTAGCTACCCTAGCGGGGTTCTGAAGTAGAGGCCGAAAGTGACCACATTTGTGAGCACCACGGCGGCGAGAAGCAACAGACCCAACCAAGACCTCTGGCTCAACCTACTGAACCACGGTCTTCTGGACAGAACCTCTGAAGCTTGCTCCATCCCCGATGCCGCAAGAGGAAGAACCGCTGGAAAAGCTAGGAAAGTGAACCTGTATTCCGGAGCTGTCGGCCACATTGCTAGGAGAATGCCAACCGAGAGAAGGATCTCGCAGAACGTCTTGAATCTGTCATCGTCAACGTTGAAGAATCCCATGAATGCAAAGGGTAGGCAAAGAGCGAAAGCGTACGCGACCGAGAGAGCAAAACGGAGGGGATGAATAAGAGGGCCCTTGTAGCCTGGCGTGTGGTAGGCAAGCCCCTCTCCGTAGAAGCTGAGGTAACCGTAACCTACGAATTGAGACCACACAAGCGGAATCGTAATGCCTACCACTGTGGCAAGCAACATGCCTGACATGCTCAATTTGTCCCTCTGGAGAAGCAAGCGAAGGAAGAGAAAAACTAGTATGACAATCAGATTTGTTTCCTTGGTCAGAATCGCGATGCCGATCAAGGCCCCGACGAACAACGAAATTCTGAGATCCCTCTTCTTTTCCAGAACAAACAACAGGAAGTATAGTACAATAATCTCCATCGCATAACCTGGGCCGTCAGTCAGAACGGCTGTTCCGAACAACAAGCTGGGATACGCGGATGCGAAGAATACTGCAGAAATGAAGGCCGCGCGACTGCCCAACAACTTCTTGACGAATAGGTACGTAAAGAACGTGCCGAGAAGCAAGAATCCAAGGTTGACGGAGGCGATCGCGTCTCTATAGCTCATTAGATATGACAAAGGCACAGCCAGAGACGGAACCACTGGTCTGACTATTCCATGCCAGTGTATGACCTGAGCTTCCTTGAGAGTTGCGGTTCCGCGAAACAGCTTGACGATGCTCACGTAACCATTTGAGTCACCATGCCAGATGCCGAAATGCGTGAATCCTTCCAGTAGCGCAATCAGCACAGGGATCATCCACGTGCTTAGTGCCTGCCGGGCTGTACCTTGATTCATGTGAGCCATCTCTCGTACGAGAGTCATTCCGGTAATGAGAATTCTATTAAGACATTCGATTCGCACCACCGGTTCTTCCATGCTGTCGAAGCTGCAGGTAACCTACGACTTGCATAGGCCCTGCCGTGATGTAGGAGCTTGTGCGCCAACCATGTTCTCCGCCTGCTATGTCTTGGTGAATGCCTCCTTCTGGAGGTATCCAAATCGGAGTCATCGATTGTGACCGTGTACAATCTTCGAGGTGATTCCCCGTGAATTGCCTGATACCGTGCATATCGGCTTGACTCTGGCCGACACACGAGTGGGGCATTGAAATACCGAACAGGTACTCTGATAGCCGGACTGTCAGCGTATCCAGATGCTGGCTTGACACATGGATTCGCGCCGTTTCAAGACTGATCCAGCAAAACCTAGACTCCGGCGAAGAACGGGAAGGGATATTCCGGAGAGGAATTGGAGAACCATTCTTGCGAGTATACCAGTCGCCTGTGTCGATGTCATCGGCTATAGGCGGGTCAAGCGCAGGATCAGCGTATTGTTGGGATACAGGAAGATCTAATCCTACCGTAACCGATGGGCGCTACCAGGCGGGCGAATCATCAAGAAAGAATCACTTTGCGACACTGCAAACCGCCAGCTGGAAGAGATCGGCCTACGCCCAACTGACAACTATCGCCTGGTTGGTGTCTACCCTGTCAACTTCAAGCACAGGTCCGACATCAGCATCTGCGTCTGCACATGTCTACCCCCACCGCAGGAACCACAGGCAACGAGGGAACTGTCACGGTATGCGTGGTCGCGGCTCAACAATCTCCCGCGCCGTCTGGGTTCGAACTACAGGAGAATGCTGAGGGATTTCAAGTACCGACGCCTTGGGGCGAGTGACTGGCACGCGCAACATTGACTGAGAGTAACTTGGCGGAGATTCGCAGGGAGAGAAGCCCAGTCCCAGGATTGGAAGGGTCATTGGCAACTCAAATTCAGACGACGAGATTGGAAGATAGCGTTGCCAATCCCTGCGGGCTTTGACCATGGTTTACTCCCGCTGGACATATATCCGCACTGTACTTATGCCCTGAACGGTGTTGCTTGTGACCAACGGGAGCATGAAAGATCGTCGGGCAATGGTGACTGGTGGAGCCGGTTTCATCGGGTCCGAATTGACGAAGCAACTCGTGCAGAGCGGCGCCGCCGTTACGGTACTTGACAATTTTGCTTCGGGCAAGAAAGAATACTTGACCGGATTGCAGGTCAGAATAGTGAACGGAGACATATGCGACAAGGGAAAAGTTGCAGAATGCCTGAAGGATCAAGAGATCGTGTACCATGTCGCGGCACTCCCATTCATACCTGATTCGTATGCTAACCCGGAGGAATTCTTCAGGGTCAATGTTGAGGGCACTATTACACTGATGCGTCAGGCAATCGCAGCAGAATCGGTCGAGCGTTTCGTATACCTCTCTTCGTCCGAAGTATACGGTTCGGCCCAAACGGTTCCGATGACCGAGGACCACCCCACTCTCCCGCGCTCAACTTACGCTGTCAGCAAGCTTGCAGCCGACAGGAGCGTATTCACGCTATACAAGGAGCACGGGCTCCCGTCGGTGGTTGTGCGCCTCTTCAATAGCTACGGTCCAAACATCACGCAACCCTACATAGTTCCCGAGATAGCCCTCCAGCTGCTGGAAGGTCGAAGCTCCCTCAGACTTGGCAACGTGGATAGCTCAAGGGACTTTACCTTCGTGGAAGACTCGGCAAGGGCAATCATACTGTCATCGCTCAGTAAGGACGCGACTGGCGAAGTAATCAATGTCGGTTCAGGCGAAGACATCACAATCATTCGCCTAGCTAAACTCATTGCGAACGTTGTTGGAAGCCAATTCTCTATCGAGACCGATCCGTCCCGTTTGAGACCCTATGACGTGGATAGGCTGATATGCGATAATTCGAAGGCAAAAAGGGTTCTCGGATGGGAGCCAAAGGTAGAACTTCAGGAGGGATTGAGACGAACCATCGATTGGATCAGGAAGCACCCTATCACATTCAAGGCTCCCTTCAGAGGCGACGCCGCCTGGTATCGAACACCAAGATTGCCGGCGAATCGATGATCAGAGCGATGAAACTCATGTGACCTCAAGCAAGTTCCTTGGGAATGACTCACATGACCTTCTATGAGGGAAAACATGTACTCGTTACTGGCGGCGGCGGCCTCGTTGGTTCACACCTGATAGGGGAACTACTGGCACACCACGCACAGGTTCGCACAGTCCTTCACAGCCGTCCTCTCCAGATATCTTCGGACAGAATAGAGTGTGTCAAGGGGGATTTGACCAAGCTAGGAGACTGCATCGAGGCAATTGGAGACGCAAACTACGTTTTTCACCTTGCCGCATTTGTTGGAGGAGTAGGTCGAAATAAGGCCCATCCAGCCGGAATGTACACGCCTAACATGCTGATACAGACGAACATGCTCGAAGCTGCTCGCCTGAAGGACGTGAAACGCTATCTGTACACAAGCAGCGTCTGTCTCTATCCTGGCCATATCTCCTTGTTAAGCGAAGACAAAGCTTGGGAGGGGCCTCCGGAGTCAACCAACGCGCCATACGGATGGGTAAAGCGAATGGGAGAACTCCAATGCCAAGCTTATGCCCAAGAGTATGGCATGGACATAGCCATTGTGAGACCGACCAACGCCTATGGTCCATATGACAACTTCGACCCTGAGAATTCTCATGTGATCCCGGGTTTGGTGAGGAAGGCAGTTGAGAAGCAGAACCCCTACGTTGTCTGGGGTACAGGTGAAGTCTCAAGAGACTTCATTCACGCCAGAGACATCGCTAGAGGCATGATGCTCACTCTTGAGCGATACAGCGTAGCCGACCCCCTCAATTTGGGAACAGGTCACGAGATCAAGATCAAAGACCTAGCGTATCTCATCCTCAAACTATCAGGCAATGAGAACGTCAAAGTCGTCTTTGACGAAAAGCGTCCTCTGGGCCAGCTCGGCAGGAAGACTGATCCCCGCAAGGCAAGGGAGAAGATTGGTTTCGAAGCGAAGATAACACTCGAAGAAGGACTGAGAGAAACCATAGACTGGTACAGGAAGAACGCCGTTTGAAGACTTCTCTCATAATCTTCACACGGAACGAGCTTGAAGGTCTCAAAACCATCTTCCCCAGAATCCCATTCGACATTATTGACGAAGTTGTAGCGATCGATGCGCACTCGACTGACGGTACTCTCGAATACCTTCAGAGCAAACGGATCAAAGTCACTTTACAGCGGAATCTTGGGAGAGGAAACGCCATGATTGAGGGGGCCACTCAAACGACAGGCGACTACGTAATCTTTCTCAGCAGTGATGGAAACGAGAACCCGGCCGACATTCCAAGACTACTAGAGAAGCTGAAAGATAACGACATCGCAGTTGCTTCGCGCTTCATGAATGGCGGCCACAGCGACGACTCCGATGATCCCCTATTGATAAGGCGGCTTGGAAACAGATTCTTCACTTTCTTGGTCAATATCATCTGGAGAGCCGGAGTTACAGATTCCACGAATGGTTTGAGAGCAATCCGCCGGGATGCTTGGAATAGACTGGCCATAGACTCGCCCTATCATGAGGCCGAGTTCCAGATGACTATTCGTGCCGCGAAACTGGGCATGAAGATTGGAGAGATCCCAACTGTTGAAGGATCAAGAATTGGAGGAAGGCGATATGCGAGCACGACGAAGATGGCATGGACATTCACCAAATTCCTTCTCCGAGAAATCTGGGTCGGCAACCGCTTCTTGACACAGAGCACTGACTGGAAACGTAACATACGTGGGCACTACAATCGGATCGCCCCAATCTATGAGCGGAGGAAGCGTGACCTCTACTTACGCAGAATTAGGGAATCGATTGGGCAGCCGAAAGGCCGAAGAATAGCTGACCTTGGTTGCGGTACCGGCCTAGCACTTTCTTGGCTCGACGGTGACAGAGTTGGTGTCGAACTATCCACGGAGCTTCTGCGTCTGGCGCACAAAGGCCCTGACTATATTCTCGCAGACATCGAAACCTCTCCATTCAGAGATGACTGTTTCGACATGGTTCTCTGCATTGACGTGGTGGAACACCTTCCCTCGTTGAGGATCGTCGAAGAAGCACACAGGATATTGGTCAAGGGAGGCAAATTCCTCTTGAGCACAGCAGACAAGAAGTACGAGCTAATCCTCGAGATTCTGGAGAGGCTTCACTTGAAACTTCCCGAAGGCCCCCACACCTGGAGAGAACCGAAAGAGATCCTACAAAGGGTGTCGAAAGCGGGTTTCTCATGCACGAAACGATCAAAGGCCCCTGTAGTATTTTATGAGTGCACGAAGAGCTAAGGTGTGCCCTGGAATCTATTGTCTTACAGACTCGCGACAGCTGTCTTCAACTGCCCTACTTGTGAGAGAACCAGAGCAAACGCGGATAGGCTTTTAGCGGCACAATGAAGCAAGCCTACTGATCACCGCACCCGTAGCCGGGTGACATGTGAATCATCGAAAAGGAGAGAAGGGAATTGGATTACAAGGTGGTTGAGCGAAACATAGCTCGCTTCGTATCGAACGTTGTCTCAGAAGCAAAAGCGGACGGTGTGGTCCTGGGACTGAGCGGTGGAATCGACAGCTCAGTTGTGGCTACTTTATGCGTGAAGGCTTTGGGAAAAGAGAGAGTGGTCGGCATATTCATGCCGGCGTCATTCACCCCATCTGAGGATCAGTCTGATGCAAGATCACTTGCAGAGAACCTCCACATCTCGACCTTCTTCGTACCAATGACCCCGATTGTCGAGAAGCTCTTGGAGGCTGTGCCGATCAAAGAGAGAAAACGAGTTGCCGTTGGCAATGTCCTTGCTAGGATGCGAATGATTGTGAACTATTATGTTGCAAACTCCCTCAACTATCTTGTCACGGGAACCGGGGATAGGTCTGAGATCCTGATGGGCTACTTCACCAAGCACGGGGACGGCGGCGCCGACCTTCTACCAATCGGCCACCTATACAAGACCGAGGTGAGAGAACTTGCAGCACATCTTGGGCTCCCATTAAGGCTTGTCAGCAAGCCGTCGTCACCTCAGTTGTGGAAGGGACAGAGGGCAACTGATGAGATTCCTGTGGACTACCCCATGCTGGATCGGATTCTCTGCGGCCTCTTCGACGCGAACCAAGGCGCGAGTGATGTTGCGAATGCACTCGACATCCAGCTGGATGTGGTCGAGGGAGTACAGCGAGCGTTCGAGCGCTCGCAACACAAGAGAACCGTTTTGCCTGTGCCATCGCGAACACCCCCGGACCCGCACATCTGTCTTAGCAACGGGACCAGATGAAGAAGACGATCAGCTTGCCAGCATACAGGCTCCGGCCTATAGCCAAGCTTTCACAGTAATCTGATCCACTCCGCCCTGCGTCGCCCACTACTTATAAGCATTCACAGCATACGAGAAGTGAGAAAGATGTCCGATGTACTCGTATTCCCTGCCAGGTACTGGAGAACGAGCAACACCCTAATTCCAGTCTGATATCTCGCCCATGCTGACACAGAGGAAATTGGATGACACCGGAGACCCGAAGTGATCAGCTGAACATGGTCAGACTCGGCATGAGACGCAGAATCTTCCGCTATTGGTACTACTTCAGAGTCGGCTACGGAACCTATCTCACGTATCTCTTGGGAATCGGCTCAACGATCATCACAGTCTACTACCTCATGATCAAATCGATACCAGCATTGCAGTCGATCTTTCCGAACCTCTACGTCTTCGCCTCTGTCTTCTTCATCGTGGGCATACCGTTGGCAGTTGCGCTCGGGTTCGCGCACTTCAAACGGACAAGAGCGTATTCAAGCGAAATGGACATATCGCAAGAGACGAACCCATTCAACTTCAGGCCGTACCCAGGCAAGGAACAGGAACTCTTCGTACCATTTGCGATCATTCAAATAGACATGTTCACTGGACTTGCCAAGCAACTCGGCATGCTCACACCGGAGCTTCAGCAGAAGCTCGATGAACTTCGCGGAAAGTATCAGGTACTTGCAACGGGCAAAGACTACAGGCTCCTAGAGAAAAAGTAGAATGAAGCACGCCTACCTTGTGCGGTGTGTCTTGGCCGCTGGATGGAAGACTAGCAGCAGCCTGATTCAGTCTTCGCTTTCCTGCGATTGCCCCCTTCAACAATGCAACGAGAATTGAGACGGTCCCGATCAGAAGCGAGCCGTGTGCACTTACTCGACGCGTCTCACGCAACTTTGGTCTCGTTCCACCGTCATGACGACTGCTCTATCAAGACATTTGCCTCAGCATTCGCGGATGCGTCGCGTCGTTTGCTCCGACTGGAGATCAGATCGACACAAGATCGGCAGCAGAGAACCAAGCGTCTACTAATCAGACTAAGCCTACTGACCGACACCTTCGAGCGCTCGCAACACAAGAGAACCGAACTGCCCATGCCATCGGGAACACTCGCCCACCCTCTTGTCAGCAATCCCACCAATGGCGCCTAGTGAAAAGAAATATTGGTCCACGGCGCATACACGTTGCGACCGGCACCCCGCATTCCCCTGATTGCACCAAGTGAGATTGCAGAAAGATACTCATGCTCGCATAGTGGGTCGTCGCGCCCAGACGCCACCTCATAAGTGTATATCGTGCAGACTACCTCTCGCAAGTCGGCGAAACCCGGGCAGTCACGACGTACCCTTCCCTTGCAAACTTGACCTTGTCAACCTTCTCGAGAACAAACCGCGTGTTCTTCAGTTTTCTCCTGAGCATGAACTTGGCCTCTGCATACGGTTGTACCGGGAAGTCCAGAACCAGAAGCCTTGAGCTAGGATTTCTCCCGAGAAGCTCAAAGACCTTGCGCGCAATGATCTTCCTCCAATGCCTACGGGCTACGTTTGTGTCGAACAGCAGCCTTCCTGAATCATTCTTGAGAAGAGAACGGAGCCGCGACAGGAGATCTTCGGTCACAGGAACGTGCACGCCCAGCACTCCTATTGAGATGATCGCGTCAAATGCAGCTACACCTTCTCTCAGAGGCAGACTGAAAATGTCCGCTCTCACGAGATCTATTTCAGGTGCCCGATTTTCGAACTTGCGTTTGGCCACATGGAGCATTTCTGTGGACAAGTCTATCCCGATTATCCTCACGCAGTTTTGAATCGCGGCAAAACTCCTCCCCGTGCCACATCCGAGATCCAGAACAGTTGCGTGCTTCAACTGTGATGTGAAGCCAGTCACTATTCTCTGGATAGACTCGTTGCCTCGCAAGCTAGCACTGTCGCGCGGACTGTCGTAGTCGGGGGCCCTTTTCCTGTAGAAGGCGATCTCCCTACGCTTGTACGCGCTCTGCATGAACGTTCACAGGCGTGAGGCTAAAGTTCACTCCGAGAGAGGTGACATCGCAGTGTCTACAAATCTCGAGCTGCTTGGTGAATGTCTTCCAAACTGGCATTCTGCGCATGACAGCGTTCCAGCTTTCCCTGACTAGGTTCCCGAACGTCATCACGCCCTCAGGATCGTGACAGCACGTAGCAACGTCGCCGTTCCACATTATGAAAGGAAACGGCGCACATCGATTCATAGCGCCCTTGAGGACATAGGTGCCGTCTGGTCTCCTTTCGTACTGGGAATAGTCTTCTGAGGACAGAAATCTCTCTTTCAGGGTCTCGGCGTCGCCGGGATTCATTTTGGAGTACATGATCCAGTCCCGTTTCAGACTCTCCAAGTCGCACGTGAGTGTGGGCAGAGTGAAGTATCTCAAGGCAAGTTCGTCCACGCCGAGCTTGCTTGCTAGCTCTCTTATCTGGGGAATCTCCTTTGCGCTCTCCTTATGAAGAAGCGTCTGTTGTATGACCATGGGTTTCTTCGCGCCGACTCTTCGCTTATAGTCGCAGAGAGCCTTGACGTTCTCGGTGACCTGTTCGAAGCTGCTGCCCACACGATACATCTCATGTGTTCGCTTCGTTGCTCCATCAATCGAGACGTAGATCACATCCACACCGGAGTCTACAATCTCCTGAGAATTGAAGCCCCCCAAGGCTGTTGCGTTGGTAGCTATCGAAACCTCGATATCAGGCCTTGTCTCCTTCCCCCTTTTGATAAGGCCGAATATCCGCTTATGCAGTAGGGGTTCTCCTGCATAGTTCAACCGCATCCACTTGACCGAGGACGGAAACTTGCCCATGATTGTCTCGAAGTCTCCTTCAGCCATGAACCCCTTCTTCCTCTTGATCGACGGCACAGGACATACCGGGCAGCGCAGGTTGCAGGCGTTGGTCATTTCCAACGTCACCGCCGGTATGTGCCTGACGTAGAGCGGTATCCCCAGCCTTGCCAAGTGAGCAAGAAACGCAGGTCGTTCCACAACGTAGCGGTACAGTGTGCTCAACGTTGGCATGCCAGCAAATCTCCCTTACGCTTTCCGGGGACTCCCCGTGCGCTCTCCCGATCTATAAGCATTAAGACGTTCAAATCATTACTTGGAATGAGCTAGTTCCTCGAAGAGGCCCAACCATTTCTTGACAACCTTTTCTATGTCATAATGTTCTTCTACGAATCCTCTCGCGTTCCTGCCGAGCCTGAGGCGTAAGGCTTCGTCGCTCATCAACGTATCCACTCTCTGAGCCATCTCGGATACGTCTCTGACTTGGAAACCGAGCTTGTATTTGGCTGCAGCACTGTCAGGATCAAGAAAACCCACATACGGCACACCGTGCATGGCTGCTTCAACAAGGACGTTTGGGAATCCTTCCACTTCGGAAGTGCTGACAAGAACCTTCGCCTTTGAGTAGATGTCTGGAAGCTCGTTGGGCTCTCTTAGCCCCAGCAGCAGCAGATTGGATGGCCGGTTCCTCATCGGCTCCACATCCCCAACCATGACAAATTGATACTGTGGGAGCATTCTAGCCAAGTCGGCATAGAGCCAAGCCCGCTTGTACGGTGCGTCCCTGGCTACCCACAGGACGTAACCGCCTTTTCTTGACAAGTCCTGGCAGGGCAGCATAGGGAAACCGTCTGGCATGAACCTAACCCTCTCCTTGTCCACGTATTCTGCGAAGGCTCTGGCTGTGTCCATGCTGTTGGCTGCGATGATGTCGGCGTCTCTGACGCCTCGGAGATAGAGTGCCTTGGTGTCGTCACGCCATCTTGAGCGACCGCACGTGAAAGACAGATCCGCATCCCACAGGCTCGTCGATCTGAACACGAAGGGCTTTGTCTTCTTCTTGCAGAAACTGGCCACATAACCGGTCGGATAGCCCGCATTCACCTGAATATAGATGTCAGCGTCCACCTTCGATAGGACGGATTCGTAGCCACGCATCGAAATCTTGAGAAAGAATGATCTGAGTTTTGAGGTCACGGCCTTGTCTTGTCGTCTCGGGCCAGCCCCGCTAGGCCCCTGCGAAGCTGAACCTCCGGGGGTCCTATTGAGTGCACGGTAGGACTTCACCACATTCTGAATGGTTCTAGCAAGCCACCCGGGCACTTGGTGAAACTGGATTGACTGATGTTCTATACACCTCATTGATGCATAGTGAACCTCGATGCCTTCCTGCACCAGTCGGTCAGCCAGAAATGCCATGGCCACTTCTGCTCCGCCGATCTTGCCGCTGGAAGGATGCTCAGCCACGAAGCAAATACGCAGATTGACCCGCCCCCATGTCCTGCTTACGAAGACACTCTCATGATAGACCCTGACTAGCCTATACTATCGCGTCTGCTGCGTGGTATAATTTCATACCTCGTTGTGGATTGGATACTATGTCTTGATCTCACTGTCCATTGGGTGTCGCAGTACGGCTCGATGGTGTTTCCATCTTCGAGGATACACCGTTGACCATGCAAGCTTCATGTCTCCCCAAGACCCTTCAGCTCATAGTATTCGGGGCATCCTCGTATTATCTGCATGAGGATCTCCTCGTCGTAGATTCTAAGACTACTCTTTCCGGGAGGGGTAAGTGGGTGTAGCAAGACTACCGAATGATCCTTCTCCACTAGCTGGCGAAGGCGTAGTCCAAAAAGGTGAAAGTCCACGGGAATCTCCCTGAAGTCATACAGCAGTCTTGTCCGGACTCTTTCAAACAGGTTGTAGTGAGATCTGTGGTAGGATGAGTCACATACGCATCCTGATTCACTGAGAACCTTCAGTACGGTGTGATCCGGCTCCAACCTTCCAATCCTGAACAGACTCGGATCACCGACGTAGTCACGCCATCGTTCCACGTCTCGAAGCGTCATCCGCTTCTTCTCGTCAGGCGTGTAGTTCTTGAGACAGTCGCCATCGCTTTCCCAGCCCCTGAACTCAGGCTGATAATGCACGTGCGAGTGAAGACCCACACCATTTCTCTTCCGGATTTCTCGAACCAGGTCTTCACATTCAGCCAGCACTTCAGGTGTCAGGAAGAACGTTCCCGAGGCGTCATGCTCATGCATCTCATCAAGCACCCGCGGAACATTGTGTTTGATACCTTCAAAGGACGGGGGGTCAATGTACTCTCCCGTGCCGGCGTAGTCTCTCTCCAAGTCAAATGTTAGGTGTACCGTGCGCTTCTGCAAACGACGCCTATGTTCTCGCATTTCACCACCCTGCCAAGCAGCCTCGTTAGAACTGCAGGAGGCAATAGCCGCCTGCGCCACTTTATGAGCCCTGTGCCCATGCCGAACCTGTCTATTGGTGTGAGACCCGCGGAGCGGCACAACTCTTCGAGCTCTCCAAAGCTGTACGTATCCTGGTCGGTCACCTGTGGGTCGTCGTGAGTGGGCACAACGAACATTGTCTTCCTGGCAAGTTCTCCGTGGACTCTCACAGCTTCCAGAAGCTTCTCTCCCCTGAAGTGTTCGATCACGCCGTAGCAATAGGCAAGATCGAACACTCTCCCTATTCGTTGCGGCGCCTCGAAGAGGTCCATCAGTTCTATCTTGACGTGCCCTCCAAGCCTCTCATTGTCACGTTTAGCTATCTCTATGACCCTAGGGTCGTTGTCTATTCCCATGACTTCGTAGCCCATAGATGAAAGCAAAATCGCCAGCAAGGCACTTCCGCACCCAAGCTCTATCAAGGAGGAGCCCTTAGGGGCGTGCTTCAGGATCCAGGCAAGCATCGGCTGTCTGAAACTGTAGTAGTGGTAGACGAACAGTGGGAAGTTGTCTATTCCGTCCCGTTTGAAATACTCTACCCAATCACCAGGCAATTGAATGTCCCCCTGCGACTTGCTCCAATTCCCTATTATCAGTTGCCCCGGTCAGAAAGACGATTCACCATGTGAATCAGCCCTTGCGGAACTGTGCCGGAGAAGAATCTTGACGGGGTCTAGGCAACGGATGTTGAGATGGTCTTCCTCCAATGCTGGGCTGATTACTTCAGCTTTGACTTGCTTGCTCGTAAACCTCCACAAGCCTCTTGACGGCATGATCTGCGTAGTGGATCTTCACGTAGTCTAGCTGTCGTTGAACCTGCTGCTCCGCCGCCTTTCGCTCCATGAGCAGCTTCTCTATGTCGTCCGCGAACTCTCCAACGCTCTGGTAGCTCCTCAGAGGAACGTTGGGGTAGAACCCCGAAGCCAAATGGTGAACCACGGGTCTGCCGCACGCCATTGCCTCAATCACGGTTGTATCCAGTTGTCCAACGCCAAAGTTGCCGAGCACGAGATCGGCGGCACAATAGCAGTCGGCAATGCTACTGTGCGGTTGCCTATCGATCCACCTCACTCTGAGGCCAAGCCTACGAGACAGCTCGTAGGCTTTCTCCAAATCAGGACCATACCTAATCACTGTGAGTGTGATGGGCTGATTCACCAGCGAGACTGCCTGCATGACCTTGTCCGCGCCCTTAACCCCGAATTCGACGGGTGAGGAATACAGCACCCTGAACTCTGCACCGTACTCCGGGAATGGGGAAGCACTGAAAAGCTGCGGATCTATTGGAATGGGGAAGTACTCAACTTTGTCTGTGTACTGTCTTATCTGCGGGACTATCGTGGGTTGTGAGCTGAGAACATAGTCCAAGTTCTTGAGATTATGCCTGACCATCCATCCCCATTTCGAGTGCAGCGTATCTCTCACATCGGAGCCGCAGGCGTGGCCTACAATCGGTTTCCTTCCCATCTTCAGAGCAAGATAAGCATCCTGAAGAACGTAGAACACATGATACAAGTCGGCCTCTGCTAGCAGGATTCTGGCTGTGATCCCTACAGTCTTGGAGAGAACTTCTCTTGATCTTGGTATGTGTTTCACGTCGTATGGCAGGTACTTGGACAGCGCCTCGGCCATCCAGCATATGTCGTTGATCATGCAGACTTTCATTTACGCGAGCCCGGGGATCCGCAAGCCCGACTGATGCCTATGAATCTTCTCTTGACCTATTCTCGTCCACGCACGGTGTTCATGCTATTCCTCGTCGCCCTTTGACGTGCAAATTGCTGCCACTGTTGCCGCGAAGAGTCTTCTTCTGAGCACGCACCAAACAACATAGGGAAGGATCTTGCGCAAAACGGTGAATGTTGGACCATCGGGGTCGCCGAAAGCGAGAAATGTCGTTATTTCGAGCCCGGCCTTGCGACACATTGCCTTGAAGCTACTCGGGGTGTGGGGATGTATGTATGCTGCAAGTGCGTCCTTCTTGGTATCACACCATCTTGTCGGGATGCTTACGACGACATATTTCGCGACCTTGCACTGTTCCCTCATAGCAGTGATGGCCTCTTCAGGGGGGAAGTGTTCCAGGACTCCGCTTGAGAATGTCACGTCGAATCTCCTGTAGTAACTGGAGAGATCAAAAAGATCTCCTAGCTCCAGCTTAACCGAACTTTCTGCTACGCCCAAGGCGGTCAGGACAGTTCTTGAGTGCGACAACATCTTGGGATCTATGTCTATGGCCGTCACGTCGTACCCCAGTAGGCTAAGAATGGCTGCTGACCCACCGAATCCGCATCCTATCTCAAGCACCTTTTTCGGAGGAGGGAGCAATCTGAAGATGGAGATGTATGTCGGTGCGCCGTACACCCATTCGTCATAGACGAGCTTGAAGAGTCCGCCAGCCCTAGTGACTTGCTTGCAGAACCAGTCATCCCACTCGTTCATCCGGCGTACACCCCGCAGTTCTTCCGTTCAGGCCAGCTGAATCCAGCCAAGGGTCGACAACTGTTGAACGCACCGAAACCGTGAGCCAGAGTTCTCAAGAGACTGCTACGTTCTTGCATTGCGAAAAACCTTCGAAGTGACTACGAGGGTATCACCGCTCGATCTGTCTTGGTCTCCCGAATACTGACCGAACTCCTTGGTGCTTCTCAGGTACAGTCTATCTCTCATGCCTAACATCTTTGGGAAAGCACTATGTAAAGGATAACTCGCGTTCTGTTGAGCCCCTCAGACTGTGGGCAGCCTGAAGTAATTGTGGATGAAATAGTAATAGCAATTCGTGTAGAGGATGATTCCGGCAAGGATTATTCCAACCCATTGTGTTTTTGTGAATAGTCTGAACCAGGTTCTATTCGCAAGAATTGTAGCAGCATGATCCATACCAAACGCGGCAAGCGGGATTACTACTGGAAAAAGAATGAAAGTAAATCTGATTTCCGGCAGGGTGGGCCATGCGAGCAGTAGAACTGAACCTGCAAGAAGAATCCTAACGAGCACTTTCAAATGCTTATCTTCAACTAGGAAGAAGCCCAGAATCAGGAATGGAATCAACGCGTGGAAGCCACGAGTGATTGTATCGTAGAAGATTACTGGATAAGCGAAGGCGCCTGCATATGCGCCACCGGCATATCTTATTCCTTCGCCATAGAAGCTCAAGTATGTTTTGCCAACTACTAGGAGGCCCCAACTAAGAGAGATTGCAGCAGCGATACCCAGAGCAACAATTGTGTAGGTCAATCGCTCCTTGGTACGTTGCGACAATAGAAGAAACAGCATCAAGAATGCTAGAACTATGGTGATCTCCTTGACAAGCAGACTCAGACCAAGCAACACACCCGTGACTATTCCAGATTTCACACCGGGACGAGACCAAAAACACAACGTGTAGAACATCACAGCAAGCATGGCGTACGCAGGGCCGTCAGTTTGAACCGCAACACCCCAAACTAGGGTTGGGCCTGCTGACGCATAGCAGACACCAGCAATGTAGCCGAGTAGATCATTCTTGAAGAATCTGGCTGTGAATAGATACGTGAAAAACGTGCCTAGAAGTAAAAAACCCAAGTTCACGATCGCGATTGCTGTGCTTGCACCAAAAATGAAAGCAAGTGGTGTTGCCAGCCCGGGTACGACTGGTCTGAGGAAACCATGCCAGCTTAACAGGGGTTCATCATATGTGTTTCCTTGTCCAATACCACGCCAGTGTACTATGGCTTCTTCTGCTGTAGCTTGTCCCATGAACCAGTGAACCATGCTGATGTAGCCCATCGAGTCCCCATGCAAGTTGCCGAAATGCGTCAAGCCCTCGAGTAGAGCAAAAGACAACACTAGAACAATAGGCGTCTTAAGCTTCAGTTGCTTCACCTCAAGATTGGGCGCGGAATACCAAAATCCCAATGAACTGTTCCTCAACTGCTGGATGGGACCCGAACACGAACATCATTACCACCATACCTACAATATGCTCTACACATATACGACGCCGATGTCGCTGCCGATTTCGAAATGGCGACGTAGCGCGTATCTGACGATAGGAGGAAGATAAAGGCGCCCCCATTCAGGTTCGTCACCAAACGAGAAGCTTTCAATCACCTTCAAGCCTGCTTGTTGATGCAGTTTCCGCAGCCTACCGATCGTATACGGTCGCTCGTCAACGCGCGGCACCTTCATGTGCTTGCCTGGGACGACGGACACGATCTTACGTGAAACAGCCTTCATCCCTCGAAGCAGACCTATGGCATTCTCCTCAGGGAAGTGCTCGAGTAAACCTCCACTGTAAGAGAGATCGAACATCTCACCGGAGAATATCCGTGCAACTGCATTGGCGTCGCCAACCCGAATGCTGTAGCGTTCTTTCGGGACATTGAATCTTTCAGCGTTCTCTAGCGCTAGTGCTACCACTCTCTGGTCTAGGTCGATCTGAGTCACTTGGTAGCCTACGCTAGCTAACCACATTCCGAAAAGGCCTGTTCCGGCCCCAACTTCCAGTATTCTTGAACCTGCCTTGGCATGCTTGCATATCTTGGTGTACAGCGGCAGGTTGTAGTCAAAGAGGCTTCTGAGAACTGGCAGAGGATTCTCTATTCCTGAGTTAATTGCATACTGGTACCAATCTCTGCGGCCAGTCTCCAAGTCTTGATTTCCTCGCATTGTCAGACCGCTATCAATGCGATTATCGTTGCGCAGTCGTTAGAGTCGGCAGCAGCAGGTCGTTGAGGCTCGATCACTTCCAAGGCCTTCCTACGTCCCGCTCTTTCCTCCGATAAGCAGCCAGCCTCTGTCGCCTGCTGCGTGGTATTCTATTCCTGCCGCTGAGAAGTCTATACGTTTCCACGCCTCTTCAACATTATCCAAAACAAGCTTGCAGTTCACAAGGTTCTTGAGAATCGTCGATTCAGGGACGGCCATGTACGCTCGGTGCCCCGCGACCACGACGATTGCGTCAAATTCCTTCATTCCCTCCGGAAAAGCGAAAGTCTCCGTGCCGACGATCTGCCTTATTTCATTATGTGAGTAGTAGGGATCGTGGACTTTCACCTCGATGCCCTTTCCTTTCAGGCGCGAGACAATCTTGAGCGTCGGGCTCAATATGTGGACCTTGAGGTCGCCCTTGTAGGATAGCCCCAGCACGCCGACCTTCTTGGCATCTCGCGACGCTAGAGCGTCGGCCACCATGACTGGTAGCTCACTGTCAGTGTCCACGGCCGCTTTCAGTATTGACAATCTCTCCGGATGTCCCGTTCCGGAGAGAAGGTACTGTGACGAGAGGGGGATACAGTATCCTCCGGTTCCGAAGCTGGGGTGATAGGTTCCTATGTTCCATTTGGTCCCCACCAACTTCAGAACCTCGGTCATATCCACGTTCGGATATGCAAGCGAGAGTTGGTTCGCCAGCGTAATCTCCACATGCCTGTATGCGTTTTCAATGCTTTTCACCATCTCGGCGTGCCTGTGATCTACTGCCGGTACGAGATGGTCGCATACGATTGAAAGCACGTCCGTCATCAGTTTTGTTGTCTCTGGAGTTGTTCCGCCGACGACGCGAGGGAGGGTTTTGAGGTTCTTTTCTGGGCTTATGAACCAGTCCCTCCTTGGGGCCACGCCCACGTGAATGTCGCGGCCAACCCGGAGACCAGCCGATTCCAGGATCGGTATCACGAGTTCATCAGTCTTCTCCGGAGTAAGGGTGGATTCTATTATCATGAGTAGAGAGCTATTCCGTTTGGCTTCGATCTTCGCTATCTTCTCCGTTACATCCTTGAGTGCTCCGTCCCAAGGTTTGTCTCCCTTTTCCGTCGGTATCGCAATCAAGTGAACTGCAATCTCGTCTTTCAAGAGCTCCTTCCAGTCTGTGGTTGCCCTGATCATTCCGGCATCAATCAGTGGCTTTGGATCGAAGCCAAGCCAATACTCCAGATTTGCAACGGGCACTTTGCCTTCGTTTACGGCTTGAACAATGCTTGGACTGGTGTCGGTGCCCAAACACTTGACACCATTCGCTGCAAAGTTCACCAGTGTTGAGTATCCTATGTAGCCGGTTCCCCAAACGCCCACTAGTCGTTGCCCGCTAAGCAGCGCGTGTTTCAAGTCCATCCAGGTCACTCTCGCGCAATCCAGGTTCTCCTGCGTCACGCTCGCAGTACTCTTAATGTTTTCTCCGGACACTCGATTTTGTACCGTCCCACAACATATTGCATGCTATTGAGCTGAGCAACTAGAGCATACTTGCATGAAGTAACTATGGCAGTAGTCTAGTTCAAAGATTGCCAGAAGTCCTCTTTTCTCGCAGAACACATCGCAGGACCACAATGTGCAAGATGACGTGGGATAACACACCGGTTACTCGGCTTTTTAGATTTGACTGCCGAATCATTTCGAGTATTGGAGCTGTATGTTTTTTTTGTTGCATTGCTACGCGATCGGAGGCGGAATTCGTGTCCAGCAATTGCCCTTGCCGCGTTTATCGGCGGCTTCTCTCCTCTACAGCTTGCCTTTCCCATGATTTGAATAGTGTTTCCAGATCATCCTTCAGATCGGTCCCGGGACGAAATCCCAAGGCTTCCTTGGCTCTAGTGACATCAGCAACGCTATGCTTGACATCGCCGCTTCGGGGAGGCAGGTAGAGTGGAGACGGGGACCTCCCGCCAGCGATTTGACCAAGGACACGCGCTAGCTCTGTTACAGTGACAGGCTTTCCGGATCCTATGTTGTAAGCCATACCCAGAGCGGCGTTCGTGCTCATCGCGAGCATGTTAGCTCGGACCACGTCTCTCACATGCACGAAGTCTCTGGTCTGGCTTCCATCCCCGAAGATGTTCATCGGCTTGCCGTCTAGCAGGCTGCGAATGAAGGCCGGTATCACGCTTGCGTAGCCACTTGATCCCTGTCTGGGCCCGAAGACATTGAAGTACCTCAGGCACACTGTGGGCAATCCCCGAGCTTTCCAAAAGCTTAGGCAATACGCCTCACCGGCTATCTTCGAGGCCGCATACGGAGACAATGGTTGAAACGGTGTATCCTCTGTCACCGGCAATCTCGCGGGATCCCCGTAGACAGATGAGGATGATGCATAGACGAAACGTTCTACTCCTTCTTCTGATGCGGCTGCAAGTAGGTTCAGGGTGCCTCTGACGTTGACATCATCCGTGTACATGGGGTCATTCATCGAGAGAGGGATGCTCACCTGAGCGGCTTCATGGAAGACCGCATCGATATTCCGAATTGAATCCTTGACAGCCTTCTGGTCTCTTATGTCTCCTTTTAGAAATTCGATTGTCCGTTTCCTAATGTGTTCCTCAAGATTTGTGATTGTGGAATTTGAGAGGTTATCGAGCACCCTGACTTCGTGTCCCTCAGCGACACACCTGTCGACAATGTGGCTCCCTATGAAGCCAGCTCCACCTGTCACAAGAATCTTCATGCCTCTGTGTCCACCACGATACAGAAAACCTAGCCACCAGAATAGGTGTGCAGCCTTCTAAGCCTGATGCCCCAGGATCTCGAAGACATCAGAAAGCTTTCCCATCTCGAAAGTAGGCTTCTCGTTTGCCAGCTTAGGGCTGCTCGGGCGGTTCGCCCCCGTCTTCATTCTCACGGAGGTTCGCAAACGTGGGCAACGCCCATGAATCTTCTCTTGACCTACTCAGACCTGTCCCATTCTTGTGTTCCTTTGCGGTTCGCACATTACCTGTCGCGTGACTGTAGAGTTACATGGAATCGACGGTGGTGGCAGTTACGTTGAGGGCTGCCTCGATTTGCCATTCTATCCGACGGCCGTTGCATACACACTGTAGGTATATGCTTGTGTTCCTGTCACTGCATATATCGCGGGTAGAGTTCCATCGTAGGTGTGAGCCATGTATTTGTCGGTTCCACCGGCCTTAGCATAGACGTTACCTGATCCACTCCCTGAGGTGATTTCGTTTCCATCCATGATTTGGTGGATCTAGTATGCTGGCATTTCCGGCGGATCCATGTGCGTGCTGTGCCTGCGTGTCTGGTCTATCTGATCCGTGAGTAAAACGAAAGGTTTCCGTCTTTTCGCCCGTTGCGTCGGTTCTCTCCTGCCGGCGGTGGGCTCCCTACCTAGGGGGTACTCTTACGCTTCGTGAGCGTTCGTTGATTTCCTCTTTTCCATGGGGAGGTATCTGTCATGTGTCCCTGATGATGCGTATGGATGATCGTGTTTCCCTCTCACTGTGTTGTCAGAAGACTGCATACATCTATTATGCGAAGGCCACAGAGAGGTACTGTGAGGCGCCGGGTGAAACAACCGTGAATAGAACTACGGTCGGTCTCATAGTCGCCTGCGTGGTGCTCCTATGGGTGGTCTTCCCGATCTTCATAGAAAGTCCTGACCGCGTCCTCGCCTTGACTGCCAACCCTAGCATGAACAGCGACTGCCCCACTGGGTCAGCATGTTTCACTCTGGAATTACAGAACCGTGGACCATGGCCCATCGCAATCGACATAATAGAACTGAAGTTCTATCCATCCTTAATCGGTCCGAGCGTGAACGTGAACTATTCGGGATCCGGGCCGGACAAGTCCCTCATGCTAATGCCATTCACAGGGCAAACGTACA
>Ga0315279_10003667_pt1 | contig 21166 bp, 21 predicted proteins | sample YL17G06_20_MG_FD_203694 | JGI IMG/M metagenome (GOLD analysis project Ga0315279, IMG submission 203694) | Sediment microbial communities from Yellowstone Lake, YNP, Wyoming, USA - YL17G06_20 | ecosystem: Environmental > Aquatic > Freshwater > Lake > Sediment | place: USA: Wyoming | collected... | reverse complement strand
AGTGTGTCGCCAAAAACGTAGTCCACTGCTGGTCTAAATCGCTCTTGAAATACCAGCTGATCCGTGACAGGACCAACAACATCCTCTACTGCCTTAGGGACTCCCGTCTTCTTCTTTGGTCCTGCCAAGTTCGTGAGGGGGATGAGCTTGACTCGTCCTACCTTGGTTTTCTTCAGGAGTTCGATGCAGGACACGGCGGTTTCCATGTCCTTCACGACCAGTGCTTTCATCCAGCCAGACGCAGCGGCTTCAATGGCCCTGAAGTATCCATCCTTCACCTTGACGAGCGCTGCGAGCCTACCGTAGACGCCTCCCACGGCACCTGCTTCAGCCATTTCCTCGATTAGGCTCAGTGCCATGTCTTCTGAGGCGAAGTTTTCTGCAAGGTTCTTCTGGGTCTCAATTTCGACAAGTGCAAAGTTGGCGCGTCTGGCTACTTCGTTTGCGTGTTGTATTTCTTTGGCTCGCGGCACTTTCAGTTCGGCGTACTGATTGATCTTCTTCTCGGTATCCTGTAGTCTCGTCTCTTCGTCGCGTTTGACGCTGCCCAGTTCCTCAATGCGCTTCGTGACGTTTTGGAGCAGAGATTCGTATTCTTCCTTGCGGATTCGTAGGGTTCTGAGGTGATTTTCGAGCAAATCGATTTTTGTTGCGCTAGCCTTGATTTGGGCGTTGAACTTGATTACTCGATGTGTAAGGTTGTTTATCGAGCGTTCTAGGTCTTCGGCTTCCTTGGAGTTCTCACCAAGCTTTTCCCTTAACTCCGCAAGTAGTTTCGAAGATTCATCAAACAGTGTCTGTTTGGTTTGCATCGCCTTGAGCAGCCGGTCTTTCTGAAGCCTGAGTTCACGTAGCTCCTTCTTGGAGCTGGTGACTTTCTGTATTATTTCCGCTGAGTTTTGTTGTAGTTCGTTCTTCTGCTTTTGAAGTGACTTCATGTTCGCTTCGATTGCATTCGTTTCGGCTCGAAGCGATGCAATTGTAGCGCCAACATCACCCATCATGCCTTGGAGTTCAAGGAGCTTGCTGCTACCCTTCTCAGTCATTTGGTCATCGTATTCTTGCTTCTCGGCTTCAAGTTTTGATTTCTGTTGAATGAGCTCATCTCTCTTCCTTTTGAGCTCTTGTAGGTGCTGCTGGTTCTGTGTGATCTGTTGGTCTAGTTGGCTCGCTTCTTCCTTTGCCTTCTTGATCTTGTACGAAACGGCCTTGGCTTGAAGTTGGTTGATTTCCTTGCGAATTTGCAGGAACTTTAGGTAGTCGTTGCGTTCTCTTTCCAGCGATTCAACACGTTGCCGGACTTCATCGATTTTTGCCGATGCCACTTGCAGATTGAGATCGGCCTTCTGCAGTTCTGCCTGCGCAGACTCCTTCTTGGTATCGTATACTGCGATCCCGACCATGTCTTCAATTATCCTGAGGCGTTCTTCCGTTGTGACTTCGGCTAGTCTGGTTATCGCGTGCTGCGGGACGATATTGTAACTTGAAACCTGGATGTCCGCAGAGGAGAGTATGTCGGTTAGCTGCTTCCTTGAGATCTTCCGACCGTTCAGCCTATAGATGCCCTCTCCGCCACGCCTGAATTCTCGAGAAATGGTAACGGCTTCTGAGTCGATGGGTATCCTTCGGTCGTGGTTGTCAAATTGCACAGCGACGTACGCGGAGCGGGAGGAGGCTGCCAGGGCTCCTTTGTGGATTAGGTCGCCGATTGTTTCTCCCCTAAGCTCCTTTGGGCTGAGTTCTCCTAGCGCGAACTTCACCGAGTCGAGAATGTTGGATTTCCCGGAACCATTAGGGCCAGTTATGATCGTCAGGCCGCGGCCTAAGTGGACGGTTGCCTTCTTCCCAAAAGTCTTGAACCCTCTCAGGTCAACTCTCTTGATATAGACCAATGACTGATCATGCTCGCCGCGGCGAATGCGCGAAATTCTGTTGCTTCAGCACCTTTCGCGAGTCAGCGACTGCTACAAAGTTGCGAAGATAAGGCTTGGTTACACTTTCATGATGATTTGTATGGATAAACCCGTGTCAAATTTGGCATAGCGCTGCCTTTCAGGACTGGGCAAATCAGACAAAATCTACTAAACGTCTGCATAGAACCGGTTAACGGTTAAGGGCGGAAAATCACCCGACCCGCTATATGTGATCTCCAGCACGCTTGCTTGAGATAACTACGCGCCGAATCTACGCTTTCTCCGCTGATAGGTCCTAACGGCTCTGAGGAGATCGATTCGTCGGAATTCAGGCCAGTAGACATCGAGGAAGATGAATTCACTGTAGGCTGCCTGCCAGATCAGGAATCCACTGAGTCGTTCCTCGCCGGACGTTCTTATGATTAGTTCAGGATATGGGTTTGGAAGGTGAGATGTGTAGAGGTACTTTGTGAATACATCCTCATTCACCGAATCTCCGTCAAGGTAGCCGCTCTTTACCTCGTCAATTATGCGTTTGGCGGCGTCGACGATTTCTGCTCGACCGCCATACGCCACAGCAATATTCAGGTAATGTTCATCGTAGGAGTCCGTTGCTTTTTCGACCTCGGCCAAGACCGATCTCAAGGAGTCAGGTAGGAGTTCGAGGCGTCCGATGGCCTTCACGTGAACCCGATTATTGTGGATTCGTTGGTCCGTGATGAGTTTCCTTGCCTCAACCTCTATTATTCTCAGAATGGTGGTGACCTCTTCCGTAGGTCTGCGGAAGTTTTCGGTTGAAAAGACGTAGAGGGTTACCGTTCTAATTCCTAGGTCGAGGCACCACTGTAGGAAATCCTCCCCGGTTTTTGCGCCGTAGAAATGCCCGTTTAATCGGTCACCGTATTTCGCTGACCCCCATCTTCTATTTCCGTCCAGTATTATGCCAACGTGCTTGGGCATGACATCCGATTCAACTACGTCCTCAAGCCATTTCTCATAGAACTTGTAGGCGCCAATCGCTTTGAGTAGGGTTGGTAGCATGAATTCACACTTGCGCCTGCTCTCTCGCCTTATTACACGAACAATTCCGCTTTATCGGTATCTTCTCAATTGCACCACGAATAATCATGAGCATATCGGGCATTACTTTCCTCCCGATTTCCATGACTCCGATGGCGGAGAGTTTCTCTTGCTTGCCGGCTGCTCTGTTTGAGACAAAGCATAGAGCGGAATAGCACATTTCCAGCTCTCGAGCAAGAAAGGTCTCGGGTGACCCCGTCATTCCGACGATGTCGCCCCCCAAGGTCTCTAGCATGCGTATCTCCGCGGGCGTCTCGTATCGGGGGCCCTCCGTCGCCGCAAGAACCGCATTGTCCCAAGTCCTAGTCTTGGTACGCTTCGCCGATTCAATCAAGGTAGTCCTCAGTTCCGGGCAGTAGGGTTGGGACACATCTATGTGTGTGACAGGGGCGCTGTCAAAATAGGTCACCGCTCGGGATTTTGTCATATCCAAAATGTCTTCAGGAATAGCCAAATCGCCGGGCTTGTAAGCCGAGTTTATGCCCCCAACTGCATTCGTTGCAATTATGCGCTCAACACCTAGCTGTTTCAGGGCGTGGAGGTTCCCTCTGTAATTCACCCTGTGTGGGGGGAGATCATGCTTCACACCGTGCCTAGGCAGAAAGGCTACTTCCTCCTTGCCCAATGATCCTACGGAGATGAGAGGAGCGGGACCGTAAGGGGTTCCCACGCGAACCTGTCGCGTACCTTGCAGAAGGTCTTCGAGTCCGCTTCCGCCGATTACCGCAATCCTAGCCATGGTGATGATTACTATCCTACCTATTGCTCATCCTCACTCTCTGGAAGAGTATCCGCCATTAATGCTTGGAACTCCTCGAAAGATAGCTTTCCGCCAGCTCGGAGCTTGGCGTTCGCCGCTTCCTTATACTTAGACTTGATTTTCTCGACTTTCTCTATCTTCGACGACGTCTTCGCTTCGCCAATCTGAGACCGTATTTCCTGTATTCGCTGCAGGTGCTCCCTCAGGGCGAGTGCCAGGTCGTGTCGTTGCTTACTCCGCTCCAGGTATTCGGAATGCTTCGCGTCGGCTGCCTCCTTCTTTTCTCTCAGGGCCTTCACCAGTTCCTGCATTGCCGAATGTGCTTTCTCGCTTTCCTTAGCTATCTTGGTCAGTTCGTCATGAGTGGCCTGCGCCTGAAGCCTTAGCGCGCCGACTTCTATTTTGAGCTGAAGAAGCTTGTCCCTCACATTCCTGAGTCCCTTGTGTTTTACCAGATTAGCCTCGAGCGCACCGATCTTGGCGACCACATTCCTCTCTGTTTTCGGTGCGAGCGGGTTGGTTTGGATGTACCATTCCAAACCCTTGATTTGCTTCGAGAGCTCTGACATGCTTCCGTGAAGTTCCTCGGAAATCTGACGCGCTTGTTCCAAAAGCTTCGACAAAACCTCGCGCTTTCGAGCGGCCGCGGCTTGGAGCTCATCACGTTTCTGTTTGAGCCCCTTGACTTTGGCGTTCAACGCATCGCGTTGAGCCCTCAGCTTCTTGACATCTTCTGAGATGCCCTTTACTTCTGTGTTGAGCGCGTCACGCTGTTTGACTGTTTCATCTATCTGATGTCTGGAGTCGTTGATCGCAGCCTTCTCATCAGCTGTCTTCCTCTTGAGCTCCTCAAGCTCATGGTAGAGATGCTCCACGGGTGTTTGGGTTGATTCCGAATCCATCCGAGCACCTCCACTGGGGTCTACTCTCGTTCCCCGCCCTCGTGAACATATTTTCTTGGAGCGATGAAGACTTGTGAGGCCCCTATAACGATTCCCAATGCTAATGATATGAGTGCGACCTCGAAGCTACTCGGTCTGCCGGCCATAGTCCTCAGGGTAGCAGTTGGGCGTTTCAAAGCAGACCAGCGATTTGACGAATGCGAGGGACTTTGTTCATGATATATTCAGTTGCCTATCCTTCATGTTTCACTTGCAGTTCTTGTTGGGTCAGGATCATTCTTGCATCAACTATCGTTGCTCCGCTTCCATAGACCATTACCGGATTCAAATCGATTTGACTTATGTCCTCGATATCCAGCATCATTTTGGAAGTGGCGTGCAGCATCTGCATGATTGCGTCCTCATCTGAGGGACCTTGTCCTCTCACACCCCTCAGGATTGGGTAGGAATGGGTTTCTCTGATCATCTCTCGAGCATCATGTTCAGTCAAAGGCGCAACTCTGAAGGTTGCGTCCTTCAAGACCTCCACAAATATGCCACCGAGACCGAAGAGCACTGTTGGGCCGAACTGCGTGTCCCTCAGGCCACCAATTATCACTTCCACACCTTTCGGAGCCATATGCTGGACAAGAACGCCAACGATGCGAGCATTGCTGTTGCATTTTTTCGCGTTGGAGATGATTTGATGATACGCATCTTCGACGGCCGTCTTCGAATTCAAACCTAGAACGACGCCTCCGGCTTCGGTCTTATGCAATATGTCCGGAGAAACAATCTTCAGCACTACAGGGTAGGTAATCTTCTCGGCGAGTTTAGCCGCTTCGGCAGCGTTCGAGGCTAGGCCGAATTCTGGAGTGGGCATCTTGTACGCTCTGCATATGTCCTTGGCCTCAGGTTCAAGAAGAACTGACCTTCCCTGCTCTCTCGCAGCTTTGAGAATTCGGTCAACAGCCTCCGGTGGCATAGTTCTTTCTTCCTTTCTTTATGCGGAGAGTTCTTCCCCGGCTGTAAGCACTCTGGTTACTGCTGCGTTTAGGTCCACCAAGCCCGAATTGTCCTTCGCTGAGACAGCAATAGGTTCTGACAGCAATCCGGTGTTGAATACGGCTCTCGCCAGGTCTCTCGTGATGATTGATAGGTTCTGTTCCTCCGAAGAGCGGAGTGTTGATTCGAATCCTTCAGGTTCAGTTGTCCATGAGATGATTTCATCAACCTCCTGTTCAGTGACGAGGTCGATTTTCGAGAGGACGTAGATTTGCGGGAGATTGATTCGACTGTACATGGCCGCAGCTAGGTAGATGTTGGAGACGAAGTTGAGGGGTGAGCGATTGAAGGGCGCGTCCATTAGGTACATGACGGCTCGCTTATCCTCGGTGAGTTGTTGGGCTATGAATCGTCCTCCTTCCCTGAAGGCGAAGAGCTCTATCTGACCTGGCGTATCCGCGAGGACAATGTCCGGATTAGCGTTATCGATCTCGTCTCGGATTTCCTCCAAGTGATCAGCCAGCAAGTCCGACGCCATGATTAGCGCTCCATTTGGTCCAAGTTTGTAGTCGAGCATCAGCTTCTCCAAATCCACATACTGGCGCGCGTCTATGTCCGGATTATACGGGAGAGCCGTCGCGCCAGGGTCGAGGTTAGCAACTATAACGTCTTGGTCACTTTCCTTCAGCCACTCCGAATAGGCTGCGGTGAGGCTGGACTTGCCTGACCCCGCCATGCCTACAATGAACACTATATGCGCCATAGCCTTCAAAGCGACATAGAACTTCAGAGTGTATCAATGCTCCGCTGAAGCCCGGGGTTTACGAGGAAGCCTTTTGGGGGCTCAAATAGCAAGTGTCTGGTGCTGCGATGATGAGCAGGCTAGAACAGGAACTAGTGACTGTGAACCCGGGTACCAGAGCATTGCTATGTTAACTGGAGACGCATCTCGAGTGGTCTTGTGGGTTGTGGGTTGATTCTTGTCTACCCGTCAGGCATGCTCAAATCGCTTAGGATGGCTCACCGAAACTTATTCCCGCGTCGGAAATTCTGAAGGGATACCATTTCGTGCTATGCGCTGCGCCGCGAGCGCTGAACACTCTGAACAGTCTCTTCGTTTCGTCGGCTGATTCTTCGGATTTCATTTCAAGAACCACATCCGATAGGGCCTGTAGGCTGCGCGTGATTGAGGGGGGATTGATTCCAGTGTCATAGACTATCATGGCAACTATGTTCGCTTTGTTCTTCAAAAATCGGCCGCGTTGGTCCAAGAGCCATGGCGCAAGGTACGCTGGATTGAACATTGTGCCAAGTGTTGATAGTGAATCAAAGGCAAACCTCACGGGTTGACCGCTGAATTTCTGAAATGTCTGGTGGGCCGCGATTGAAATATCATTGATCTGGGGAGGTTTTTCAAGCAGGAAATCCAGCACATGCAGCTGACCGTTTCCCTCGCCAATTTTCTTCCTAGCTAGCTCTGCTGAGGTGTCTGTTAACGCAAGAATCGTGTTCTCTTTGGCCCTGAGACCGTCTCGGCAAAACTGTTGAGCGAAAGCAGAGGGAGCCTTCAACAAGCCGGAGTGCCTAACTTTGGGGCAATGATCCCCACACTTGCTTCAATGGTGGGGATGGGTCTCAGGTTAGGCTCGCTCAATATTCTCTTGTTCATGTTCTCGATACTGTGGCTTGTCAACGACATTCCGCCGTTCATCCTAGCAGGGTCAAGAATCATATTTGCAATGTCATTTTACCGGTTGCTACCAACCTCTCTAAGCAAAGTTAACGACCGTTTCCACGCTCCGGTCTACGCTACTGTTCTTGTGGGGATATTTGCTGTGCTCGGGGCTTTGGGAGAAACTTGTATAGTTTGCAACGGAGGCAGTTGGGGTCCTGGCGGAATCGCTGGGGACGTGCTCACCAGCGTCTTTTCGAATGGTATTTACGCCACAGACCTCTTGGACGCGGTATTCTTCAGCCTCTTTGCGCTCGCCGTTGTGCTGTTCCCGTTCCGATTAAAGCGGACTTTTGATGCAGCACCTTTCAAACCGGAGGGAAAGTTGGGCGTCATGGCAATTGGGCTGGCGGGTCTGATTGCCAACCTGATCATTGCATGGTTGTTCCTCACCTCTCCAAAGGACTCCTACAACATACTCTCCCCAACCTCAGACAACTGGTTCGCCATAGGATTCACGGTACTTCTAGGTGCCATCGGCACTCTAATCTACGCATACTACAAGTTCGGCCCCTCAAAGAAGAAGATCGACTACCAGACGGTCTTCTCAGAGATCCCACCAGAGTAGGTCTGCAGTTTCAGTCCGATAATCAGACAACTCGATGTTATCGACGTAGGGATTGGGAATCTGTCGCGATCTCCTTTCCAATACCAAGGTCTTCCTGTTCTCCATTCAGTGCTTCTTGGAGAGACTGATCTTTGCTCGCGTACCATTCAGCTCATCCACAAGTTCTCTTACAGCTCCTGAAAGAACGTGCTCAGCTCTTTTCGGTTCTGAGGAGGATATTGAGAAATGCAGTTCAAGATGGGCTCGCCCGTTTGCTTCGACTCCCCTAGGATGAGATTTGATGTAAACGCCCGGCCAGCGTCGCATCACACGATCGAGAATTGGAGCAAGCGATGACTCCATTATTCCTTTCACCTTGATCCATTTCTCAAGAAATCTCAAGCCGCTAGTTTTCACTGCGATTATCTTTGAAAGAGTGTTGCTGAAGATCGCTTTGGCTTCACTTGGCACGCCTGGCATGCAGAAAACCTCAGTCCTCTCCACACGCAGCCGCACAGCGGGAGCTGTTCCGACAGGGTTCTGAATCGCAGTCCCTCCGGCGGGGATGTAAGCCATCTTCAGCCGCGGTTTTGTGAGTGAAATCCTCCTTCCTGGAAATCTTCGAGCGTAATGCTCGCGAATCATTCCAACAGCCACCGCATCTAATCTCAAACGCATATGCAGAGCCTTTGCAACAGCTTTCAGTGTCATGTCGTCGAATGTGGGTCCGATTCCACCAGTAGTTATGAGAAAGTCCGGTCTCTTCTTGATAGATTCCTTGACTGCCTGCGAGATTTCACGAAGATTGTCAGCGACGATCGTTATTCGTGTGACGTTTCCACCCAGCGATGTGACTTTGGTCGCTAGCCATGCTGCATTCGTATTCACTGTGTTGCCTAAGAGGAGCTCATTTCCTATTGAAAGAATCTCAACAGTGCACGACAATTCCACTAACACTCCGGAAGTGTTCCTTGAAGAGCTGATCATGCAGATTTACGGCATTCGCTACGAGAATCGGGCGGAAGCGAGTGCCGCTCAAGTACTCGGGTCTATTCGGGTTTCTTGTTGGAGAGCCACCATTTCAGGTAATCATTCTGCCGACGTTTGCGTTGTTCTTCGGGGCTTTCGCGTTCGCGCATCTTCATTCTGCCTTCCATGAGTTGCTGCGAATTCACGGTTAATCCGCAACTCTTGCAGGTGTATGATTTGAGGGCGCTATCGTAGCTGAGAACTCCGCCGCATTCAAGACAATAGTTCGTTGTTGGTGCAGTTGGTGTTGTCACTTGATATTTGACTCCAAGCCAGTAAGGCGAAGAACCGCTAGTTAAACCTGTAGCAGCCTACTCGCTAGCGGTAACGTAATAAAATTCTCCTGAACTTTTTTGTTCCTTGTCGAGTTTGCTGTCCGATTTGTTTATGCGCGGACGCTTGGTGTCTGGATCCCGTCTGAAAGTTATTCCCATGTCGGAGAGGAACAAGTTCATCGCATCTCGCAATGGCAACGGACTTGATCCATGCCCATTCCGGCTCGGTAACCCTTTGAAAACCATAATGCGGTCTGCAAGGAAGTCTTGTGCGAGTATGTCGTGTTCTACGACGAATGCGAAGGCTTGACGTGAATCCACCATATGCCTCAAAGCCCTCGCCACTGTTAGCCTTTCCTCAATATCCAAGAAGGCGCTTGGTTCATCGAGTAGGTAAAGTTGCGCGGACTTTCCTAGGCATGTTGCGATGGCAACGCGTTGCAGTTCTCCTCCGCTCAGCTCGGTTATTCTTCTTTCGAGTAGTTTGTTGATGGAGAGAGGGCGCAAGATTTGTTCGGTAAACAATGAGGAAGAGTATTCGTCTGCAGCACTTGTTAGCAGCTGCTCAACTGTTCCATCATAGTCAGATGAGATATACTGGGGCTTATAGCTAATCTGCAATTGATTTTGGCTTGTTTTGCTATAGTATTCCAAAAGTTGGTTGATGAAAGTGGTCTTCCCTATTCCATTAGGTCCAACTATTCCTACAATTTCGCCAGAGTTCATATCCCCTGAATCGACTTCGAGGCTAAAGTTCTCAATCGCTTTGGTTATTCTCGGCCATTTCAACTTCACTTGGGTTTCAACTTCAACCTCTCGAGGGGGCCTCACGTGGAATCGGATAGGTTCATCACGGAACCGCATATTCTCGTCAGCCAAGAACCCGGTTAGGTAATCGTTTATTCCGCCTCGAGTTGGATGCACATGTGAAACGATCCCGTAGACGCTAGCTTGCCCATAGACCAAATAGACCTCGTCGGAAAGGTAATCGAGCATTGCCAAGTCATGTTCAGCGACAAGCACCGATTTGCCCTCATCCACGAGTCGCCTGATGCTCCGCGCCGCGCGGACTCGCTGGTATACATCCAAATGACTCGACGGCTCATCAAACATGTACACATCTGCATTTCTCGAAAGAGCTGCTGCAATTGCCACGCGCTGAAGCTCCCCGCCGCTGAGAACCTTGACATCACGATCCATCAGCGGATCCAGTTCAAGCTCGCTCGCGAGAGCTGCGAGCTTTCCCCGCTCATCGACCTTCCGAAGAATCTGCCTGACTTTCCCTTCGAGAACCAGACCCATCTTGTCCACGTGCTGCGGCTTGTGGACAACTTTCATCTCCTTGGCAGCTAGTTTCTCGAAGTATTCGTATAGAAGTGTTCCGCGATATTGTGTTAGAACGTTCTCCCAGCTGCTTGCGGTTTCGAGAATTCCGAAGTTCGGCGTTAATTCCCCCGTTAGGATTCGAAGGGCGGTACTCTTTCCTGTCCCATTCCTCCCAATCAGACCCGTTACCGTCCCAGATCTTGGGATGGGGAGCCTAAAGAGTTTGAACTCATTCACTCCGTAACTGTGAATGCATTCTCCCTCAAGTTCCTGAGGCAGCTTGACGATGTCGATGGCGTCGAAGGGGCATTTCTTGATGCAGATTCCACATCCTGTACAAAGATCCTCGTCGATGATGGGTTTCTTCTGTCCTGCTACGAATTTTATTGCATACCTCCGGTTCAGGACTTCGGGACAAAAGCGGTAGCACGGTATACCGCAGTCGTCAGGTTTGCAATGTTCCTTGTCTAGTGTGGCTACTCGTAACAATCAGAAACGCCTCTCACAGAAACGGCGGCTAGGTGCAAGTTAGTGAATCGTGTCGAGGGACAGGATTCTTTGGCTGGGCTCAGTCACCACTCCTCTTCTTCTTCCCAGCCTTCATCTTCTCCCCACTCATCATCCGTCCAGTCATTATCTTCTCCACCGTCATCCCAGTTTTCCTCTTCACTCAAGAGAAAAATCTCCAGAGTTAATTCCGCTAAGCCCCCACGGAGTCAGGCTTTAAAACTTTTGGATGATTTTGAGGCATTTGCGACACATCGCGACGGATCTTGGAGATTGGAGACTGGCTCACATCTTCGTTCATGAACGAAGAGCCGCGACGATTCTTCCTCGAGACCCAGACTTCGGCTTACGCATCTCGACAGTCGAGATCGCCCATGGCATAAACGGCGTGTTATGAACCGTTGCCACTCGTCCAGCGCGATCGATCGCAATGACTCCTGCGTGTCCCTTCAATCGCTCAGACGCTTTCCTGACCGCCACGGCAGCGGCCTCAGCCGCCGGTCTCCCCTGCTCCATCAACGAGCAGACCTCCTTAGACATCGCCAACCTGATCGCCACCTCTCCTACACCCGTAACCGTAGCCGCTCCAGAGGAGTTATCGCAGTAAAGACCGCATCCGATTTGTGGAGTATCCCCAATCCTACCCGGCAACTTCAGCATGACTCCGCCCGTTGAGGACGCGGCTGCATAGTTATCCTCCACGTCGACCGCCACGGCGCCTACAGTGTCGCCTTCAAGAATCTCAGGGTGTTCGTCGATTAGCGGACGGTTCTTCCGAATCCAACCGATCCTCGCATCCACATGCCCCTTCTTGAACATCAAGTACCGTCTACGCCGTTCTGCAGTTATTGGATTCGTTCTAGGTAGCGAGAAGGCTCTGGCGAATCTCTCAGCATTCTCTCCTGCCAACAGAACATGATCCGTATTCTCCATGACAAGACGGGCAAGGCGGATTGGATTCTTGACGGCGTGCAGAAGTGCGACGGCCCCAGCGGAGAGGTCTCGTCCGTCCATGATGGCTGCGTCCATCTCAACCGTCCCAGTGTAGGTAAGCGACGAGCCTTTCCCTGCGTTAAACACAGGATCGTCTTCCATGACGATGACGGCCGCCTCGACCGCATCAAGTGCTGAACCGCCACGTGCAAGGATGCGAGAACCTGCAGCTGCAGCCCTGCGCACGCCAACTAGTCCTCTTCTGATGTCTTTTCTCCAGATGCCCGCGCCTCCGTGAACAACGATCTTGCCAACCATTTTCTCTCAGCTCGTATGTGTTTTCCCTGATGTAGCTCAATGAGTAATTGATGAATTCACCCGGTGTAGTGGACTAATCTTTAAGCTGTTTGCAGCTGCAGATAACATGACCGTTGGGGATTGGGTTGGTCCGCGTCCTGCAAGCTGACTTGGAGGGTTTAGCGGAGGCAGCAGCGGTAGTTCGTAATGGTGGACTAATCTGCTATCCTACTGACACGGTGTATGGTTTAGGATGTGATCCTCTCAACGGTTCATCGATTGAGAGGACGATGAGGGCTAAGGGTGAACGAACCAAACCAATGCCAGTATTGGTGAGAAGTGTTCAGGACGCAGAAAGGCTTGCTGTGCTTCATGAGCGAGCTAGAAAGCTCGCTGAAAGGTTCTGGCCCGGTCCACTCACAATGATCTTGCCGGCCAAAGACCTTCTACCATCGATTCTGGTTCCGGAAGGGACAGTGGGGGTACGTTCTCCAAACCATCCAATCTGCTTGAACCTCATAGGATTGTGTTCGGGCGCGCTCGTTGGGACAAGCGCCAACATTGCCGGAAAACCACCCGCAACTTCAGCTGAAGAAGCCGTGGGAGTATTCGGGGACCGAGTAGACCTCGTGTTGGACGGCGAGCGCTCATCCTTGGGAGTTGCCTCTACGGTTGTAGACTTGACAAGGGATAGGTTAACTATACTTCGAGAAGGACCGGTCGGACGTAAGGAGATTATTCGATGCCTTCGCGGGAGTAAGCCAAGATAGCTATTAAGCCGCTGACCTATTTCTCGCCGATTCCAGGTGTTCCGGTTTGCTGAATGACTTCAACCTAGTCATCTCTACGAGTAGAGGTAACGAAAGGAACACCTGCAGTGAGATGTGGTATCTTCTTGGTGAAGTGGGTGATCGCGGTTCAAACATCGAGACAACATCAGTCATCGGCCTCGTTGTGGCAAAGACGAAGCTTGACCCTATCAAGGCGATACAGGATCTGCGGACTCTCCTGAAAGAGAGACCGTGGGAGTTCAAGTACACTCTCAAGTTGTTTCCAATCCAGAAGGTAGTGGAGGCTCGACTTGAGGAGATCGAGAAGGCGGCAGTGACCCTAGCCGAAGGAATTGCTAAGGAAGAAAAATTCAGAATAACCGTGGAAAAACGTCACACCGATCTCTCTAGGACAACGATAATTGACACAATAGCCAAACGGATTGAACGGACCGTTGACCTAGATTCGCCGGATAAGATACTGCTCGTTGAGGTTATTGGTGAACTAGCGGGTGTGGCCTTGATAACGCCGAAAGATGTGCTCTCAATCGAGAAAGAGAAACGAACCGCCTAGCGTCATTATCTTCTGATTGCGAGTAGGGCGGATCGCTCAATCGCCAAACGCTCCACCGCTCTCGTTGAATTTTCTCCCTTTCGAAGTGTAGCCTGAAGCTCCCTTGGGCCAATATCATAGAGGGAGCGAACATTCTTCAATCGTTCATCGGACCATTGATCTACTATTTCGTCACGGCTCTCCTCGTTTAGTAGTTGGCTCACGAGTTCCCCTGAACCCCTGACCTCTTCCTTCGAAGTACCAACCACTACCGCGGCAATTCGCTTAGTTGTCGGGGCGACTCCCACCAGTTTGACGGCCTCACTGATCTGCCTGCTTCCGGAGATATAGAGCAGGACTTCCATGCCGAGTGTTTTCGAGATTGGTTGTTTTGAGCTAAACGATCTGAGAGCATTGAGGGTTGCTAGGAGAAGGAATCTGGAACCTGCGACCTTATCCAAATCCACTAGCTGAAGGCTTGTGTTTGGATGTCTCTCCTGTGCCGCTCGGAGAATCGTATCCACGTTTTCCGGTCTAGTCTCAAACCCGGAGATCCAAACGAATCTTCCGAACTCGGCCAGCTCGAATTGCAAACACTAGGAACCGCCGTTCGAGAGCTGAAACAGCGAATCTATGGTCTTGTTTTCAAAACCACATCGCTCGAGAATCTTTCGAACAGAATCCAATCCCTTGCCGTCTGCCTTGGCTTCGTCAATGAGTAACTTCGTGGCCTCCAATCTCTCCCAGGGGAAGATTATCCAGTCGCTCGTCTCACCTGCGAAGTAATCGGGCTTGAACTTGCTGCGTGGTTTGTAGAAAACTGTTGCAGTCTTGACGTTCGCGGGGTTCTTCTCCTTTACATGGTGCAACGCGACCAGTAGGCTTTCGCCGGTGTCAGAAACATCGTCAACGACGAGAATGTTCTTGTGGGTTATGTCTTCACTGATCGGCTGTGTAACAACGGGTTTCCGTGAGGTTTTCCCAAGTCCGGTGTAGAATTCAATTTTAATGTTGGCTGTGTGGGTGTTCTCTAGGAGATCCGATAGGATTCGTCCGGGTGCCCATCCGCCTCTTGAGACTCCCACAATAAGATCTGGTTGGAAGCCTGAGCGTCTTATCCTGAGTGCCATGTCGAGTAGCATCTCATAGATCCTGTCCCATCCTGGGGCAAGGTACTGCCGCGTGTCTGACATCAGGGCACCGTTCGTTACGGCAACAGGTCTGTTGCCACTATAAGCGTTGTGCGGTCAGCGGAGATGCATCTCCTCATCTGGCGTGAGGGGCCTCGGTGCAGGTCAGTTTGTCCACGTCATGCCGCAGATGAAAACTGTTCAAGCCTGCTTAACAACTCTTCGCATTTGGTTTGCGCTTGATGCGATTGTCAGGACGACAAGCGAACCTACTACACCAATAGTAATAAACCAGTAAATCAACACCTCGAAAAACCAATGCTTCATGGCGGATGTGGCGTCCACGAATGTTAGGAGAACTCCTCTTCGACATCTACTCCATCATCTCTTCAGTCATGTTCGCCTACGGCGCGAACTTCTACTATCTGATATATCGCTCAACTCGCAACGCAACTAAACCGCTCCCCCGTTCTCATTTGGACTTGCCGAGAGTGACGATTCAGCTCCCAATATACAACGAGAGGTACGTCGCGAAACGATTAATCGAGAGCGCCTGCCAAATCGATTATCCCCACTCGAAGCTGGAAGTGCAGGTGCTGGATGATTCAACGGACGACACTGTGGGAATCTGTAGGGAGACAGTTCAGTTCAGTTCAGTTCAGCAATACCACGAGAAAGGAATCAACTTAGTCTACATTCACCGAGACAAGCGCACCGGTTTCAAGGCAGGAGCCCTCAAAGAAGGACTAAAGACTGCTAAAGGAGATTTCGTCGCAATATTCGACGCAGACTTCATCCCTCCCCCAGACTTCCTTCTAACGACACTCCCGTACTTTTCCAGCAAAGAAGTTGGGATGGTTCAGACTCGCTGGAGTCACCTAAACGAGGATTATTCGACCTTGACGAAGGCCCAGGCACTCAGCCTCGACGCTCATTTCCTGATCGAGCAAAAGGCGAAGAGCTACTCCGAGCTATTCATGAACTTCAACGGCACCGCCGGAGTATGGCGGAAGAATTGCATTAGACGCGGGCGGATGGGAAGACACACTGGCAGAGGACCTTGATCGGGTAAGGATACGCATACATTTCTGGTATGAGGCGTACTCCGAGCGGGACTAAGTAAGTCGCAAGCTCTGTGGCGAAGTCAAGTGTCCTATGCCTCATAGTAGACCCCGCAGTGTTCGCAGTGCCAATCCTCGCCTTTCGGTTCATACATCATGGGTCGGAAACACATAGGGCATATCGCCCCATTCAACACCCGTAAAGGTCTAAGGTGTGGTGGCGCGCGCCGTTTCAGTATTTTGCCCAACGGAACTTGAAGGGGCGTACCTGCGAACTTGTAGACAAACAGAGCCGTCGCGAGCGTTGCAGGGATCGCTATCAGTCCTAGAACTAGGAATGTGAGGTTGTTAGTTCCTGCGATCTGAGTAGAGTTTGTTGTGGAAGAGCTTGTTGTTGTGGAGTTCGTGCTTTGTTTCAGGTGGAGCAATGGATTTTCAGTCTGGGAAGCAGTCGGACTCAATGCGGAGATTGCCAGCGTGCCCGAATTGAGCACCGTAACGAACATGAGAATTGTGAGCGTTGCCGCGCGCACGGAGGGCAGGCTGGGCACTTCCAATCGCCCAATGGGATGGAGATTGTTTCTTAATACTTTCCAGAGCCGGCGGAAGGACGATGCTATGCTGGTTTGATTATGGTTAAGATCTGTGAAGTTACATACATGAAAACCAAACCTAGTACAATAGCAAAGGGCAGTCCAGGAAACATGTCGCGGCCTTCAAGCATCTTGAATCCAAGATAGGCCCCTAGAACTACTCCAACCGCTGCGGCAAGGAAAGGCACAGGACCAAAGTTCAGCATTGAGTTGCTGGCAAGCATAGAGTAGAACACCATATCCCCCATACCAACCGTCAAATCACGATAAGTGAAGACTGCCCCAGTGAACTCCTCTAGATCAGTTGATTGAGCAATCTTTCCTATAGGTCCCTTGTAGACTGCGAACAGATCGTAAGCTGCCAGAGCAAGCAACAATGCAACAGCCGTCAAGGTTGGAATCGATACGCCCAGAAATGTGCCAGTCATGCCTCCAATGACGACTATCGCGGCCAAGTGCAATACTCCCTTCGATTTGTAAATTGATAAAGCCAGAGCAGACGCGGCGACCAAGCTCACCAGAAGCCAAGCCCAGGGCGAGTATGTCAGAAATGCGGGAAGAAAGTCGGCGTAAAGCGTCCCATACCAGACGAACAGAAAGAACAGCAACCCGAAGAGCGCGAGATTGATGAGGTACTTCACAAACCGTTTCAACCCGAACTTCACGAAGAGGTACATCATCGTCCCAGTTGCAGCCATTAGCACGACGAAGATGCTCGCGTTCAGCGTTATCCCACCAGCTGTCTCGGGAAACAGGGTAATCACTTCGATCGGTGCGTTCGAGGCGTGAAGACTGTAAGTCAAAATCCCGGCTAAAGCTACCGCAAGAACTTCAGGTAACAAATGCCCGGGCTTCGCCTTGAACTCTTTACTCAACTCTAATCATCTCCACTTTCGGCCTGCAGGTGTCGCAGAACTCTGTCATCTTACGATCCGTATCAGACAGCCGTTCAGAGAAATACATGACGCAAGAGCCGTTCAGGCAATGCTTCAGCCCTAGCATGTGTCCTATTTCGTGGACAGCCTCTTTGAGAACCCGTTCTTCAAGGATCCCTATGGATTTGAGAGATTTTGGTTTCAATCTGTATGTCGATACCACTCCAACCTTGCCGGGCAGTCTTGCTTCTCCAAAGACGAAGTTCATGCCCGGAACGTATAGGTCAAGAGCTGTCAGACCCAGCAACCTCTGGATATTGAGGTCTTGAATGTGTGTCTCGAGCATTGCTAGGATTCGTGTCGAATGGTGTTGGCTTCTTAGAGAATCGTACGCCTCATCCGGCTGGATAATTGGAGCGAGCTCCTTCATCGCGAACCAAGGGAATCTGCTCGATAGGTGTTCCCCTAACGCATGTAGTGAATAGTCGGACACCGGACCCACTTGGATCAAGCCGAACGCCTCAGACATCGTGCATTTCCCCCGGCCGCGGTGTGGTCGTTCGCAGACCCAACTCTTGGGAAGCCCATTCGGCAAGTCGCTGGCAGTTGGATTCGTCTCCGTGGACGACGAAGACATGGGTTCGCTTGTCAAGTTCCCGAAGAGTCTCTTGGAGCTGGGTTTTTCCTCCGTGAGATGAAAAATCGTATTTTTCTACCCGAGCCTTCACTTTCCTTGCTTTCCCATGTAGAATGAAGCGCCCTTCATCTAGCAGGATCCTTCCGGGTGAGCCTTGGACCTGATAGCTTACGAGAAAGATTCCATTATCCTCACCATGTGCAATGTTCTCCATGTAGAAGACTGAGGCTCCTCCCTTCAACATTCCAGCTGGAGAGACTATGACTCCTGCAGTTCGGGCGGCGCGGCGCCTGTCCTGCCAATCTTTAATCTGTTCCGCCTGCCTCATCGCTCTCTTGAATTGCTCATCGTCCCTCAGAGAGCCGGGGTGTTCTTCTAGCATTCGAATGGCATCAAGCGCCATGCCGTCCACGAAGACTGGGTAGGAGAAGTGGTAATCTGCGAGCATGCAGATTATTTCCTGAGATCGTCCGACTCCAAACGCTGGAACCAGCACTGTCCCGCCTCGTTCCACGATTTCTTTGCACGCAAGCACGAAGTTCTGTTCCGATTGGGCTCTGTCGGGATGGTCCTCTAGGGCATAAGTGCTCTCGATTATGATTGCGTCCAAGTCCTTGTAGGCTCTGTCTGCTCCTGGCACGAGGTGCGTTGGGATTAGGTTGAAGTCGCCTGTGTAGAGCACTCGTTTTCCATCTGATTCGGCGATTACTTGTGCGCTTCCAGGTATGTGTCCTGCGTTGACGAGTGTTACGTCTGCATCTCCCACTCTGAATTTTGAATAGTATTCGACTGGGACGGTGTGGTTCATCATGCTTTCGAGGTCTATGTATTCGAAGGGGAGGTAGTAGCCACTTAACTTGATCATGTCCCGGACGAGGACTCGGGTCAGTTTGAAGGTTGGCTCCACTCCGTAAACCGGCAGCCTTGCGTTGTGAAGGTAGATGAGTGGAATCAATCCGCTGTGATCAAGATGTGCGTGTGTGAGGACGATTGCGTCTAGGTCTTTTGGTGAGATGTGGACGGGAAATCCCACATCATGATTTATCATGACCCCGTAGTCCATTAGAATCTGACTATTGGCGTTCTTTACAGCGATAGCTGATCTGCCTACCTCTTGACATGCGCCTAGAAATCGCAGTTGCATTCGTAATCAGCTAATCTTTTTCGCATCGAACGAACTCAGATACAAGATTCTCATGAATGTAAGAATGTCGGATTACCCGTACATCCCTCGCAATGACCGCGCGGTCTGCTGCAATCGCCTATCAATCTCTTCCTCAATGTCTTTCGCATCATATTCTAAGTCTTTAACGGAGACTTTGAGACCGTAGGCTTTCGAAACGGCTCTGATTGCTGTTGCCGCAGCTTTTGGATCCGCGTGATTTGCCGAGGCGTATGGGAGAACGGCGATTGCTGGGAACCCTTTCTTCTCGAATTCTCCTAACATTACGGCTAAGGGGCCGTAGACGAACAGTCCCGCCTCAAGTGTGGGGTGCTTCATCTTTCTCGCTTTCAGAGGATAGCTGCCAGTCGACACAATTCTAATTCCATCGGGTCCAGATTGAAGACTGGCATCTAGGCCGCCGATTAGAACCGCATCCTTGAACTTGTTCTCCATTACCCAACGCGCCAAAGTTTTGGCAAATTCCGATTCTTCCGCCCTATGAGGAGAGAACTCTAACTTCACGAGGATGATTTGTCCGGCTCGGTAAACTTCGAAAGGTGTCACTAATCCCGCCTCTGACGTAGCTATGAAAGTGGGTGGGTGTGCCACATCGACGAATCCGATCCTCTTGGCGCTCAGGGCATTGACGAGATAGGAGACGGTTATGTATCCAGTCTCTCCTACACCGTGAAAGCCCGTTATGAGCGTACAGTTGCGAAGATTGGGCGTTCGCACTAGAATATTGACAGGCAAATGCAAATTCCTCGAGCTTCGAAAAAACTCAGAAGCTTCTTCTGTCACGATTACCTAGCCCAGTATAATAACTTCGCGAGCAAACCCATCTCCACAGTTTCTTGACTGTTTCGCTGCCTTGAGAGCCGGTTATAATAACCCAGGGAACTCCAAGCGCTCCTGTGGAGGTGTCACGTAGTGGCTTTCAAGTTGAAATGCGCAGACCTTGGAATGAATTGCAACTGGGAAGGAACCGCCAATTCAATGGATGAACTGACGAAGATGGCGGGCAAGCATGCTATGGAAACGCACAAAATGACGAGCATGCCTCCGGAAATGATGGCCAAGGTTCAAGCAGCAGTCAAGAAAATGTAACAGTCTTAGTATCCGCGAATTCGGGCCCACTTTTTTTAGGTCCGCCTTCACCGTTCTCACGGAGCCTCGCTAAGTTCGCAATTCCGTTTCGGTCTCGTGGGTTCATAAGACGTAGCTATTCAGCGGGAAGCCTGAGAGAAACCGGGTGTCGCCAATCTATGATTTTCCTCTCCTTCGAAACGTGGAGTGGTTAGAAGAATGCTTATTTAGCGGTGATTTTATGCAGTTGAATTACTTGAGGTAACAGAAAATGGCCTATCTCGCTGGTCAACCAGTACTCATTTTGAGGGAAGGTGCCTCTCGGAGTAGAGGCCGGGACGCTCAACGGAGCAATATCACCGCGGCGATAATTGTCTCCGAGATCGTTAAGTCCACTCTTGGTCCGCGCGGAATGGACAAGATGCTTGTCGACAGTCTGGGCGACGTGACAGTTACAAATGATGGCGCCACGATCCTCGATGAGATTGACGTGCAGAATCCGGCTGCAAAAATGATGGTCGAAGTCGCGAAGACACAGGACGATGAGGTTGGCGACGGAACCACAACGGCTGTAGTCCTCGCAGGGGAGCTTCTCAAGAAGGCTCAGGTCCTTCTGGAGGATGGCGTGCATCCAACTACTATTGTGGCAGGCTACAAGAAAGCAGCAGATCGCGCCGTCGATCTCCTAAACTCATTAGCTGAGGCGGTTAAGCCTGACGACAAAGTTGCCCTTAAGAAAGTAGCCATGACAGCAATGCACAGCAAAGGATTGGGCGGAGCTCGCGAGCATTTCGCTGATATCGCCATAGAAGCAGTACAACTTGTCATGGAGAAACGTGGAGACTCAATGACCGCCGACATTGATAATATTCAACTTGTCAAGAAGGAGGGCAAGAGCATGCTCGACACACAACTCGTGAAAGGGATCATCGTAGATAAGGAAGTTGTTCACCCAGGAATGCCCAAGCAGGTGAAGAATGCGAAGATCGCGCTGCTGGATGCTGCGCTTGA
>Ga0315279_10003666_pt1 | contig 21174 bp, 21 predicted proteins | sample YL17G06_20_MG_FD_203694 | JGI IMG/M metagenome (GOLD analysis project Ga0315279, IMG submission 203694) | Sediment microbial communities from Yellowstone Lake, YNP, Wyoming, USA - YL17G06_20 | ecosystem: Environmental > Aquatic > Freshwater > Lake > Sediment | place: USA: Wyoming | collected... | reverse complement strand
GTTTCAATAAAAGGATGTCATTGGATCCCTTTTTTTGTCAATACTTAATCTCCACACTTTAATGGGGAGCTACCATCATAATTTCTCATTTACTTAAAGTGTTTTTCTACTTTTGTCAGTCAATCAGGTTCTTTACCTTTAAATCTCTTCGCTATTTCTTCTGGAAGATTTAATTGTTCATATTTTACTATTATACTTTTCATTTTGACATCCTCACAATATCTATAACATGAAATAGCTTACATACAATTATACGTTAAGGTCTCAGATCATAGATTTATATAAAACTGCTTTTTTTCAGTATTTTTTCTACAAGAGAAGGTTCATTATACCTACCTAACACCGAAGGACACTGACGATGACAACCAATTCTTTCTACTGTAATGAAACTTTTTCCAGGTGGATAAAACAGCTCTTGATATAATTCAATGAGAGAATTTGCAGTCATAAGGTTTCCAAATGGTTGATACTTAGAGTTTGCAACATGCGCACATGGATAAAGATATCCATCTGCAGCTAAAGCTGGCCATAATCTTGGTCCGCGACAGTATACAAATTCTGAATAGGGTTTTTCTGGTGAAATGTAGTCGATATCAATCTCTTCTATATTCGCATTCATATTTTTAATCTGACATTTTAAATCTGATACCTTACCATAGATCTCGAATAAATCGTCACGAACTCTTATTCTATTTACACCTATATCCCGTAATTCATTAAAGCAATTATGGAATTTATCTTCAGTATAGTTTTCAGTTGTTGCAACGAAACTAACGGATATATGCAACTTGGATTTAATTTCATTTTCTTTTCTATACTTAATGATATTCCGAATATTATTCAAGACTCTAGTATATCCGTCGAGAGAAATTCCTTTAGGAAGTTTAAATTTCTGGTAGTCATCATCGTTAGTAACGTCTAAGCTGATATTTAGTTTGTTGATTCGAGACACTGTAGAAATTATATCGGGCTTATCAAGCATTAAACCATTAGTGACCAACTCCACGATCCGATTACGCTGCAAGAGAAAACGAATAGTTGGTAGAACAGCATCACTGAGTAGCGGCTCAGAATCGTTACCGCAAATATGGAACTCACTTGGCCATAATGGATACCATCGGCTATCTAAAACCTTTCCAAGAATATAGATCAAGGTTTCCTTTGTAAGTACCTCTGGGAGTGGCTCTATTATCTTTCTTTCTACTCTACCAAAACACCATCTACAATCAAGGTTACAGCGTCCAGATACTGGATGAATGTCGATAACGTAAGGAGCGATTATGGCTCCTGTTTTAGCTGCAACATAACAACGAGACAAACCGTTAAAGAAATCGTATTCTGGATTTGGATAATTTGACATGTGAAAGCTCCTTTTGTTATCTCTATTTTATCATTCTAATTTTTTTGGCAAAAGACCAGAACAAATTATAATTTTTGTTTATGTTAGAAAATGCTATATACGTAGGCTGTATGCCATATTTATGCATTAAACCTAAATGGCATTTTTTATGTTTTTGCCAATCGAAAACACTGATGAAAACCATTTATCCATTCTACTAAAAACTAATCAGCTACTAAAAATTTCACTCTCCGAGTATCACTTATAAAAGTCATCCCCTTCAAATTCATAAAATCAATCTCCCACACAAAATGCACAATCTCATTATCTGCTTCAGCAGAAAATCTAACTGTTATTTCATCACCTTTGTTTACTTGTATGGGTTCGCTAATTGGAAAAAAGGTCTGGCACCATTCTGTCCATGGTTGCTCTGGAGCAGTATTTAATATGATCCCTTCTGGAAATATAGCCTGAAACCAGCCAACAAGACCATGACAAATCCCATCTCTTTGGACTTTGAAAAGCTTTTCTATCCTGAAATTAGACTCTATTGCATACCTCATATCTATATTAATTATACGGATAGGATCACTTAATAGATTGTCTAAAGTAAGGGTAATAACGTGAATACTATTTGCCTGACAAAATGCAAAATCTGAATAATCTATTCCATAAGGTTTTTTGTTCCACCGAGTTATCTTCTCCTCATATAATTCCGCATCCTCGAACAGAGATAGAAACAAACTTACCTTTTCCGGGAGCATTTTCCCATTGGGTTTCAAAAAACGTTCCCTTGCAGAAGAAACACTTGGCAACATATTCTCTTGAACGGCAAAAACACCTAGCCATTCAGAGACTAAACAATCAGCTTTTTCAGGAATTTCAACATCCTCTGCTCTACCCATTATGAACTCTATCCGATCGTCAAGACCATTAGTCTTTGCTATACGTTTAGCCAGATTTATTATCCCTGTAGGTTCAATAGCATAGACCTTCCTAGCACCAGCCTTAATAGCAAACATGGCTAGGATTCCTGTTCCTGTGCCTACGTCAATGACAACATCACCATCTTTCACATTGGCATTGATAGCTTTCTGATAAATCTGTGTCCGTATACTATCTGATAACATTAGATCATGGATTCTTAATGAGTCATATTTAGGTATAAAGAATGACATGATTTCCAATTTCCTTTAATTATGTTAAGCCTTAGCTCTTATTTTGTTAATTCTTTAAGCTTTTTCATGACTTTTATATTTTCGTTTTTTTCGTTCCATTGATTTACAAACTCATTTATCCGATCTTTCAAAATAGATTCAATTAGATTTCCTGGTTTTATACAATTCACTTCATTTAGGTGCAGAAAATCGTAAATCTCTCGTAAAGTGTTTTTTTGCCGAAGTTCAATTACTTTTACACCTATATTTATGGCTTCTTCTTTCATCATATCTGACAACGTCTCAGTCAAGAATAAATCTACACCCCTTGAGAATGCTTCATCCGCAATTTCAGGATTACCAACAAGAAGCTTTAATTCAACAGTTAGATGCTTTCTATCTTTTGCAAAAATTATAGCATCTATCTCCCGATTGCCAACTAATCCGCTTTTCTGTATTTTATCAGGTAGTAGAATATAATCATCATCTGAAACGTCCAAAAGCTTAAAAACTATGTATAATAAAGGTTTTTCCACAACCTTTCCAACCTCACTCCAACCACCGCCCTGTAAAGTCATTTTCATAGCAGAAATCATATTTACAAAAATAATACTTTCAACTTCATCTAACTCAATGGTCTCATCTTTTTTTGTTATAGATACCTTCAATTGAAATTGTGGATTTTCAAAGTTATTCAACAAAAGGTACAAAGATTCAATATTTCTCTTGCCATATTCAAGACGTAATTCTTTTGTTGAATGATTCCCAGACATATTCTTAACGGTCTTTTCATTTAGACAACCATACCATAGCCCTTTGTATTTATTATTCTTAACAGTTTTATTTACAAAATCATTCACCAATTTTTCAATCCAATTACCACCAATCTTTTTATAAGTGAATATGTCTGAAATCAAATCTTGGGCTGTTGTAATGAATCTTTCATTAATAACAGCTAATGCCAATGTTCTATAATCCCTACCACACAAAATTGCAAGAATAATTTCCGCTAACAGTTTTTTCATTATTTATTCCTTCATTTTTATATCATCCTGTATAGTATCAATAGCAACACTAATTCTTTCAACATTCTTTAATAATCTCTCTTTAGTAGGTCTTTTTCCCCTGATAGAAGTTCCCGATTCTTTTTTAATTTGCTCTCTAAAAGCTTCCATTTGCTTTCGTACTGATTGAGTTATAAAATCATCATCTCTAGCACTTATTTCACTATTAGAAACCTTTTGTAATACGACAATAAATTCATCATCTATTTGTCCTATATTAGCACTTGTATATTTTCTTGTTTTATCAATATTTCTAAAAAATGTTTTAATATATTCAAAACCTATGTCTTTAGCAAATGACTCAAAGTATTTATGACTTTCTATTAATTCGTATTCTAAACTTGAGTTTCCCACTACAATCGCACAAATATTGCCATTCTTTAATACTCTATTCATTTCAATCATAGACCGCAACATATCCGCCAAATATTCTGAAAGAAGCCTAAATCTATTCATCATAAAATGGGAGTGTCCACCAATCTCATGCTTTTTTAAAAGTCCAAAATCCATTCCTAACCAAAGCATATTATACATATGTGTTCGATAATAGTCTAACGCATTAACATACGGAGGGGATGTTACTATTAAATCCACCATATTATCATCAAGTTCTAATTTCCTAGCGTCACCTTGTATGACATTCGTATATGATTGATTAGTAATAATTTTAGCCATTTCTAAAAGTTCTTTTTTCATAAACAGAACCTTTTTCAAAAATGTATTTTCAACATCTAGCCCATTTCCATTTTCTACTAACGACCAAATGGTAGCAGAAAAAGCAACTCGCCCAAAATCATATAAATCATTATGATTTTCGTCTTTGATCTCTAAAATCATCTCTCTGATTGCTTCTAATTTGCCGATAATCGTCTTGTTAAAAATTTTACTGATTGTTCGATTCGGCAGGCTATCTGTCCGTTCCTCAATCTTACAATAGTCTAAATCAAGATATTTCTTCATTTTGATTATCTTTTTTTCTATATATCGAAATTCTGATTCGGGAATTAAAGTCGTTTTTACCTTGCTTATCAGGACTGCCAATGGGTTAAAATCATTTCCTATTGAATTCCTTCCATTTAAGAAAGACTCCACTAGAGTTGTACCACAGCCACACATAGGATCAAAAACAACATCTTTTTCTTTAGTAAAAAGCTTAATAAAAGTAAGAGGTATCTGAGGTATAAACCTTGCTGGATAGGAATGAAACTTATGAGAAAGATATTGCGTTATAGAATTCTTAAAATCCCAGTCTATTTCATCTAATGCTTCCAAAGCCTGCTTTTCATTCTGTTTTTCAGAAATAACATGGAGAAGTTCTTCCTCAGAATATCCTTCAAAAAAAAGCTGTCCTTGTTGTTCAGGTATATAAACCATAATTTTCTTCCTTTTATTTGAGATCAAATTACTAAATATTTCTTTGACTTTCTCTATTATTCCATTGCATATAAATTCATTAACTTCAATATCAGCACGAACTTCTATGTCATATCCAATTAATACTCTACCAATATAAACCCACCACAGATTTCTCATACCATCTTCTTTATTTTCTCAGTAAGAGAATTAACAAACCCATATTTTTAATCACGATATGCAATTCTTCTATGTTCACAATGAAGCAAGATAACTATTGACTTATGATCTTGTATCTCATATCGTAATCTATAACTACCGATACGGATTCGGTATTCATTATCATAACTTTTTAGTTTTTTACATCCATAAGGACGTGGGTTTTCTCTCAATGATATTATCTGCTTGATGACACGATTATAAACATTATCTGGCAAATCATCTAGTTGCTTTTGCACAGGTTTTGGAATAATAACTTGATAGCTCATTTACTTTTCCTACGTTTAGATATATATTCATCAATGGTTACATAATTACCTTCTTTATAAGCGTCACGAGCTTCTTGAATCTCAGCTTGAATAATTGGGTTTTGCTCAAGTATATCTTCCTCAATTAGAGCTATTTCTTCATCCAATAATTCCCAAAGTTGGATCTTTTCTTGCACATCCAATTTTTCGATACAGTCAATCAGGGATTCAAAAGGTATTAGTAATTCTACATTTTCTTGCGCCATGTTCAAACTCCTTCTTTAACACAGGGAATTTCTTTCATTTAACAAACTCCTTAATTCTTCTACAAGTTCATCAACCAATTTATCTTCTGGAATACTGCGACTTTTTACCCCTTTTTTGAATAATATGCCCTTACCTTTTCCGCCAGCAATGCCAATATCCGCCTCACGAGCTTCACCGGGACCGTTGACTATGCAACCCATTACAGCAATCTTTATCGGCTTCTTGATGTCCGCTACTCTGGCTTCGATCTCACGGGCTATCTTTACAATGTCTATCTTAGTTCTGCCACAGGTTGGACACGATATGATTGTTACACCATGTGAGCGCAATTCTAATGACTTGAGAATCTCGTATCCTGCGCGCACTTCCTGAACAGGGTCGTCTGTGAGTGATACCCGTATTGTGTCACCAATGCCTTCAGCTAACAGAACGCCTATGCCAACAGCAGACCTGATCGCACCCGCAAAAATCGTTCCTGCCTCAGTAACTCCAAGATGCAATGGATAATCCACACGTTCAGCCATAAGCCTGTATGCCTCAATTGTCCGCAGTGGGTCTGATGCCTTGAGTGATATAACAATATCGTAGAATTCCATATTTTCAAGGATGGATACGTGCCTCATTGCGCTTTCGACCATCGCTTCAGGCGTTGCATGACCATATTTGGTGAGTAAATCTTTCTCCAAAGAGCCAGAATTAACGCCTATCCTTATGGGTATTTCTCTTCTCTTTGCGGATTCAACAACAGCTTTAACTTTCTCCGGATCACCGATATTGCCGGGGTTAATACGAAGTTTGTCAACACCTTCCTCGATAGCTTTCAATGCAATTCTGTAATCAAAATGTATGTCTGCAATGAGTGGAATAGATATACCAGTTTTGATCTCTCCGAGTACAGACGCCGACTCCATGTCAGGTACAGCGACTCTTACAAGTTCGCACCCAGCGGATTCAAGTGCCAATATCTGAGCTATTGTTGCAGAGACGTCACGAGTATCAGTGTTAGTCATGGACTGCACTGATATAGGAGCGTCTCCACCGATTTTTATTGAACCGATTTTTATCTGGCGAGAAGATCGTCTTTCCATTGTTCGATACTCTAGGCTAGAAGCATCTAAAAGGAGTTAGTGACTAAACGAAGGATGTCGTTATAAGTAACTAGAAGGAAAAGAAGTATGAAGAATCCGATTCCGACTTGCTGGATAAGCACCTGTCTTTGAATACCCAATGCTTTACCTCGAATTTTCTCGATAAGTAACATGAGCAAAACCCAGCCGTCAGTAATAAATAAAGGAAGCAGATTGACAATCCCAAAGTTAATGCTCAAAAATCCCGTAAACCATAATATACCAGCAATACCGGTCTTTACTGCCGACATGGTTATTTGCACAATCCCGACAGGTCCAGCCACGTATTTTGCTGATATGTCTCTCACGATCAGTTTTTTAAAGAACTGGAATATTTTTCCACCCGTTTGTATTGTTTCAGGTATAGCCGCTCCAAATGCGGCAATAGGATTAAGCCTTACCAATTTCCCAAAAGCAAGACCGTTAAGTGTTTTGACTTGACCCGATTCATCCAGATCAAGTTTAAATTTCAAGTCAATTATACTTCCATCTCGTGTCAGAGTTATATCCAAATATTTCTGTTTGTTTTTAGCTTTTTCGATCTCATTGATAAGCTCAATGGCATGAGTTATACGATTATTATTGACAGCAATAATGACGTCGTTAGGCTTGAAACCAATTGATTCTGCCTCACTACCCGGCTTAACTTGCCCCACAATAGGCTCCATAGGTGGAGATACGCCTATTTTACCTAATTCAGTTCCCTCTGCAAGTTCTGGTATAACATGAGTGGTTATAGTGTTAGTTCCATTTCGCAACAGAATAACCTCTATCTTTTTATTGGGATTTACACCGACATTTTCACGTATATCGTCCCAATTTTTTGTTTTGTAACCATCCATAGAAAGGATTTTATCACCGGGGATTAAACCCGCCTTTGCCGCAGGAGAATTCGGCTCAACGTAACCGATTTCAGTTCCCGGACGAGGTGACAAACCGACCATATATGCCAGAGCAATTGCAATAAATGCGAATATAATATTCATTCCCGGACCAGAGATCGCCACAAGTGCCCTTTTTGATACAGATGCTGACGTATAAAAGCCTTCCGTATTTTCAGGCGTCTCTTCAGGCGTCTCATCTGCCGGATTCTCACCCGCCATTTTAACATAACCACCAAAAGGAATTAAAAGGATGCAGTATTCAGTATCTCCTCTTTTAAAACCAACAAGCTTGGGACCAAAACCTATGGCAAAACGTAAAACTGTTATGCCAGATTTCCTTGCCGCAAGGAAATGACCAAGTTCGTGAATAAATATCAATAAGTCTATTACAAGCAGTGTTTTAATGACGTCAAACGCAATACTAACTATGTGCATTTTTTCCTCCGAATATCAAGGATGTGTTTCGTAATTATGCTCGTTTATTATTTTAGTTGCGTATTCCCTTGCCCATCGGTCAGCGGACATTATGTCCTGCAAAGATGGTTCAGAATTTTGATCAGTTTCAAACTGAATTTGATCAATTTCAGATGAAATATCAATCTTTTTACGAGTTTCTATTGTCTTTTTAATAACAGATGAAATGTCTAAAAATCCTATTTGTCTATTCAAAAATGCTTCTACCGCTACCTCATCAGCACCACTGAGAACAGTGGGCATCGTTCCACCTAAACTAATGGCATCATAAGCATATTTCAGGCATGGGAATTTCTCCATATTGGCTTCTTGAAAAGTCAGTTTACCGACTTTGGAGAGATCAAGTCTTGGTAATTGAGATGGCATACGCTGTGGATAAGTCAGTGCCAATTGGATCGGTAATCTCATATCCGTCACAGCAAGTTGAGCCAATACAGAACCGTCAGTTAGTTCCACCATTGAGTGGACAATACTCTCTGGATGTATTATTACGTCAATCTTTGAAACGTCAACATCAAACAGCCATCTTGCTTCGATAACCTCAAGCCCTTTGTTCATCAGAGTTGAAGAATCAATCGTGATCTTGCGTCCCATTTTCCACGTTGGATGATTCAAGGCTTGCTCTGGAGATACGTTTCTCAGTTCTTCTAAAGTCTTGTTACGAAAAGGTCCCCCGGATGCTGTTAGAATTAAACGATGAACGTCCTTATTTTTACATCCTGCAAGACACTGGAATATCGCACTGTGTTCACCATCAACAGGTAGAATCTTAACCCCTTTATCCTTAGCGGTTTTCATTACCAATGATCCCGAAGTGACAAGAACCTCTTTGTTTGCCAGAGCAACGTCCTTACCGCTCTTAATCGCTTCTAATGTGGGAACTAACCCGGCGATACCAACCATAGCCGAAACTATAATGTCAGCTTTTGAAGCAGTTGCTACGCTAATAATTCCTTCATAACCGCTCAAAACTTTGATATTCTTACCGTTGAGACGTGACCTTAAAACTTCTGCACTGGATTCTTCTTCTAATGCCACTACTTCAGGATTGAATTGCTCGATCTGTTGTTCAATCATGTCCACGTTGCTTCTAGCAACAAGCCCGACCACCTTAAAGTTTAAGTCGCTTATAACTTGCAAAGCCTGTATGCCGATTGAACCTGTTGACCCTAGTATGCTTACATATTTCATAACGTTTAAATTATTGGAAACGTTTAGTGTTTCTATCGCTAAGTCTTTTACGTCATTCCCACGAAAGTAGGAATCCATAAAAACCGCATGAATAAAGAATGGATTCCCGTTTTCACGGGAATGACAAAACATGGTTTATTTACCGATAAAATTATTTAATGTTTTTATTGGTAAAATGATAATCCATGATTTGGACACACATCAGCGTTGTCCCTACAAAATGTCGTTTTTGTTGACGTAGGGACACGCTGATGCGTGTCCTGTGATACAATAATGAATTTACCAATAGAGATATTTAATTTATATGAAGAACATATATACAATAGTAATATAACGCTGGTGTTATAAATACCAGACTATCACATCTATCGAGGATACCGCCATGTCCGGGCATGAGCTTTCCAGAATCTTTCACGTTGGCGCCTCGTTTTAGGATTGATTCTGCAAGATCACCTATTTGTCCGATTATAGTGAAGATCAATCCCATAATCACAGCATGAAACAATTTTATATTTGGCAATAACCAAAAACAAATAACTAATGAAATTGCAATCCCAAAAAGTAAGCCTCCAATATAGCCTTCAAGGCTTTTACTGGGGCTTATGGCAGGTATAATTTTGTGCTTTCCAAATTTCTTTCCTATCAGATATGCACCGATGTCACTGCACCACGTTATACCTACCAGTAAATATATTAGATTTGTTCCATCGGGCATCTGCCTGATTAAAATCAAGTGGCGACCGAATAACCAGCCAACGTAAAGTATGCAGAGAACAAAAGAGGATATGTTGGGTAATGCTGAATGAGGTTTCCTTCTTATAATCTCGTATACGAAAGGCAATACAATAGCAAGACAAAAGATCGGGTTGACGTTTATCCAGTCGGGTTTTAATGGGGAGAAACAGAACAATAGGTTAATAGGTATACTAAAAAAGAGTAGTAACGAGTTTCCCTTTGGGATAGTAAGTCCTGAAAACTCCAGAGTACTAAGAACTACGACGAAGCTTACTATGGCAAGAAAACCCCATAGACCACCTTTCTGGATTATGAGAATCACCACAGCAGAAAAAATTATGGCACTTACAACTCTTTTCCAAAACATATTCTTGATGCTGGATACTGGATGCTAGTATTTAGACACACAAGAAATTATGGATTCCCGTTTTCACGGGAATGACACGTATCTGATTTTGTCATTCCCACGAAAGTGGGAATCCATTATCCCAGTATCTAGCATTAAATTCCTCCGAATCTTCTCTTCCTTCGTTGGTAAGATATTAGTGCTAACAATAGATGCTTCTTACGAAAATCAGGCCATAGAACATCTGTGATATAAAGCTCAGAATAAGCACATTGCCACAGAAGGAAGTTACTAATCCTGAGTTCACCGCTTGTGCGAATAATAATATCAGGGTCCGGGAATCCAGACGTATAAAGATATTGAGAAAACACATTTTCGTCAAGATCCTTGACTTTCAGTTTCTTGCTTTCAATGTCGGTGGATATGGATTTCACTGCTTTTAGTATTTCCTGCCGACCACCATAATTCAAAGCCAGATTAAGAATTAATCCGGTATTATTTTTTGTCATATCAATTGAGCGTTGAAGCTCGTAAGAGACTTTTCTAGGTAGACGGTCTGTATCTCCAATGACAGCAACACGAACGTTCTTGGTATTCAAATCAGGAGTTTGCTCACGTAGTTGGTTCAAGAGTAACTTCATAAGTGCATTTATCTCCAGAGGTGGACGCTTCCAGTTCTCAGCAGAAAATGCGTATAAAGTAAGTACCTGAATACCCAGTTCCCCACATAACTCCACAACCTCTTGAACAGAATCTATACCAGACCTATGTCCAGCGACCCGGGGCAGATTCCTTCGATCCGCCCAACGTCCATTTCCGTCCATTATAATGGCTATGTGCTTCGGTAATTTTTTCATATCAAGTGAACTTTTCAGTTCCTCTTCGCTTATAGTTTCTACCGACATATTTGACCTTGTTATATTTGATAAAGCAGGTATTATATCTGCATTACTTCCTTCTCTTTTGCCTTTACCATATCATCAATTTTTTTTATGTTATTGTCGGTTATTTCCTGAATATTATCTTGCTCTTTACGGCTGTCGTCCTCAGGTACTTTGCCTGCTTTTTCTAGTTTCTTAATAGTGTCAACCGTATCCCGACGAGCATTTCGTAAAGTGATCTTGCCTTCTTCCGCAAGTTTCTTAACGTGCTTAACAAGGTCCCTTCTTCTTTCTTCAGTAAGTTCAGGCACAGTAATCCTTATAACATTTCCGTCAGTACCAACGTTCAATCCAATGTCTGCTTTTAGGATTGCCTTTTCTATCGCACCTATCTTGGACTTGTCCCATGGTTGGATAATCATGAGCCGAGCTTCGGGGATAGAAATGCTTGCGATCTGATTTATTGGAGACTTAGCACCATAGTTGTCAACAGTGATGCCATCCAATAACGAGATCGTCGCTCTTCCAGTCCTAATATTGGACAGTTCCTTAGCTGTTGATTCCAGAATTTTCTCCATTTCCTTACGCATTTGCTGAATTGTTTCTTTTGGCATTTTCAACCCCTTAATTTTAATTAAAATTAAATACGACTTTCGATCTGGTAACAGATTTACGAGGGAGTCAATATTGTACCAATCTTCTCGCCGAAAACTATTCTCTTTATATTTCCTTCAGGATTTAAGCTAAATACCACTATGGGCATGTTATTGTCTTTGCAAAGCGAAAAAGCTGACGCATCCATAACCTTCAGGCTCATCTTCAAAGCCTGTTCACAGGTTAAAGTATCATATTTTTTGGCATTAGGGTCTAGTATCGGGTCTGATGTGTAAACACCATCAACTTTGGTGGCTTTTAGTAAGGCATCCGCATTGATCTGTAAGGCTCGAAGAGCCGAAGCAGTATCGGTAGTAAAATATGGATTTCCTGTACCGCCTCCAAAGATAACAATTTTACTTTCTTGAAGATGACGGATTGCGTTCTTTGTTACAAAAGGCTCTATATATTCAATTTCAAGTACCGGCTCGAACCTTATAGCACTGAGAACTACTGATGGAATACCTGAGTTCTCAAAAGTACTTTGCAACGCCATAGCGTTTACCACTGTTCCCATCATTCCGATCATATCAGCCTTGTTACGGCTCATTGTGCTTTGCTTTCCAGCACCTCTCCAGATATTGCCGGCACCTATAACTATCGCTATCTGCAAACCACAATCTTTAAGTTCACTCAATTGAGACGTTAGGGAGTTAAGCACTTGCATATCAATTGCTTTTCCATCAGACCCCATCATCTCGCCACTGAGTTCAAGAAGAACCCTATTATAAACGGGACGGTCTTTCATAATAGAAACCAATTCCTTAAAAAGTATTAGACGTCCTCTCCAAGCTCATATCTAGTGAATCTTTTCACGATAATATTCTCACCGATAATTGCGATCTTCTCTGTGACAATATTCCCGACGGTTTTTTCAGGGTCTTTGATGAATTCCTGCTCTAACAAACAAACATTAGAGAAGAATTTTTCTAATCGTCCAACCATGATTTTTTCAACTACTTTCTCAGGTTTACCTTCGTTGAGAGCTTGTGTCTTTAAGATAGATTTCTCATTTTCGATCTCAGATTCTGGTACGTCTTCTCTTCTGATGTATATAGGACGTTTAGCGGCAATCTGCATGGCGATGTCTTTTACAAGGTTCTGAAATTCTTCAGTTCGAGCCACGAAATCTGTCTCGCAGTTGACCTCAAGCAAAACCCCCATTCTATTACCGGTGTGTATATATGAGGCAATAACGCCTTCTTGAGTTGCCCGTCCGCTTTTTTTCTCTGCTACAGCAGTACCTTTTTCTCTGAGATATTTGATCGCTTTTTCTATATCGCCGTCATTTTCATCCAGTGCTTTTCTACAAGCCATAACACCGGCGCCGGTTTTCTGCCTTAACTCTTTTACCATTGCTGCGGTTATTTCCATAATATTTCGGCAAGGGGATGCCTACATTATGAAGGTTAAATAAATAATCGGGTAATAAGCTAGATAGCCTTCTCTGGATTCCCACTTTCCCCATTTTCATGGGGACGGGAATGACATTCTATGGGGTTTGTCATTCCCGTGAAGCTTGTCCTCACGAAAGTGGGGAACGGGAATCCATCTTAATCTATTACCCCATTAATTATTTAATACTCATTATGCAGGTGGTGAATTGCCTTGCCTTCTCCTTATCTTCGTTGACTTTTGTGTAACTAAATGCTATAATTAACAGTAATGCACACCAGTCGTTCATTGAAAACTGAATTATAGGTTGTATACAGAACGTTGTATATGTAAAAAATTCAGCGCTCAAATAAGAACACACCGTAGGGCTGGGATACAGCCTTTGCGCATGGTAAGCACTGGCTATGCGTGCTGCAAGAAGCCTCCGCATTTATGCGGGGGAGTTATCACAAATCATCCATCCTCTATATTATAATTAACACACCCCCGAACTCCTTTTGAGAAGAATTCGGAGGTGTGTTAAACATGATTCAAAACATAAACTACTTAGCGATAGAACCAATTACCAACTGATGAGCGATTTACCTTGGTGATCGAGGTCGTCTTCTAGTGCTTTTTCCCTCAAATGCCTCAATTTCTTCGTCTAAAGCAATTTCGGGACCTTTAGTACCTGATTTTCCGCTAGATGCAACTTGGGATTGAGCTATATTAAGATTTGCCTGACCTTCTATTATCCCATCAGCTAACTTTTCACATATAAGTTTAATAGACCTGATGGCATCGTCATTTCCGGGGATAGGATATTGTATCTGATCAGGGTCACATTTGGTATCTACAATAGCTATAACTGGAATCATAAGCCTATTAGCTTCAGCAACTGCAATCTTTTCGTTAAGGGTATCCATTACGATTATTGCGCCCGGTAATTTTCCCATTTCTCTGATTCCGGAAAGGTTCTTATCAAGTTTATCTTTTTGTTTTTTCACGTCAATTACTTCCTTCTTTGGAAGCAAATTAAACGTGCCATCCTGTTCCATTCTTTCAAAATCTTTTAATTTTTTTATACTTTTTTTGATGGTCTCAAAGTTCGTCAACATTCCACCCAACCATCTCTCGTTGACGTAGAACATTCCGCAACGGAGCGATTGCTCTTTTAGCGTATCAGCCGCTTGCTTTTTTGTGCCAACGAACAGAACGAGTTCTCCCTGTGATACTATATCTCGTAAAAAATCATAAGCATTATTCAGCAATTTGACCGTTTGTCGCAAGTCTATTATGTATATACCATTTCGTTCTGCAAATATGTATCTTGCCATTTTGGGATTCCATTTACGTGTTTGGTGCCCAAAATGTACTCCAGCTTGGAGTAATTGTTTCATTGTTACAATAGCCAAAATCGTACCTCCTTAAGATCATCTGTATCTTATGTACAGATTGGGTTTAATTTCAAGCTTCCATCATTTTCAGGCTTGACTCCCGATAAACAGAAGCACCCATGCCCGAATCAAGAAGCTTTATTATTATAATATATATCTGCTCAGATCACGGCTTTCGATAATATCGGCAAGTTGGCGTTTCACGTAACTAGCATCTATATCTACCGTAGTATTAGCCATCTCCGGCCCGAGAAACGATACTTCGCTGAGTAGACGTTCCATAATGGTGTGAAGCCTTCTCACACCAATATTCTCTGTTTGATCATTCACCTGACATGCCATTGATGCGATTTCTTCTATCGCATCTTCTGCAAACTCAAGCTTTATATTCTCAGTTCCCAATAACAAAGTATACTGTTTTATGAGTGCATTCTGTGGCTCAACCAGAATTCTCTTAAAATCATTCTTACCAAGACTTTTTAATTCTACCCTTATGGGGAATCTTCCCTGCAATTCGGGTATAAGATCAGATGGCTTAGATGAATGAAAAGCACCTGCCGCAACAAATAATATGTGATCTGTCCGAACCATTCCATATTTTGTTGCAACCGTTGAGCCTTCAACAATGGGAAGAATATCACGTTGTACACCTTCACGAGATATGTCAGGACCTGTCTTGGAGTCGCTTCCCACGATCTTATCAATCTCATCCAAAAAAACTATACCAGAATTCTCTACCTTTGCTACTGCTTCTGCAACAACCTTATCCATATCAACCAGCTTTTCGGATTCCTCTTCCATCAAAATCTCACGAGCTTCTGAAACTGTAACTTTTCTATCTTTGGTTGATTTGGGAAGCATGCCACCAAACAATTCCCTGAAGTTTAGGTCCATTTCCTCAAGTCCAAGTGGTGAAAATACTTCGATCATTGGAAATACACGATTCTGAATCTTCAGAGTGATAATCTTATCCTCGAGTTTCTCTTGTCGAAGGTCCTTTCTGAACTTCTCACGGGTTTTTGCCAGTACATCCTGTTCTGATTCGACGCTTACAACATTGTCATCATCCTTCTTGCGTCTTCTGGGCTTTAAGGTCAAAGGGGGGACCAATATATCAAGGATACGCTCTTCTACTACTCTGATCGCTTTCTCTTTCACTGATTCGGCGTAGCTGAAACGCAGCATATTCACCGCAAGATCAGTCAAATCTCTAATGATTGACTCTACGTCTCTGCCGACATATCCAACTTCTGTAAATTTCGATGCCTCTACTTTCAGAAAAGGGGCATCAGCCAGTCTTGCCAGTCTTCGGGCAATCTCTGTTTTACCTACTCCGGTAGGACCAATCATCAATATATTTTTCGGTGCTACCTCATCTCGCATTTCTGGTGGTAGCATCTGACGACGAGACCTGTTCCTGAGAGCTATTGCTACTGCTTTTTTTGCCTCCTCTTGTCCAATGATGTATTTATCAAGTTCCTCTACTATCTGACGTGGAGTTAGTTCATTTTCAAGTCCCACGTTTGCCTCCTAAGAAATATAAAACGGGTTTTAGATACAGAATAGATGTATTGCAATGTCTAAATATGGAGTGAACTTTTGTATTAAGAATTGCCAAAATTCAGTTCGTCCACGTGTATCTGATCATTAGTATAGATACATATTTCGGATGCGATCTTCAGAGATTCCTTGACGATCTCAATAGCAGATAACGTCGAGTAACGAACCAAAGCCCTTGCTGATGCCAGTGCATAATTACCACCAGAGCCGATCCCTATTATGCCATCATCTGCTGAAATCACATCACCATTGCCTGAGATAATATATGAGTTTTCTACGTCAACTACCGCAAGCATGGCATCGAGTCTTCTCAGTATACGGTCTGATCTCCAATCTTTGGCTAAATCAACAGCCGCATTAACCAGATTACCGTTGTATTTCTCCAGCTTGTTCTCCAATCTTTCATACAACGACATCGCATCGGCAACCGAACCAGCGAATCCCAACAAAACTTTACCTTTGTAAATCCTTCTTATCTTACGGGCATTGTTCTTGACTATAGCGTCCTGCATAGTTACTTGCCCATCTCCACCCAGAGCAACAGAACCTTTATGTCTTACTGATACTATTGTAGTTCCGTGCAACATCTTTAATCTCGCTGTTTTATTGTTATTTAATCCTTACTATACACGTTGATAATGATATTTCAATACTGTATATTTGTCAAGTATCAAAGTTTCTTTGAAGGCTGTTTTATCATGAATTAAACAAATAACCAAAAGCTAACTTTGTCTCTAAAATGCAAAATTGAAAAAATCGTATTAAAAAAGTAAATCTCTATCAATAGGATTTCAACAGGTGTTGAATGTAGGCTAAGGTTAAGCAAGTAATAGTATGCCTGTCTCTGGATCAGTTATGAATTCATTTTTAATAATCAATAATACCGTTTCTTGAATTATAACATAACAAGATGATATAAACAAGAATATTCGGCAGGATTCACAATTGCAGTCATTAAAACTTATTGATCGCTTATTTCAATTATGATAAAATAAGGATAAAATTAGGATATTTAGTAACCCAAGCTTCTGACTTGGGTTATGGCTTTATGTCTATAAACAATATAGATAATACCAATAAGGAGAAATATGAAAATTTTTGGTGTTTCAACTCAGTTGTACGTATGGTCACAGGTCAAACCCAATGAGAGTCTTGATAATATATTAGGTGAAGTTGCATCCGCAGGTTATGAAGGCGCAGAGATGAATCTTATATCTTCACCAGACAAAGTTTCCGAAATCAAAGCAATCCTCGAAAAACATTCCCTCAAAGCATCCTCTCTTTATTCTGGTGGAACGTTCCATGAAGCAAAGTCTGCGGAAGTAACAGTTGCAGAAATACTTAAAAACGCAGAATTTGCATTAAAAGTCGGTTCTCCCTCGATCACAGTCAATCCCAATTCCAAAGGTGCAGAAAAAACTGATGATGAGCTAAAAGTTCAGGCGGAATACCTCAACAAACTTGGCGAAGGTCTGTTAGCTTTGGGAATGGGGTTCTACATTCACAATCACACACCTGAAATAGTTAGCAATGCACGTGAATTCAGATCATATTGCGATCTCACTGATCCAAGATTTGTCAACCTCTGCATAGACGTTCACTGGGTATATCGTGGCGGAGTTGATCCTTTTGAGCTATCAGAAGAGTACGGTGATCGCATAAAAGCTATGCACATAAGAAATTCTAAAGACGGAATCTGGATGGAAGATTTTAGCGATGGCGATATTGATTACCGCAAATATCGTGATCTGCTTGAAAAATATAATTACAGTGGATGGGTCACGGTTGAGTTAGCTTACGAGGGACAGACTAAGATCACCCGACCGTTAGTAGAGAACGCAAAACTTGGTCGTGAATACGTTAGACAAGTTTTTGGCGTATAGGATTATCAGGAGAAAAAATGAGCAAAGGAAAACCACCTCTGACTATCGGTCATAGAGGCAATTCTGGAGTTGCGCCTGCAAACACTATGGAATCCATAAGGCAGGCTGTTGCTCTGGGTGTAGATATGATCGAACTGGACGTCAGACAGACTAAAGATGGAATATTGATTCTTATTCATAACGATACCCTTGATGAAACGACGAACAGTAAAGGTCTCGTTTCTGCTATGGATTATACAAATATTAAAGAGTTAGACGCAGGTTCATGGAAAGACAAAAGATACGCTGGTGAAAGGATACCAACGTTGATGGAAGCTCTGGACTTTGCCAGAGGTAAAGTCTATCTGTCGCTTGATCTGAAAGATGAGGCTGTTATTCCAGCTATGCTTAACACTATCAAAGATGCTGATATGGTTGATGACGTGATTATTTGTGGATGCTGTGAACCACAGGCAAAAGCTATCTGGGACATAAACAAAAATATAACAGTGGTGCTTAATACTGATTCCAAGCTTGATGAACTAGCAAAACGTGAAAATAAAACAGATTTTATTCATGAGTATATACACAGGGCTTGCAGAGAAAGGTTTTCAGCATTAAACGTAAGTTACAGGTTTGTTACAGAAGAATTGATCTATCGAGCGCATCTCAGGGGATTGCCTGTCTGGACGTGGACTGTTGATAATATAAGTGATATGGAGCGTCTTATAAATATGGGCGTGGATGCCATATACAGCAATTTTCCTGAAAGGCTTTTGCAGTTATGTAGTCATTAATACGAGTTTTTCAGTTATAGAAATAAAAAGAAGTTAAACACGGAGACACAGAGGCACGGAGAGAACTTAGAAAGTATGAAGGATGAAATTGTAATACTTGTTTCTTCTTTTTCATCCCTCATCCTTCCGCCTTCATCCCTCATCCTTACAGAGTATGTCCTGCGCCAGATGATGGCATATATAGATTAAGTGTAAGACTGACTATACTAGCGATACTGCGAGGAATAAAATCACCCAATATCAAGCCAAGAAAGAAAGGTACTGCTTTTTTGTGAGTTCCAACCCCGCCATGTCTGAGGATAATGGTCTTTACCAACCAGCTTACCATCACAGGAAACCAAAAATATATCATCCCACCCCATGATGCGCCTGAGAGTACGTAACCAGACGCATGTAATGGCCACCATAGAAATCTGGTGCGCATAAAGTATAAAAGGCATACGAAACCAAACCCGCCACCCATGAACGCCACAGCACGCCCATCAGTTCCTCTTGGATATTGAAGCCATCCTTGAAGCGAATTGAAACTCTCCCAACCAAAATGCCCCACGTAACCTTGACATTTTGCCAGAGTACCGTATTGATATGCAACTTGTAGATATGACCAGAGCGTTGCAAATGCGCCTACCACTATTGCTAAAGTCATCGCCTTTATCATCGTATTTGCATTTGCGCCGACTTGATTGCCGATTTTTAGTGCCTCTATCTGACAGGGCATGGGATGAGACCTGTTGCACCTATTGAATGCGTAAAAAAACGTTATTATGGTCAGATTGTTTCCTTGCAGTAATCTGGAACCGAATATCTGCACCATCATTTGTCTTGGGTTGATACCTATAACCTCATGATACGGCGGACCAAGTTCAGCCCTTACCCTTCCGATTGCTATGGCAAAAGCATAGAAAAGAGCGTAGAAAACGAGGATCGCCCACAAGTTCATACCGGCAAAATAACAGAACAGGATCAAAGCGATAAAGCTCAGAATAAAAAGCAAAATAGCAGTATTATAGCGCATGGGTTCATTAGAATCGTCCAAACCCTTTTGTCCGAATAGATGCTTTATAAGAACAGTTAAATGCCGTCTGGAAGTCCACAGCGCAAGCATACAGATACCGATCCACGCACCAGACGCCCTTTCATTGAGATAAAGTTCATTCCAGCCGATCATACTTGCAATGACACGCTCCGCCCTCGTCAGCCAAAAGAAGAACCAGCATGAAAATGCTAAATCAAGCGGCATGAAATAAGTAAGACCGACTATCGCAAGGTTGAAAGACATATTTGTGTAACCGATAGCATTCCATGGCTTTTCCGTAAAGAATTGGTCAATCTGATAACCATAAGGAACCTGCGGAACCACAGGAAAGAGATCGTGGAAAAGGTTTATCACGCGGATAGAAGCGGATACAGATAAACCTATCCACATTACTTTTGATGAGAAAAAATTTTTGTCAGTTGCCACAGCAAGAGGAAGTTGGACTATTGGGTAGGTCAGCTTTTCGTTCTCCGTCCACTGTTTTCTGAGTATTGAACTAAGGCAGAGCATCGAGAAATACAGGACAGAGATTAAACCTGTCCACGTCATTAAAGGTATAGCCCATGCCTTGAGATGAGCAATTGTGTGGATCGTTGACTCACCTTCAAAGTAACCTCTCAGAATGTCGGTATTTGATACAGTGAACCACGAAGGTATATACTGCCAAAACAGTTGTTGCCATTCGTTCTCAGGAGATGCGAACCAGTATGGCTGTGCCAGAGTGCCGAAGAGTATAGCCATCATGGCATGTCCAGAAATGGTTGATACCATCGTAACCATGACGTAGATGAGCAGAAGTTCCGCCGGTGTAAATGCCAATTTCTTTGAAAACTTACCCAGTATAAAGCTGATACCGACGAACACAACAAGGGTGAATATGGCATTAGAGAATGGGTTGACAAGCGTAAAGACAGAGTACCAGAGTTCGCTGGCAATCCCAACCCAATAGGCGTTGACGATCACAAGCAACACACCGATTATAATCGCTCTCTTGCGTATAACGTTCCCATTTATCATCAGCTTATTCCAATGATTTAAGCTTATATGGTGAATGGCGCTGACTTAGGAAAATAATTTCACTTATAATAATATAGATGACAATAAACATTCTCAAGCAAAATTGTACCCTAGCGAAGTGGTTACAATAGGTTTGCTATATGCTCTCAAAGGTTGTGGTCAACGCAATTTCTGGCGATGGTTAACTAAAGA
>Ga0315279_10003665_pt1 | contig 21174 bp, 10 predicted proteins | sample YL17G06_20_MG_FD_203694 | JGI IMG/M metagenome (GOLD analysis project Ga0315279, IMG submission 203694) | Sediment microbial communities from Yellowstone Lake, YNP, Wyoming, USA - YL17G06_20 | ecosystem: Environmental > Aquatic > Freshwater > Lake > Sediment | place: USA: Wyoming | collected... | reverse complement strand
ATCCGTATCCATACGGTTGACGCCTGAGCCGTTTGGGCCAGCCTTAAGTCTGTTGGGTGGTCGCCCGACTGCCATGGCTACGACTTCCTGCTTGACAATCCGGGGCACCTGCCGGCGCTGATCGCCGGCCGATGATCTCCTGCTTCTCAGGCAGGTCATCTGCGGAAAACGATCCCTTCCACGGCCAAGGCTCCAAGTATGGCACCCTTGCTTGCCAGCCCTCCGTGGCGGCAGCAGCCTAGTAGCGCTCAGGAGACCGACCCCGGGAAGGCTGTTCAAGGTTCAGCAAGACCACCGTCTTAGTCCCTGGTGTCTCCCGAGGGCCAACCTCCTTCCGTGGGATGGCGCGAGGCGGGCGTGCTACAATTGCAATACAAGGAACGTGCCATTCTCGTCATTCCCGGCTCATCCTTGCTGATGATGTACAGGCCACATGACCCTTGGCGCTAGGCCTGGTTCTGATGCAGCCTATTGAGCGAAAACCGGATAGTGAGGAAGGGATGCAGGCAACGCCTGTCGGACCCAGCAGGGAGATGAGACTTCTCGAATCCGTAGCCTCCCCTGAAGGCCGACCGGTGCTAGTGCAGGAATCGCCGGCTCCGGTGCTCCGCGGTTCCGAACCGGATGGCTTCGACTATGCGTGTGGAGTCTGCCGGGACGTGACGATTGTGGAGAACACGGTCGACGGCCAGGTCTGGGACCTAGCGTTTCATTGCTTCTCGTGTGGTGGTCTGAGCGCGAGCCCTCGCCTCCCGCCTGGCATGCCCCTTGCTCGCCCATATGTGGCTTTGACGCTGGGCGAGTACCACATCTCGGCTACGGTTAGATGCCTTCGGGGGGTCGTGATTGCTGGTATCGAGGCGGTAAATCGTCGTGCACGAGAGACCGGAGAAAGCTCGGATGTTTCAACCCCACGACCACCCCTCTCGATCGGGGACGCAGAGGCACTTGATGCCCTTGTCACCCGCGCGCAGGTTCTACTTGGTGACTTGTTCGGGGATCTGGCTGCAACGTACCAACGAGGTCGGTCCGCGCGGACCCCGCCAAGGCACCGCCATCGCCTCATGGAACTCATCGAAGGGGTGCGTCGTTCCGCCGACAGCCTTAGGGGTGAGCACCCCGCGGTGGACGTCGTTTCGGTCACCGAGTTGAATATGGCCCTGGATCTCTTGGAGCGTTGGCGCAACGATCCGGCCTGGGCCGGAATTGTGCGCTCGCTCAGAAATCCAACCAACTTCCCTCACGCGGCAATCAAGCTCGCTGCTGCAAGTCACCTCACTGATCTTGGCAACGGCGTGGGGCTTGCCGCAGAGCAAACTCCGGGCAGGCGCACGCCCGACCTTTGGATTGCCGTCGGCGCGCGTGAGCGTATGGCTATTGAGGTGAAGGCTCCGCTTGCGCTCCAACGGCGATTGGAACCTGTCCGGGAGCACGACGTGCAGGAGGTCGTTCGCAAGGCATTGAAGAACGCTGGCACTGGGCCTCGCGGTCAGCTAAGTGCTCGACACCCCGGTCTACTTCTGATAGGCGGCTTCCACCTTAGGGAAGCCGACATTGAGTTGCTGAAGGAAGAGGCTCGCGCCCTACTGTCGAAGACAGGGGACAAACGTAGGCACATCGCGGGCGTTATGGTGCTTTCGGTGGGAGTACTCGTGGAGAACGCCATCCTTGGACCGGACGCGATCGTTAGTTCGCGTGAGACTCGCCTTCACGGCATCATCACGGTGCGAATTGCTATGAACCCCAGGTACAAAGGCGCATTGGTGATCGAGATAGCCGACCGCCCTGGCTTGCAGAAGGTAGAAGGAGACGCCAAAGAGATTTCTCTGCCGCCCGCCGAGCGTGAAGACTAGAGTAGGTGAATGGCCCGCCAGCTCCGCGGACCGTGCGTCTGCGCTACTTGCCTAGCTCCGACCTGGTGGGTATAGCCCCTGCAAAGAACGACTCACCTAAACCGTGGCGACGCTCTAGACGCTGTGGGCTGCCGCCTATAGGACCGGCCCGGCCACCGCGTCTCATTGATAAGCAGATCGCCTGCTCCGCGGGCACGCTCTCTAGGACCACAGATGATGGCACGACGGAAGCCGGCAGGCGCCTAGTTCGTGCATCGAAGATTGGACGTCTGAACAGTACTTCCCGCGGCGCATGGTTGTAGGATGTTCTCAGAACATTTATACTGACTGTTGGGCGTCAGCTCGACAAACCCATTCGCGTCAGAGCTAGCACCAGCCGGTTCTAGTGCAATGTTGGGTGCAAGAAACCATGCGTCGAGATCCTCTCTACGCCGCTATTGAGGACGGGCTCTCGAAGCCCGTCGACGCCGACGCATTTGAAGTCTGTGCTGCGTTCTTGCTGCGGCAGCTCTACGCCACGTTGGTTCCCGTGCCTGGAGGCAGCGACGCTGGCATGGACGGATATGCTGCTGGGCTCGATGCCCCGCCAATCGTGCTGGTCACCACGACCGCACAAAACGTGGATCGAAACCTCCGCAAGAACCTGGAGAGTCACGTCAAATCGGGCGGCCGGGCGCGAAGGGCGCTTCTTGCCACCAGCAACTCCTTGGGAGGCCGCCGGCGACTGAGTCTGCAGCAGAAGGCGTCGGAACTGGGTTTCGACCTTATCCAGATTTTCGACAGAGCTTGGTTCGTTGAAGAGCTGTGCAGGGTTCCGCGATGGAGAAAGGAACTCCTCGGGATTCCCGGTGAGCAACCGGCCCTGTCGGTCACACCGCCAAGTCGGCGACCGACTCTGCAGCTGTCACTAGTGGGACGAGACGGAGAGCTCCGCGCCCTTCGTTCGGTGACAAATGACGTCGTGGTGGTGGGAAAACCTGGCATGGGCAAGACTGCCGTCCTTCGACAGCTTGCGTTGGATGGCTGGGGGCTTTTCGTGGTTGACGATTCCAACGAGCGGCTCCCAGATGCCATCCGCGAGTGTCGACCACCACGAATCATCGTTGATGATGCTCATTTTGACCCTCCAAGGCTCACGAAGCTGCGCCAAATGCGCGGGGAAATCGGCGCTGACTTCGGCATTGTGGCAGTGACGTGGCCTGGGGCACAGACTGATGTTGAGACACACCTTGCCTCAGCGCACTCCATAGAGATCGGACCCCTCACTCGTGACGACATTGTCCGAGTGATCGAGGAGACGGGCGTAAGGGGCCCGAGCGAGTTTCAACGCGAGATTGTCGATCAAGCACTGGGGCGCCCCGGACTGGCGGCAACGCTAGCGCTGCTTGCTCTCAATGGTAAGGCACGCGAAGTTGCCACCGGAGAAGCGCTTCTGCAAGACACTCAAGTGACATATGGGCAGATGCTGGGTAACCAGAGCGCCGCGGTCTTGGCAGTCATGGCGTTGAGCGGAGACTCTGGCGTTGACATGAGCACGATTGGAACTGCTCTCAAGTTCGACCTTGCCTCCACTCACACCTTGGTTAGGGGCCTTGCATCCGGGGGCACGATTGATGAGGCGCGGCGTGGAGGCGGCCGTCTCATCGTACAACCGGAATCCTTGCGATATGCGCTGGTGAGGGAGACGTTCTTCAACGTGGGGGCGCTGCCTCTACAAGGCGTACTGGACGCGTTCGACGATCCCACGGTCGCCATCGTTCCCCTGGTCGGCGCGGCACATCGAGGAGCACGTCTCGATGCCGAGATGATGCGATCTCTGCTTGAACGAAGCCACGACTCACGAGCCTTCGCCGCCTACGCCTCTCTCGGAGAGCAGGAAGCCAGATTCGCGTTGTCAGTGGGCCCCAACCACTCACTAAGCATTGCCAAAGCGGCTCTTCTCCGTACACCGCGCTTGGGCTTCCGCGTCCTGATGGAACTGGGCGTTGGAGACGATAGACCGAGACACAGTCACTCGGATCATCCCATGCGGGTCTTGAAGGACCACGTGGAGGATCCGTCCGGAATGCTGGAGCATAGGCGACTGCTTTTCGGAGTCGCCTCCGAGTGGGTGGCTGACGGCCGCAGCCCAGACATTGCGCTGGAGGCCTTGTGCTATGCCCTTGGCCCTGGATACAAGACGGTGACCACCGACCCCGGCCGTGGGGACACTGTGACGATACGCCGGGGCATCCTCTCCCTTCAGAGTCTTCGCGAAATTGCCAAACTCTGGGAGCAGGCCCTGAAGTTGATCCCGGCGCTCCATTGCGATAGTTACGCCCCCCTTCTTGAGGTACTGTGGGACTGGGCGTTTCCTGACCGACTGGCCCTGGGTGGCGGCTATGACGAGGAGTCGTACCCATACCGCTTCATGCGCAAGCAGTCGGCGAAGCTGATCAGGAGGCTGGCGACAGCCCTCCGTCAGCACCGAGGTATTCTCGCTCGACTGGCGGCGTTGGCGGAGCAGGCTGACCTAGGAGTGGAGGTCAGCACGGACAGCGAGTTCGACGCCCTCTTCCCGGAGCGCGATGTGCGGCGCTACGGATCAGACTGGCGCGCGGCTGAGCGGAGTCAGCTAGATGCCGCACGTCGGCTCGCTGAGTCTATGCAAACGCTTGCGCCCGAGGACGTAGCCAGCCGGATCGCCGCGGCCGAAAGGGAAGCCGCCCAGGCGGGGATCACCTGGCCGCGTCTCACAGCCAACGTCTGCGCCTACCTCGCTGAACACACCGCAAAGGCGCGCGAATTCGCCAACGCCTTCCGCGATGCTGCTGCCCCTGAAGACCTCTTGGTGCCGTTCCTTTCCGCCGTAGCAAGACAGCGTCCCAAGGGTTGGGCCGCGCTGCTCCTAGAGTTTCTTGAGCACGATAGATACTGGAGGTCAGCCGTCGCGGTATGCCTGACCCAGCCGGTGGGCGAATCGCTGCAGGCGGAGGCCATCCGCCGGTGTGATTGGAGCCTCGTGAACTACCTGAAAGTATTGATCGCGCGTGACGAGCTTGATGACGGCACGTTCCCCGGTCTGCTCGACCACCCCGATCCGAATGTCGCCCAGGCAGTCGCAGTGGGGCTTGGAACAAGTGATCGTGATCTCTTGCCTGAAACCCAGGAGAAGTGGGAAGCCGCGATCATTCGTTGCCCCGCGGACGACCACTGGTATGCGGTAATTCTGAGGTCGCGACATTCCCTGCTGGTGAACTGGGTGAAGGCATGGCTCGCCCGGCAGGTTTCGCCGCAGCCCACGTACGAGCGCATTCCTGAGTCGTTGCTGAACGTCATAGCAGAGCTGGCAGTCGAACTCAAGGCGCACCTTCTTGATCACGTCCCGGCGAAGCCGTACAACCCCTACATCAGTGACTTGGTGACTCGGCTAGTCGGAGACGACGACGGGCTGGCCGCCGCTCTGTTTGGGCGGGCAGAGGCGAAGCACTATCACGAAGCGGCTCTAACCGGCCGGCCCACCTCGTCGTGGTTGAAGCGGGCAATCGTGGCCCTGAACCATGGCTGGTCTCCGAAAGACGTCGTGGCGGCGTGTACTAGTGGATTCTCCATATGGTCTGGCTCGGAAGCTGCACACTGGCAGGCCTGGGTGAATGATTTTCAGGACCTCGGCCGCGGCCGTGAGCGGAGTGCCAAGCTGCTGTCTCAGGCAGGCGTGGAATACTACGGCAGGCGTCGAGACAGAGCTGCCCAAGAGGAACGGCATGAAGCGATCTACGGGCTGCCCTAGGCTTCCATCACATCTGCGGGCGCCAGCGACCCTACTCTTCCGGCGCAACTGACAGGTCTGCCTGAATTGTCTCGAACTCCTCGAGGGCCGCGCGTAGGTCCTCGACGATCTCCCCGGCGATGACATCCGGATCAGGTAGGTTGGCCGAGTCTTCCAGACTCTCGTCCTTCAGCCAGAAGATATCGAGGTTTGCCTTGTCACGCTGGAGTAGCTCCTCATAGCTGAATGCCCGCCATCTCCCGTCTGGGTTGCCCAGGGACCAGGTCGACGTGCGGTCATGACGATTCTCTGGGTTGAAACAGCGCACGAAATCGTCGAGGTCCGATCGCTGTAGTGGGTTCGTCTTGAGGGTGAAGTGCGTGTTGGTGCGCAGGTCATAGATCCAGAGCGTGCTGGTCCAATGCTGCTCGCGGCCTGGTTTGCGATCGAAGAAGAGTACGTTTGCCTTCACGCCCTGCGCATAGAAAATGCCTGTTGGCAGCCGCAGCAGGGTGTGAACATCGCACTGCTGCAGGAGCTTGCGGCGTACAGTCTCCCCGGCACCGCCTTCGAACAACACATTGTCCGGCACAACGATGGCTGCCCTGCCGTTCATCTTCAGCAGCGTGTAAACGTGCTGGACGAAGTTGAGCTGCTTGTTGCTCGTCGTCGCCCAGAAATCCTCACGGACAACGGTGAGCGCCTCGCGTTCCTGTTCGCCCGCCGCGCTCACCACGAGCACACTGGATTTCCTGCCGAACGGCGGGTTCGTCAGGACGAGATCGAACTGTGTGTTGGGCGTAGCGTTGAGGCTGTCGTCCTTGACGACGGGTGGCTCGCCCTCAGTGCTAGTCGGGCCGATGCCGTGCAGGAGCAAGTTCATGGCGCACAGGCGCACGACGCCGTCAACGATGTCGACACCGCGGAGCGTTTCCATTCGCAGGTGGCGTTTCTGGTCGCTGTCCAGGTTCGGGTTGTGGTTCGCAATGTAGTCGTGCGCGGCGAGCAAAAATCCGCCCGTGCCGCAGGCGGGGTCGCAGATGGTCTCGCCCGGCATGGGGCGCATGACGTCGACGATTGCCTTGATCAAGGGGCGCGGCGTGAAGTACTGCCCGGCGCCGCCCTTGATGTCCTGCGCGTTCTTCTCGAGCAGTCCCTCGTAGGCATCACCCTTCACATCCGCATCCAGCATCATCCACTGCTCGCGGTCAATCAGGTCGGCGATGAGCCGGCGCAACTTTGCCGGGTCCTGGATCTTGTTCAGCGCCTTGCGGAAGATGATGCCGAGCATCCCCGGTTCCTTGGCCAGTTCTTCGAGAACGCGGCGGTAGTGGGATTCTAACTCGCCACCGTCCCGGGCCATCAGGCTGGGCCAGTCAAGTCCATTGGGAATCGGTGATGTACGCCTCCACGGCGGCTGCGTCTGCTCGTGCGCCATCTTGAGAAAGAGGAGGAAGGTAAGCTGTTCAACGTAGTCTCCGTAGGACAGGCCGTCGTCGCGGAGGACGTTGCAGTAGTTCCAGAGTTTCTGGACGATCTGCTGGGAGTGGTTATTCCCTCTCATGCGGCGGCTCCCGTTTGACGCGCCGGTGGCGAGTCAGGTGTCTTCCTCGTCCTCTGTTTCCTTGGCGCGCGTCGCGCCCGACGGTCGTTGCGTGGGTGCGCCTGCGCGGCCCTCTCCGCCCGAATCCGCTCGAGTAGTACGCTCGCCGGCTCATCGTTCGGGTCCTGCGGGACGAGCCTCCCCTCGAAGGCGCGCGCGAGGATCGCCTGGCGCAGACGGTCGGCACGCTTCAGGCTGTGCTCGACGATGGTGGCGAGTTCATCGGCGAGCGACAGACGACGTTCGACCTCGCTGACGATGCGGTGCTGCTCGGCAAGAGGAGGGAGGGGGAACACGATGTTTTGTACACGGCTCTTGTTGAGCGCCGGTTGGTTATTGCCGGAGCCTATTTGCCGGGTCTGCTCGTACTGCCCCTCGAGGAACCTGAAAATGTAGCCAGGCGGGAGGCCCGCTTCGGAGACACGGATAGCAGCGGAGTTCTGGTTGTTGCAGGCGGCAATCGCGAGTATTGCGGCTTGCCCTCGCGTCTTGCCTTCTCCAATCATCCCCAGCAGGACCGTCCCTGGCGGATGAAGCTCCGTGGACGAGTTTCTCAGTCCAAGATCCGAAATACACTCACGGGTGTCGCGAATTGTGCAGAAGGAAACCTCACCACTGCTGACCCACGGAATGTCCCCGTTCCAATACTCCGACCGCGCTCGACTGGGGGTTGCGCCAACAAAGACCTGAAAAACCTGGCCCAGCGAGGCCCACACCCATCCCTCGGGCAACTCTGGCAACCCACTCGCGTCAGGCGCCGGAGGCTCCCCACGCTTGGCCCGGCGCTCCCGCAGGATGCGATCCAGCAGCACATTGGCGGGCTCATATTCGCGACCCTCGGCTCGGGCCAGCTCTGCCTCCGTTGGCACGAGACGACCCTCGCAGGCGGCCTTAAGCACGGCGGCCCGATAGCGCTTCAGATTGCCCCGCGCCCTCTTCAGCGCCGCCACGGACGCGTCGAGCCGCGTAAAGTGCTTCTCGATCTCGGCGACGATGCGATGCTGTTCAGGCAGGGGAGCAATAGGTATAGGATAGCCCTCCAGAGTGGATGGCTTGACCCGCATGAGCGAGCCGCCCACCCCCGACGCTCTGGAAGCCAAGAAGTCGCGCATCTGATGGCGACTCAAAAAGTGGCACAGGAACTTGGGCTCAAGGCCCTTGATGAGAAAGAAGGGAATCCACTCAGTCGACGCTATCTTGTTGCGGTCTGTGTAGTCATCGACAATCCAGGCCCTGTTGATACGCGGGTTAATCTTGCATAGCAGTACCGTTCCAGGGAGGACTGTCTGTTTGCTGGAACCGATCTCACGACCGACCACTATCTCCGGACGTCCGACTTCGAAGCTAGGCACGCTGTATAGCTCGAAACATTCATCTGGGAACTTGCTCGGGTCCACGCCAGAAGACTGATCAAAGCGGATCTCGTCGAGCGTCGAGAGGGCCCAACCTCTAGGCAGATGAGCACTCACGCCACCAGCACCTCATTCAGCTCGTCGAGCAGATCGTTCAGGTCCTTGCCGAAGACCTGGGATGCCTTGCCGAGACCACCGCGCTGGGCGAAGGGCACCTCCTGGAAGTCGTCGGCCTCAATCCGGAAGCTTGCCGCGATGTGATCGCGGATGAGTTCGAGCCAGCCACGTTGCTCGTCGGTGAATCGGCGGCCTTGAGTCTCCTGCTGGGCGAGCCAGTCCTGGAAGTGCCCCTCGACCTGCTCTGGGAACGGAGTGAGCTCATCGTCCTGGCGAAGCGCGAAGCGCACCAACGCCACGATGTCGGTAAGGATTCGCCCGCCGGAGCCGCGCACCTTCGACTGGTCCAGTGTTTCGTACGCCCGCCACAGCGCCTCCGGTGTCCAGGAGCGCGGCGGCGCCTTGATCGCCTCAGCCAACGCCTTGATATCGGCGAAGCGCAGGCGCTGGGCGTACGGTCGGCTGTACAGCACCTGAAGGGCGGTGATTTCGTCTTTGTGCTCGTGGATGAACTGCTCGAACGAAGTGACCAACTCCCTCGCCCTCTCCCGGGCAGCCTCGGAGAACGCGGCTTCAAGTACTGCATCCTTGCTCACGGTGTCGATGGTCTGCTCGAACCGCTGCTTCATCTGCACAAGCTGGTCGCGCAGAGCCGGATTCGTGGCTAGCGGGACGACGGCCTGCCGAAACAGCATCTGGGCTGCCTCGTCAACCTGCTCCTGTGACGGCTGGACGCCTTCCGGCAGCCCCGCCGCGGAGCGAGCGGCTTCGATGTGCCGGTCCGGGTCAAGCGCTTCCACCAGTGCCGCAGTGATCGTCTTCAGCGACGTGCCGCCTGCTGTTTGCGCCAGCGTCTGCTGCTCGGCGGAACCCAGCTGGCGATCTAGTCGCGCCAGCCGGCCCGCCAACGAGGAGAGGATGTCCGGGTCGGTGCTGCCGAACGCCACCGCCTGAAGAAGCTTGTGGAATGGCACAGTCGGCTGGCGTTCCAGCGGCCGAGAATCGGTGAGCTCCTGCTCGGACAGGCCGACGCAGTCAACGATGACGAAGTGCGTCTTGTTCGTGGCGTCCGGGGTGACCGCCTGGAGGTCGGTGCTGTTGATGATCCGCACACCGCGGCCCTTCATTTGCTCGAAGAAGGTCCGGCTCTTCACCGCACGCATGAACATCACCACTTCCAGCGGCTTAATGTCGGTGCCCGTGGCGATCATGTCGACGGTAACCACGACTCGAGGGTTGTAGCTATTGCGGAAGGAGGACAGCAAATCCTCGGCGTCGAGCCCGGAGGACTTGTAGGTGACTTCCTCGAACTCCTCATCGTCCGGGCCGCGCTTCGTGGTTACGATCTTGGCGGTGCCGGTCCTGTAGGTGATCTTCTGAGCAAACTCGTTGCCCTTCCCGAACTCATCTCGCACGATCTGGACGATATCGTCGGCGTGGCTATCGTCCTTGGCGTAGATCAGCGTCTTCGGCACCTCGGTGCGGCCCGGGAAGATCTCGGTGAATAGCTTCCCCTTGAAGGTCCGAATCACCGTTCGGATCTGGTCTGGGGCTACCACGTTTCGGTCGAGCTCCACAGGGTCGTAAGTCAGGTCTTCGTCCAGCTTCTCCCAGCGAATCCTGCGCGTCTCCCGGTCACGGCGGTCGACAAACAGCCCTGCTTCTATCCTGGAGCCGGCCTCGGTGATCTTGGTGCGGATGCGGTAGACATCGAAGTCGACATTGACGCCGTCGGCAACGGCCTGCTCGTGATTGTATTCCGTCACCAGATTCTGGTGGAAGAACCCGAGAGTCTGCTTCGAGGGAGTAGCCGTCAGCCCGATCAAGTAGGCGTCAAAGTACTCAAGCACCTGGCGCCACAAGTTGTAGATCGAGCGATGGCACTCATCAGTGAAAATGAAGTCGAAAGTCTCTATCGGGATCGCCGGGTTGTACACGACGGGGACGGGCTCCTGCACTAGGTCCGCGGCGGTGTCATACTGAGATCCCTCTTCCAGCGTCGGGTCGAGGTCAGGCTCGCCCTTCAGCATCGAGTAGAGCCGCTGGATAGTGGTGATACACACACGTGCTACCGGATCGAGCTTGTTGGAAGTGAGACGCTGGACGTTATACAGCTCGGTGAACTTGCGGCCGTCGTCCGGTGTGGTGTACTGCTGGAACTCCTTGAGCGCCTGCCGCCCTAGGTTGGCGCGGTCCACCAGGAACAACACCCGCTGCGCCCCGGCGAACTTGATCAATCGATAAGCCGACGTGATCGCGGCGAACGTCTTGCCACTGCCCGTAGCCATTTGGATGAGGGCCCGAGGGCGGCCGTCACTGAGAGACTCCTCGAGACGGCGGACAGCCCTGAGCTGCGCCGGCCATAACCCAGCCTCGTGCACAGGAGGCATGTTCTGTAGGCCGCGGCGAAGCGTCGACCGCGTCGTGTAGCCGCTCTCAACGTCGGCGACCTTCAGCCCAGGGACGAGTCGGACTGACCGCAGGTCGGGTTCAAGCCAGGATGCCAGAGTTTCCGGGCGATGGAAGTTGAAGACTCGACGGCTCCGAGGCTCCGGATCCAGCCGATTAGTGAAACGGGTTTCGATTCCCGTGCTTTCGTACAGGAAGGGCAGCGGTCTCACCGGAGCGGGGATATTGCCGGGCAAGCCGGTGCCATACTTCTCAGACTGCACCTCCACCCCAGTCAAGGTCGTACCTTTCGGTTTCGCCTCGACAACCCCTACGGCCTGGCCATCAGCGTAGAGGAGATAGTCAGCAAATCCGAAGCCGGTCTCTAGAGGAAACTCCCGCACTGCGACGCCACGTCCGGCGGCAAGATTCACCGCGCCGGCGTCCTGGACCTTCCAGCCCGCCTCATCCAGCGCAGCGTCAATGTGCCCGCGAGCGGCTGCTTCAGGTTTCGTCATGCCGAGGTAAGCCTCATTAGCGGGTTTCCTTGCGCGGCTAGTATAAGGCTTCGCCGCATCTCATGCAGCGTGGCTGGGTTCAGAAACGAAGGGACAATCCTCTATCGCTGTGCAGTCGGGGAGTGTGTTGTCGTGCGCAGACGATGATCTTCGGTTCGGGTGTCTGGCTGCAGTGGCGGTTCAATGCGAGGGACCCGTCAGGATTGGTCAAGGACGCGCCGCCCACTGGAGGATGTACGCCGTTCGTGCGACACCTGCTCCGTCGGCAGGTGATCGGTTACCGCACAGAATCGGCCAGAGGCACCCTCAAGCAAGGTCCGTCTGGCGGCCGACCGGCTCTTAGAGCCAGGGGATGGAGGGACTGAAGGCCGACGCGGCGCTGGACTAGCTCCAGAAGCCGGAGACATCCGCTGGACAGCCCGAATGCTCGGTGCTAGCTTATGGGTGTCATGAGTGTGAACGAAGACTACCTCTCTGCGTTCGTTGACTACGTAACCCTCACTTACCACGAGGCCCGCAACGTTCGACATCTGATAAAGGACGGCCACATCGACCCGGGAAGGTACGAGCGGCTTGTGAACTTGCCCAGGAACCGCGAAGATGCCTGGAGAGCGTTGCAGGCTTTCCGATCTGCCGCCAGGAAAGCGAGTTCAGCCCGCTCTGCTGAAGCAGTCTTTGAAGAGCGACTTGGGGTTGGCCTGGAAGATCTGAAGGTTCTTTTCGAGAACCAGAACTGGAAACACTCGAGATGGGCGGCAACCGCTGGGGCGTGCATCACTCGTGGCGTGATCAACCTCCGTGACGCAATGGACCGTCAAGATATGAAGGCTGTCCCAGAACTAGTGGGTACGATCCGCTGCATGCGTCATAATACGGACGGCATAGACTCGAAGCTTTGTGACTTAGACCGTTGCCTCGACAGAACGGCAAGCTAGGTGCTGCAAAAAGCGATTGCGATGAAGATACACAGTAGGGGCGGCGTAGGGGTATATACCGACTATCGGGAAAACATCATAGTCGACCACGATCATCCCGCCTTGGCCTGGAAGGCCAACAAGGATAGGTTCGGACCGGAGCTGTTTCGTTCAGCGGTGCAAGCGGCTTTTCCCCGAGGGTTGCCACGTATCGGCAGTGAGCATAGTGAGGACGCCCTTTCGTGGAATCTGTTTCGCTCGCTGCAACTCGAAAAGAAACTGGCACTAGTGGGTGACTTCGCGGCTCCACGAGCGCATTTTTGCGCCGTCTATTTCTGGGGCCGCGCAGCCCACCTGCTGAGTGAACAAATCGACCCCGAAATCCAAGATATTCTGAACGAGATGGAACCCTGGGGGAAGAACGGAGCCGGGCAACAAACCGAAACCGATGTCATATTGCGGGGGAAAGCCCACACAATCATGATCGAGTGCAAGCTGGGCAAGCCTGGAGAAACAGTCAAAGCCTGGTGCAGAGGCTCCGAAGGGATGCGTCCTGAGTATAGGGAGTTCCTGGGGAAACTGCAGGAGCAGGGGACAACCCTGTTCTCAGATTCCTTCGACTACGATAAGGATGCAAACCGTGTCTACCAGCTCTTCCGCAATTACGTCCTAGGGGCAGCCTTGTCGAAGAAGTGGAATGCGGAGTTCTCGCTAGTAGCTATTGTGAACTCCCTGAACTGCAACCTGCATGGCAGAAGCCACGTCGAGGAATTCTGTTTCTTTCGCTCCCTCCTAAGAGACCCCTCAAATGCGTTCTTGATAACCTGGCAGCAAATCTGGGATCGTGTGCGTGCTGAACCGGAGTTGGGTGCTCTGCAGACGTGGCTGTCAAATCAACCACTTCTGAGGTTGTAGGCGGAATGACGCCTTCAGCGCTTCCCTTGCAGCTCTCGCTACTCTTCTGGGACTAAGGCGCTGTCGGTGGCATCATCGGCTACACGGGAAATGAACCGACGCCAGGAGTTGACGTGAGGGGTGGCTACGTCCGGCCGAAGGTGAGCGAGCTGATGCGTTCTTTCTTCTCCTGGATGGACTATTCGGAGCACGAGCGCCGAGAGGCTCTCGATATCATCGACCTTTTCCGCGAGCAGGACACGCGAGACGAGCTGGGAATCGGCACGGTTCGCGATGCCTTTGCCGACCTGCTATTTCCAGGGACGAGTACCATCCAAACCCGCGCCCGCTACTTCCTCTTTGTGCCGTGGATCTATCTTGAAATGGAGCGTTCCAGGGTGCCATCCGGCCAGGTGGCCGGTCGGGCCAGGAGTGAGGAGATCGCGCTGATCGGCGCGCTCATGAAAGCCGGGGATGCGGACGGTGTAATCGGGAAGGAAGTGGGCAAGGGCCTGAAACGCCTGCCCAGCAACATCTACTGGCTGGGCCTCCGCACGTGGAAGATCCGTAGGTTCCCCGGCTCTCAAGACCAGTACCACCGAACCCTGGACAGGTTCTACCAGTGGGACGAGCGGTCCAACCCGCAGGTGCGCAACGATGACGGTGAGCCCGTCGATGGCGTCGTGGTCAGCAACTGGGACGCCGCCATCCCTCCACGGCCGAGGGACTTCCCGCGAGGCGCGTCCCTGCGTCTCTCCCAGGAAGAGGCTGGCTACCTGATTGAAAGAATAGTGCAGAGCGTTCCAGGCACGCTCCTGGCTCTCCTCGTTGAGAGGGGGGAAGTGTTCGAGCCGGTCCGATTTCCGTGGGTGCACCCCTGCATTTCGGAGCTGCCCGCCCGGCTCCGTGGGCAACTCATCCACGCCCGGAACTTCTCGGAGTGCATGCACGGCGCTGCACTGCTCTACAACCTGATGCTGGCCGAATTGGCGAAGAATCAGACTCGCGTTGATGAGTACAGGCGGGATCTGACGGAATGGTCGCTCAGGGTCGGCGATAGAGCTTCCGACCTGGCCACCTGGGACCGCAGGCGCTTCTGGGAAGTGGCCCTCTCCGGCGGGGCTAGAATTCCGCTACCTACGCGCACCTTCATTGATGGGTGGCTCGACCTCGCTCTGGGGGACGGCGATGTGGTGCACTGTTCGGGAAGAGTTGCTGCAAACGACGACGCCAGGTGGTTGATCCACAAGCGCGAGCGCGCGATTAAGAGGGATCGCGCCCGTCTCGATAACCGCCGCGCGCTGGAGCTGTGGAGCGGCGCTGCCGGGACCGCCCAGCTCACATACCGCTGGCCTGTGGCGCAGCGGATCATCCTGGATATCATCGATGGCCTGACTAGGCAGGACAGCGATGTTTGAGCCGCAGAACCGCGCTCTTTTCATCGAGGCGCTCCGGCCGCCTGCCGGCTATTCCCTAGACTGCGCCATCGGCACGACGTATACCCTTGACCTGCTCGCCCTCGTCACGGTGCCGCTCGGCTTCACCATCTTCGACTGGCAGGATGATAGCGGACGCCCGGAGGCCAATCCACTGGCGCTGCTGGAAGCCGTCCGCCGCAACGCCGAGCGCATGGCCATATTCTGCCAGGAGGATCGGATAGCCATCCCGAGGCAGCACAAGGGGCTGTTCGGGTATATCGAATCGTCGGTAATACCCGTGAGGCCTCCCGAGCACGGGTCCTTCCATCCCAAGGTGTGGGCCCTCCGCTTCGTCGGTCTCGGGAAAGAGGTGCTCTACCGCCTTCTCGTTCTGAGCCGTAATCTGACCTTCGACCGCTCTTGGGACACGATGCTTGTGCTTGACGGCGAGCTCACCGGCCGCACGTATGCCTTCGCGGCGAACCATCCCCTGGGGGACTTCTTCAAGGCTCTGCCACGCATGGCACGTGTTCCGCTGTCCCAGCGCGTCTATCAGCAGGTCGACCAGGTGGAGGGCGAGCTGCGGCGCGTTCGCTTCCAGCTCCCCGAGGGCTTTGACGAGGCGGTTTTCTGGCCGCTGGGCATCAAGGGGCATCCGCCGTGGCCCTTCAAGGCTAGGATCGACCGGATTCTTGTCGTCTCCCGTTTCGTCAGCGAAGGGTGTCTGCGGAGGCTTGCGGCCCAAGGGAAGGGAAACATCCTCGTTTCGGACGTGGACTCCCTGGACGTGCTCGGCCAGAGCGCGCTGGACGCGTTCAGCCGGGTGCTGGTCTTCCAGGACGGCGTGGAGCCGGAACCGTCGGAAGAAACCGACGTAGCGGTGGCCGGTTCAATCTCGGAGGCGGGACCGGAGGTCGCGCCGGAGGCGCCACTCAGCGGCCTACACGCCAAGGCATACATCGCGGACAGCGGATGGAAGGCTCGTGTCTGGACGGGGTCGGCCAACGCCACCGACGCGGCCTTCACGAAGAACGTCGAGTTTATGGTGGAGCTCATCGGGAGGAAGAGCCGCTGCGGGGTCGACGCTGTTTTGGGGGAGGGCGCTGAGCGTGCGAGTCTCCTCTCCCTCTTGCGTGACTACGAACGCGGAGAGCAGCTCGTCAAGGATCCAGTCATGGCAGAACTGGAGAGCATGCTGGACGAGGCGCGACGGCAGATCGCCAAGGCCGGCCTCGTCGCTCGCGTCTCGCCCGCGGACAAGCCGCAGGAGTACCTCCTCGCCCTCCACCTGCCGGATGGCCCAATCCCGAGGCTGCCGGACGGGATCCGGGGCTCGTGCCGGCCCATCACCCTTCGCGAGCCACGGGAGTGGAAGAGCGGTGCCCGCCCGGCTTCCAGCGATGGGTCCGTTGCCGTGTTCGGTCCGCTCTCCCTAGAGGCTCTAAGCTCCTTCTTCGCCTTCGAACTCACGGCTAGCCAGGCGGGTCAGAAGCTTTCCGCGGGCTTCGTGCTCAATCTCCCCCTCGAGGGGGCGCCAGAGGACCGCAGCGAGCGCATACTCCTCTCGATGCTCGGCGACCGGGAGCAGGTACGCCGCTACCTGTTCCTCCTCCTGGCGGAGGCCGCCTCGAGCCCCGGAGAGGTGCTCGACCTGTTTCGTGCGCTCGATGGCGCGGGCACGGATGGAGGCGGAGTCGAGGCGGGCTTGCCCCTCTTCGAAGTCATGGTGAAGGCTTTGCACCGTAGTCCGGACAGCCTCGACCGCGTCGCCCGCCTGATCGACGACCTCAAGAAGACTCCCGAGGGCCGCTCACTGCTGCCGGAGGGGCTGGAGGCGGTGTGGGAGCCCATCTGGGAGGCACGAAAGGGGCTGAGGCATGAGGCGGCGCCGTAGGCGCCCCGACATCGCGAAGTCCCTCGAGGCGCTGAAGGACTTCCAGCGCCGGACCGCCGAATATGCTTTCCGGCGGCTCTACATCGATGCGGACGGCACGCGCCGCTTTCTGGTCGCCGACGAGGTAGGCCTCGGGAAGACCCTCGTTGCCAGGGGTGTGATCGCCAGGGCCGTTGACCATCTATGGGACAAGGTCCGCCGCATCGACATCGTATACATCTGCTCTAACGCCGACATCGCCCGCCAGAACATCAACCGTCTGGATATCGGCGTCCCCGGCCAGGATGGGGCAACCTTCGCATCGCGGATGACGCTCCTCCCCACGACGGTGAGGGCCCTGAAACGCAACCGGGTGAACCTCATTTCGTTCACGCCGGCTACATCCTTCGACCTTCGGTCCAGCCTCGGCACCGCCAGGGAGCGGGCGCTGCTCTACGTGCTGCTCAAGGATGTGTGGAATCTGCGCGGGGTGGGTGGGCTGAAGGTGCTTCGCGGGAACGCGCGCCTGGAGAGCTTCCAGAGCCTGGTTCAACAGTTTGAGAAGGACGAGCAGTCGATAGACACGTCCCTGGCGGGCGCCTACCGTCGCGCGCTGCGGTCCAGAAGAGACCTGCGCGCTCGTTTCGAGTCCCTGTCGCGCCAGTTCCAACACGACAAGAAGGGCCCGCCCGCCGATGAGGCCCTCGCGCGCGCCCGGCTTGTCGGCGAGCTGAGGTCGCTCCTCGCGGCGACCTGTATCAAGGCGTTGGAGCCGGATCTCATCATCATGGACGAGTTCCAACGGTTCAAGCACCTGCTCCATGGTGACAGCGAGGCCAGTCGCCTAGCGCAACAGCTCTTCGAGTACGAGGACAGGACGTCAAAGGCCCGGGTCCTCCTGCTCTCCGCGACGCCCTACAAGATGTACACCCTGTCCCACGAGACCGGCGAAGAGGACCACTATCAAGACTTCTTGGACACCCTTGGCTTCCTCCTGAAGGACGATGGCGAGACCTCCGAGCTTCGGAACACGTTGCGGCGCTTCCGGCGGGAACTGTACCGCCTCGGCGAGGAATGGGACCAAGCGGTCGAGGCCCTGCGCGGGCTCAAGGGAGAACTGGAGGAAAGGCTGAGGCGTGTGATGGCGCGGACGGAGCGGCTGGCCGTGACCGAGGATCGTAACGGCATGCTCCGCCAGGTTATCCCTCCCGCGGTCCGTCTCGAATCGGGTGACCTCAACACGTATCTGGCCCTGCAACGCATCGCGGCTGTCCTCAAACACGGCGATGTCCTGGAGTATTGGAAGACGGCGCCGTACTTGCTGAACTTCATGGAGAAGGAGAACTACAAGCTGAAGATAGCGCTGACCAGCGCCCTGGACACACCCGGACAGCGGGCCGCTCTTGCTCAGGTTCTCACGTCTGTCGATGGTTTGCTGGTGCCTTGGGACGCCTGGCGGACCTACGCTGAGATCGATCCCGGCAACGCTCGTCTGCGCGCGCTCCTGGCGGACGCTATCGACAGCGGGGCCTGGCAGCTTCTCTGGGTCCCGCCCGCACTCCCGTACTATCGACTGGAAGGGCCCTCCTCGGATCCCGTGCTGCAGAACTTCACCAAGCGTCTCATCTTCTCCGGATGGCATGTCGTTCCCAAGGCCGTGGCTTCCCTGGTCAGCTACGAGGCCGAGCGCCGGATGATCCGTCTGCTGGAGAACGACCCTAATGAGCCTCCCGAGAACTCGCCAAAGGCGCGCGGTCGCCGGCGTCCTCTGCTGCGCTTCGCGGTGGAAGCCGACGGGCGGCTCAGTGGAATGCCCGTGCTGGGCATGCTCTATCCCAGCACGACCCTGGCCAAGGAGGGCGACCCGCTGACAGTGGCGGCAGAGATTGTGAATGAACAGGGCACAGCCGACGGACTCCCAACGCTGGGAGAGGTCCTGGGCCGGGTGGAACGGAGGATGAGAGACCTGCTGGCCCCGATGAGTGCTGGGCACGACAAGTCCGAGGCGCCGATAGATGAGTCGTGGTACTGGGCCGCCCCGATCGTGCTCGATGGGGCGTTGGACGGGGACGCGACCAGGGCGTGGTTCGCGCCCAACCGACGTCTTCCATTGAGATGGAGCGGCGGCGAGCCCGACGAGCGTGAGGAGGATGGCGAGGAGTCACGCTGGGCTGACCACGTGGACCACGCCCGAAGGGTGCTCTTCGGGGAGGAGCGGTTGGGCGCGTTCCCCGACGATCTCCCGGAGGTCCTGGCTCTCATGGCGGTTGCTGCTCCGGGAGTGGTCGCGCTGCGCGGCCTACTTCGGGTCTCGGGCGCGGCGAGTTCCAGGGAGTCGAGCATCGCTATCAGGGACTCCGCGGCGCAGGCCGCGTGGGCCTTCCGCGCCCTGTTCAACCAACCGGAGGTCATGGCTCTACTGCGGGGGACGGACGCGAGGGACCAGCCGTACTGGCGCAGGGTGCTCGAGTACTGCGCCTCCGGTGGCCTGCAGCCGGTCCTCGACGAGTATGTGCACGTCCTGCGCGAGTCGCTGGGGCTTGTCGGGAAGGAGCCTTCGCAGGTGGCGGAGCAGATATCCGGGGCCATTCGGAGCGCCCTGACTCTGCGTACGGCCAACTTGTTCTATGAGGACATAATGCGGCGAATGCTGGATGGCGAGAAGGCCGAGCACGCCATGCGCGCCCGGTTCGCACTGCGCTTCGTCGATAGCCGCTCGGAGGACGGGAAGACCGTCACGAGGTCAACTCAGGTGCGGGATGCTTTCAACTCGCCCTTCTGGCCGTTCGTGCTAGTCACGACTTCTATTGGCCAGGAGGGGCTGGACTTCCATCCCTACTGCCACGTTGTCGTGCACTGGGACCTTCCCTCGAACCCCGTCGACCTGGAGCAGCGGGAGGGTAGGGTCCATCGCTACAAGGGACATGCCATCAGGAAGAATGTCGCCCGCCGTCACGCCACCCTGGCCTTCACGGGAGCCAAGGGCGGCAGCCAGGGCGAACCGTTCGACCCCTGGTCGGCTCTCTTCGCCAAGGCACGTGAACAGAGGCCTCCGGGTTCGTCGGACCTCATTCCTTTCTGGCTGTATCCGCTGCCGGACGGCGCTACTATCGAGCGCCATGTCCTCGCTCTGCCGCTAAGCCGCGACCTTGACCGCCTCGCGGCGCTCCGGCGCTCGCTCGCGGTCTACCGCATGGTCTTGGGCCAGCCGCGTCAGGAGGATCTTCTGGAATACTTGCTCGCTCATGTGCCGAAGGAGAAGGTGAAGCAGATCCTCGACGAGCTGCGCGTCGATTTGAGTCCGCCGGCTGATATATGCTGGTGAAATTGGGGTTGCGAGTGGCGTTGGTCGGCGGGAGGGGACCCAGACGAAGCTGGCTTTTCGCCGAACTTGCCAAGCGGCCGACAGCGCTGAACGGCCGCCGAGATTCCCTGGCGGATCTCCTGCTTCGTCGACAGGTGCTCTACTGCTCCATCGACAGGTGCTCTATCACGGTGGAAGCTGACCGTGAGCATGGTGTGTGCCGAAACCCTACTTGCCGCAGCAGTGATTCACAGCGGCCTGGCACTTCTGCCTGCGGGGATGGAACTTCTAAAAGAACGCGATGCGGCTCCGGCAGCACTGGATCGCCACCGCGCAGTAGGCCTCGGCATGGGCGAAGTGATCAGCCTTGCTATGGTCCACGTAGCGGGCAACCCAGTTCCCCACCGAGTCCTGCTGCAGCACCCGGGATAGCGCCATCATCTGGCGATAGTACTCCCCCAGTCCATCCCTGACGCGGCCGCCGAGGAGTCGAGCATTCTCCGGAATCTCCGCAGCCTGCGTCTGGAACGCATGGGACATCTCGTCCAGTGCCTGCGTGCGGTTGATCCGGTAGACCTGAACCCCGTTCTCCCAGACTGATTCGTGTCCGGGGTCGGTCCGTCCGTAGTAGGCGAGGCCGACCCGAACTTCGCTCTCTTTGCCGGCAAACTCCAGTGCCAGGCGCTGCTGCGGCAGAGCATCGATTATCGCCCCCTCGACGTCGTAGCGCCGGACCAGATCCGATAGCTCATCAACCGTATCCACCTCGCCTATGAACACAGCGCGGCTGCGGATTCTTTCTTCGTCCAGGGGCTGCCGGATGACCACGTGCAGCTTGATCCCCACGTCAACCCCCATGAACGTCCTCGCCTCGCAGCCATTGGGCATCAGGTAGTCGCGGCGGCAGCGGTCGAGGACATCCAACGTTAGTCGCCCGCCGGGCGGGACGAACGGCTCGGCAAGATCGCTGTTCCGGAACTCCTGCATAGCAAACGGCGTCGTCGCCTGACTGGCCTCGATCATCTCGGCGAGGTTAGCCCAGGGACTGTAAAGGCGGCTCAAGTGGTAGCCGCGGACGCGTTCGTTGCCCGGGGTCTGAGCGATCCACCGACCCTTGGCGCGAACGTCCATTGGTTTACGGCAGGCCCCGCACACCACAGCCGCCCGCTCGAGGTCGACGTTCTCGTCCCAG
>Ga0315279_10003664_pt1 | contig 21174 bp, 16 predicted proteins | sample YL17G06_20_MG_FD_203694 | JGI IMG/M metagenome (GOLD analysis project Ga0315279, IMG submission 203694) | Sediment microbial communities from Yellowstone Lake, YNP, Wyoming, USA - YL17G06_20 | ecosystem: Environmental > Aquatic > Freshwater > Lake > Sediment | place: USA: Wyoming | collected... | reverse complement strand
AATGCCTCTCTGAAATTGCAAGAAAATTAACAATTCTGAACGATTCCTTGCAATTTAGCGCGATTTTTTTAGAATGCAAGCTGCTATCCGTAAAAAAGTTAAATTCTTTTTCAGGGACAACTATTTACGTTTTATTGGACACTGTACGATCTGCATATTACGACTATCACAACCCTGTTCGCCTCCGGACTGGCTGAAAAAAGAACTGGAGCCAATAAATCACCTGGTAACAGTTAGATTTCGAATTTGCTCATTTTGACATGCGTCCGGAATGCGCTTATTTAAGGTCCGTTTCTTGTCGTGTTTTTGTCTTTAGGGCTTCACTTATGATATTCGACAATCGCTCAATATGGCTATCCCAGCTATGTTGTCTTGCGATATCGATTCTCTTGCTGGCTCGTTCTGGCGTATCATTCTGCAGCTCCCATTGAATCGCATTGGGGAACTGCTCTTTGGTGGATGCGATACTAATTATGTCGGAATATTGCATAACCTCCTCGATTGGGACTGAGACGATTGGCTTGCCGGATGCCATGTATTCAAACATTTTGAGAGGATTGCAGTATTTAATCCATTCAGTCATTTTCCAATGCAGCATGCACACATCAAAACAGGCGCACAAATGAGGAATCCGTTCGTATGGCAGCTTTCCCAGAAAATAAACATTGGGTTGTCGCATCAGCTCCGAAAAATCACCATCTGTGGTCTCACCGGCAAATACGAAAGAAACATCAGGCAACTTCTCAGCACACCATAAAAGTGATTCTAGATCATTATGGTGCGTCAAAGTCCCGTAGTATCCTACGATCGGCCTTTTAATATCTGCTAATTCCTCCGGCCATCTGCCGTTACTTGCTGCCTGCTGGAATAACTCAAAATCTACACCGTGTGGCAAGTAAAGCACATTACACCCTCGGACCATATTAAGTTCATAAAGTTTTTTGGAAACACAAACTAACACATCGCTCTTGTCTCTAAGTGTTTGCTCTCGTCTATGAAGAATTTCCTTGCGTCCAGTGTAAGGGCACTCTTCAAACAAGTCTGAAACGTGGTATATCGTAATGATAGCATCAAACCATCCTAAGGTATCTGCTGCTCTCAAGTTCTCCACCCAAAGAATCGATTTGGACATTCGTAAAAACGTACATACGATTTTAATTTGTAATTTCAACAAAAAATCGTTGGTCGCATCAATAAACTGTTTGCCTTGAATAGGCAAAAACACTGGACTAAACACATAAAGGCCTTCTTCCGGTTGTCTTATGAATTTGCTGATACTCTTTAGCTTTCTGACAATTCGCCTCATGAGCCCATTGCTGGTTGTTACTGCTAGTAAGTCCGAACTAAAAGGATTTATATAGAGAACCTTATTCCTCTTGGCTAATCTTCGCATTATATGGGTTGTGCAACTGGGGTTCATGCCCCACCAGTCGCTTGGTCCAAAACAAACTATGTTGAAGCCTTCAATCATTGCTCGACTCTGATGGAGTGATACATGAAACAACAGGCTTAATCTTACCGCTGAGAGTTCTTTTTACAGCCTTGACCTGTCTGAGGTCTACCTTCAGTTCAGTTGGCAGGTATTTTGTGATAACACCTTTAATCCTTTGCAGTTCGCTGTCCTCAAATTCTCTGGTTGGAACATATTCGATCGTTAAATGGTCAATCGCATCTTGTATGACCTGACTCTCACCAATGTGCTCGATACCACCGATAACATATAAAATCTGGATAATCAATGTAACACCCATGTGTTTGCCGGACGACGTTCTTATAACGTCACCTTCCCTACCATTAATAGACTCGACAACTTGAAAATGGCGATCGCAAGAACAAGCGGTATTTGACCTAACAACCACATCTCCCATATCATATCTTATTAACGGCATCGCCATGTTCCAAAATCCTGTGGAAACAACTTTGCACCGGTTCCTGTCAGATTCATCAATGGGGATTAGTTCTGTTAATCCATATTCGGGGATAATGTGATAATTGCCACATTCACAAGTGTGGATGTAACATACACGTTCGGCACTTCCATAAAAGTCGAATACTTTGCATCCAAAAGCTTTCTCAATAGCTTTGCGCATTGATTTCGTTAAAAGTTCTGACGTTGTAAGTACTGCCTTCAGGTTCAATCTAATGCTTGAATCCAAGCAACTTTTTGCAAGAAAGCCAATTGCAGAAGGATAACCAATTAAGGCTTTCACCTGATATTTTTTCATGATATGAGCATATTCTTTGGTGGTATCAATGGAAAGATGATGGGTTGAAAGTATCAGCTCGTTCATTATTGGATCATAGGTATATAAAGGTCCCTTTTCTTGGTCTGCTCTTGCAACCACCCTGCTCATAAGATATGCGCACGTATCCCAAAGACCGATTCTGGCCCAATCCCATTGGCGTCGCACGAAGGCGTGCTCGTTTCCTATAGAGAACAAGTTTCTATAAACGGTCATTGGGGTGCCGGTGCTGCCACCTGTACGGGCCTTGTGTAAAATCCACTTTGGGTATTTTGTTGAAATGATTGAATCACCTGCCTTGAGCACATCCTGTTTGGTGAGGATTGGAAACTGCTTGATATCTTCGAGACTCTTTATGCTTTCGGCCTTTATTGCTCTTTCATCCATCAGGCGGCGGTAGAACGGCACGGAATTATAGCAATGTCTGACAAGTTTTTTGAGCAGTCTCAACTGGATTTCCTGCAGTTCAGATAGGCTGAGCCATTGTGTTTTTGCCAGCCATTTACGCCGAAACCAGAATGGGCCGGCGAAACGCTTGACAAATAATGTTGCTGCACCTTTTGCGACGACTTTGTAATTCATAATTTATCTTCTATTGAGGAGCGTATTATCGCCTTCGATTATGAAAAGAAGCAAGTTTTAATCCAGATTCTCCAGAGTGGATTACGTTTCAGCGGCAGTTTAGCTGCCAGTCGGCAGAACCAAATTCTGTAATAAAATAGGTCAAGGAGCGATGCTAAAGCACGAAAAATAGAAACTTTAATCATCGAGGACAACTTATTTCGGATAATGTAAAGACTTCTACATGGATAAAGTGCTCCTCCAAGCCGAAGTTTATGTTCATATCTGCCTTGCATACTGTCGATAGACTTAACGCCTTCAGTTAATGCCTTCTTCGCTTGTTCACAGAAAACCACCCTTCCTAAACTTATCTTGGTGAGGTCTTCTGCTGTGGAACGGGCATTCAGAAACTCAAAGTATCGATCTCCAAGTTTATAGTTATACTCATAACCGAGACTTTGGTTGCCTGATGTAACTTCGAGAAGGCGCAGTCGGTCGCGTATTAGCTGAGCAACAGCCACTTCTTTATGAAAAGCTCGTGAACTGGGCCAATCACCAAAATGCCCCAACTTGCCTATACTTTGCCAATATGACTGGTGCATTTCGACGAAGCCTTCAAATATTTGGTCAAAATCGTTTACCGACGCAAAAGCTGATGTGAGCGGTATTTTATCAGGTTGCAACGCACTATAGCTTCGTTTGATATCCCAGCGTTCGCCTTTCTTAAGACTTGCCAGATAGTCGTCCCATTTGTTAGGAAGAAGGAAATACGTCTGGTCACATTTAGTATTGCTCAACATAGTGTGCTTGTTAACAAGTGATTCCCGGAAGGTAGTTTCCAGATCTTGACGGTGTTCGAACAATCCGGCAAGAGGACCTATGTGAATTATGTCCCATCTATATCTTGAAATCGAATTGAAAAACTCGCGAACGACATGTTTGAGATGTTTGCCATCGATTGGCAGGCTAAACTGAGCAATGGTAAAGTCAGAGCCGACGATTTTGACGGCGCGGACAAAAACAGGTCCTAACCAGATTTTCTCGAAGAATAAAGGAATTATGCCTAATAATTCGTTGTTGATGCGGAAAACAAAAACCCTCAAGGTGCGATTTTTGCCGTAGTATTTCCACCATATTCGGCACCAATCGTAAGTGAGGAAGATTTCGCCTCCAACTGATTCGACGAAGTTGTCCCATTCCTGCTGCATTGGGGCAAGCTCATCGAAGCTATCAAATATGTCAACTTTGAGATTGCTGGGTGTGGGGGACGAGGGGGTTACGTCTTTACTCTGTGACATTGTATTTTGAGTATTTGTCAGTTTGCCTGTCATTTTGGTTATGGATTTATTTTTTCAGGAGACGATAGGTCCGTTCAACTGCGTGCCAGATTTTTTTAACAGTAGAGTTTTCACATATTTCGAAAGCCCCTATGTGGACAGCTTCATTGCCGCCTGTTCTACGCTTGAATTCATAGACGGAAGGATTATTCTGGGGATCGATGCCACCGAGGTCATATCTTTTCATTCCGCAGCGCCTGCTGTTGCAAAAGGCTGTCCAGTAAGTCAGAAATGATGAGCCACATTCGAGGGCCTTTTGAGTATTTGCTGCGAGAATATCGACTGCGGTGTCTCCTAAATTGCTTGTGGCAAGTGCTGTAGCGGGGCTGCCATCAAAGTAGGCTATGGTGACAGTCAATTTTTCCTGTGATGAAAGCATCGGTTGAGGTCGGCTGAACTCTTTGGGGTCAAGACCCTTAAAACTTTTTCGTTTTATCGCGGCCCAGTATAAACTTTCCAATATGTTAAAGTATTCGTTATTTGAGGATTGTTTGATTTCGATTTTGGCTGACTGTGCTTTTTTTAGATTGCGTCGCCAGTTTCTATCCAGTCTGGATTTGAGGTCTTCCTCCGAGCCTTCGAGGTAAAAGATAATAGTGCAGTAGGGTGGCACGTAGGGTATGGGTTGGAAGCCGCAGGATTGGAGCATTTGTGCAACTTCTAAACCAGTTTCATCGTTGAAAATATTGGGGACGACTCGCAGGATATTTACTTTGGTGCCGAGGTATGCCTCGCGCATTTTTTCGAGTGCTGCTGCATTACATTTTAGTTTGCCATCTTTTCCGCGAAACAGAGGTCCCCACTGTATATAGCCAATTTTAAGTCCGAGGGGTTTTATTTTTTTTATGCGAACCTGGCCCATTGTTGCCACCTGGCCGTTTTCATTTTTGATGACGAATCGGCTGACTTGCTGGTTGTCATCTTCGGCGCGGGTTTGCTGATATGGCCAGGTCTGGTATATGCTGTAATCGGCAAAATTACCGGCATATTGTTCCCAGTCTTGATTAGTTATGTTGTCGATGAGGGATATATGAGCCATTTTGTTTGCTCGGGATTTTAGGGTTTTAATAGTTTTCTTTTAATGTTTCTTAAAGAAACCAATACTTGATATGCGCCGCCGACTTTAAGCTTAAATTGAAACAGGCTATCGCGTGGAGAGACAGCGATGCGACCCAGTTGTAGAGGGTCTGATGAATTATTCACAATAGCAGGCTCAATAGTGAAGCCTAATTTATAGCCTGTTTGTTTAGCGGCGTTACAAACTTTTGGGTTGCACTCTCCGTGGGGGTAACTGATACCGTTAACTTCTCTTCCAAGCATTTTTTCCAATGCCGATTTCGAGTTCGATAATTCGACCTTTAGGGCGTTATCATCTAATTCAGTCAATACACGGTGGGAGACTGTATGCGAAAGAAGCTCAAAGCCGTTTTGATTGACTTCCGTCAGTTGTTTTTCGCTCATCACAATATCGTTTTCATATTGAGAAGTTTGAGGAATATTCCATCTTGGTGGTTGACCAAGATTGCCGGTGGGAACAAAAATCGAGGCCGGCAATCCGTGCTCTTTTAACACCGGCAGGGCGTTTTCAAAAACGCTTACAAAGGCATCGTCAAACGTTATTGCAACAACCGGATTGTCTCCATTGATGGATGCTGTGAGTATTTCTGATGCCTTAACTACTTTGCATTTATCTGCCAGGTAGGAGATTTGCTTTTCAAAATTACCAATGTCCTGTTTTTTTACAGAGTGGTAGAACAATACAATTCGGCAGGGTTTTTTTCGTGCCACAAATACAGCATAAATGGCTGCCAGGGCTGTCTTGAGTATCTGTTTCATATAAACAGGTATTTTTCGAGCGGTATTCTACTTTTTATGGTTCAAGGCCGAAGGCACAGTATTTGAACGCGACCCACTGCTTCTGTTTTTCCTTCAAGTCGGGGGCGACATTCTGTCGAGTAATGCTTTTTCCAAGCAGTCTCACAATAACGGCGAGATATCGACAGCCGCTGTAGAACGCCATCAGCAGACGCGCAAGGATATACTGGATTGTGCCATAGTGTTTTTTGAAAAAGAGCAGAGTGCTTTTTTTCATTTGGACTTCCAATTGCAATTCTTTTGTTTTACTGCTGTGTCCGCCTCCGCCGGGATGAAGTATCATTGCGCCGGGCCAGAACAGCATTTTCCAACCGGCTTTTGCGAATCGATAGCACCAGTCGGTTTCTTCGCAGTAGAGGAAATAATCCTCATCCATTGGCCCAACCTGACGGATAGCTTCAGACCGCACGAGCATAAACATCCCTGAAACGACATCGACCTGGCGTTCGCTGTCCCGCTGCCACCATCGCATATCTTCGCGGCCGAAGAAGCGATTGTATTTGAAGATTCTTGCCAGGCCGGTTGAGCGAAGGAAAAGGTTGAGCAGGCTGGGAAATTGGAAACAGGTCATCTGTATTTTATCGGGATTGTCCCTGACCTGGCAGCCAACGACGGCTGCCTGTGGATGCCGGTCGGCATAGCCGACGGTCTTCTCGATAGCTTTGTCACAACTAATTATGTCGCTATTCAAAACCAAGACGTATCTACCCCGGGCAATTCTTATTGCATCGTTGATGGCTGCTGCATAGCCGCGATTGTTTTGCTCGACAGTCAAAATAACTGCGGGAAACTCTGAGCGGACCATTTCTGCTGAGCCATCGGTGGAGGCATTGTCAACAACGATAATTTCGTAGCTGACATTTCCGGCCTGCTCGTAAATCGAGTTAAGGCAGCAGCGGAGAAGGTCTTTTGTGTTCCAGTTGACTACAACTACTGATACGTCCAATTTGTGTGTCCTGAATTTATTTATTCAATAGTTCTGAAACGGTCAGAACTTGCATACGCGACTGTTTTGCGGTTGTGATGGCAACCTGGATTGCTTCGAGGATAAGGCTCTCAGCTCCGGCTTCATTTTCGGCACGGTCGAAGTCGTGTGCCAAAAAGACTGTTCCGTGATTTCTATTCACAATGTCGGCGGTTTTCTGGGGGTCAATTGAATCCAGCCAGGTGTCCCCTAAATCTGAAGACCAATAGACAATAGGCGCTCTGCGGGCTAAAAGATAAAGAAGACAAATAAGATTTAACCTTCCTCTGGGAGGTCTGAATGGATAGGTGCTGCGATTAACGCCTAAGGCCAGGTTAATTGTCTGCCAGCCGAGTTTTATATCTTTCAATGCACGAATGGGTGAAGTGGTCCATTGGTCTAAATGGTCGTAACCGTGCGAACAAATTTCGTGACCTTCGTCAAAGATTTGCCGGGTTATCTGTTTGTATTGAGCTACGTTTCTGCCGAGCAGAAAGAACGTTGCTTTAGCGCGGTGCTCACTTAGAATGCGCAAAATTGCGGGGGTTAATCTGCTGCCTGGTCCATCATCGAATGTGAGAACTAAGGCTCTGGCCTTAGATGCTTTTTTTGCGAGCGACATTTTTAAGTATCTTGCGTAGAAAGAGGGGACTGCGAAATAGAGCGCGACAAGGACAAATAAGGTAAGGCCAAATAGTATAAAAATCGTGATGATTTTAATTCACCTCCTGATTATCCGCAGGGGCAGCTCTTTTCCGCAGCAGGGCACGCCAGTGTCTTTTAACCCAGTTATATACACCTGCTTTGGTAACAAGATAATTAAGTGCGCTGGAAGCAGCCGAGGTGCTTGTGAGAGCCAGATTCAAAAGTATTGGGTAAAGGCGAGGTGCAAAAATATATATTGAAGATTCCGGCCAGGAGACGTTTCCATACCTTTGCTTGTATGCGGCGTCGCCGAAGCCATAATCATATATGTCAACACCGCCCTCGTGGTTGAGGTCTTCAAAGATTTTCAATTGAAGTAATATCCCGGGGCTATAGGCTTTCCAGTGGGGATTAAAGCCCGCATGTTCAGCAAAATACACATTGCCATAAACGCAACCTACCTCGAAAGCAACTGGTTCACTGCCGGCGTATAGCAAGTAAGCCCGCAGCCACTTGTCTGCTGCTGCCTGTTCCAGCAAAGAACGTGTCAAAGGGTTGTTAATAAATCCTACTTTTAGGCCGCGATGGTATGTTAAAGCATATATCTGGGAGGCAGCATTTATGAAATGCTCCAGTTCTTCCTTCTGGTGATAACAGACAACCTTGACAGGGCCGCCACCGGCTTTCTCCAGGTTTCTGCTGCAGCGAGCCAGGTCACGCTGCTGTTTTTTTGAGATTAGCTTGCCAAATTCCTGCTCACTCTTGGGGATGAATGTCTGCCAGTGTAACTGGGATTTCGGAAGATGGCCCCGACACAGGAATGACGGTAGATTTGTGGCAACACTAAATATGGGTGAATCTGTTTTAAAGCCGTTGAAAAATACAGTATCAGCGTCGCCATTTTTGAGACTGTTTAGCAATGTCTGTATCAGCAATTCTGTGACATCAGAATTGAGTTGTCCTATAATTCCGCCATAAACAACTGCTATGCAACAAATGGAGGGATTAAATAAAGTTTTATAGCCAAGTTTGCAGGGCAAACGGATGTTTTCAATTCGACCTATGAGCATAGCCTGCGGCTGGCTATTGTTGTGCAAAAGCATAATGTAGGGTTCAATCTTTTGTTCTGCGGAACTTATCGTTGATAGGTATCTATCAATGTCAGCGTTGGGTTTTGGGGAATTTTCATTTTGTTGCATTTTTTCCCATATTGGTCGGATTGCCTCAATCTGTTCGATGCTTCTTGCGATGGTTATTTTCGAGTTGTTATAGTTTTTCTGACAGTTGTGCATAAGGTATGTTTTGTTAGCAGAGTTTCTCTTCTGTTCGGTTCTGTTCAGATAGCATTTTTGTGTAGATACAGGAGACAGGCGTTTGGACTGTGCAGACAAAACCGGTTTGCTCATATAGATTGCGTGCAGGTTTATTGATCGAGCCAACGCAAAGTTTTAAAGCCGACCGTTTGAGCTCCTTAGCATAGTTTTCACAGAAGCGGAGCATATATTTAGCCAAACCCTGGCGCCGCATAACGTCGGATACAGCGATAAGCTCAATCCAGATAGATTCGCCTGCTTTCAGGGTAGTTAAATTGTGTTGGTCAGGCGGGCTGTTGTGACTACGGTTGAGAAAGTTAGCTATCCTGTTGCAGATTTTGCGAAACACTATTGTTGGGCAAATGGCTAAGGCGAGCATCCTGGTAAGCATAGGGCCATCGCGTTTGGGTCTTTCTATCCGCCAGAGGCCCTGGTCGGTTATAATGATACAGAACCCTGCTATTTTGTTATCTTTCGAGCAAACCCAGATTTCACTCGAGCGGGAGACAATAGCAACGGTCAACCACCTTGTCGCTAAGAATCTCGGTCCTTGCCAACGAATGCTGTCCAGAAAGCTGTCGCGACATATAGCAAGCAGAGGTTCCATATCGTTTGGGGCTGCCCGACGGATGGTTACTTTGTTGAATTCGTTAGCAATGCCCGGCATAAACTTGTTGCTCAGATGGTTCTGTAAAAGTGAGGAGTAATCTGCAACCATAATTGCGAGGTCAAACATTCTTAAATTAAAATTAGTTCATATAATCGTTTCGGGGTATGTGCTGCTGGAATCTGGCATCTAAAAATTTTATAAGTTTCGGATTAATCGGTTGAGCTAAGTGGAAAGGGACTCCTAACATTTCATACATAGCGCTAACAATGGCAAACGTCAGATAAAGGAGCATATGTATCTGGCCGAAGTAAGTGACCCCGATGAAAGAGACGCAATGTCCGATGATTGATACGCAGATACCCCAGGCCAGCCACTGTTTATCAGATGTAACGTTCTGCAGGGAGTATCTGCCCGTTGTTCTAACAGCCATTATTAATAGTAACACAAAGAGAATTAGTGTTATCAATCCGCCGCGTATTGCTTCGAGGCAGTATTGGTTGGTGATATCGTGCATTCCAGCACCCCAATGAAGGATGCTGCGGGTTCCGACTAAAGCCCATTCTGAGAAATGTTTGATGGTTTCGTTGATTGTCTGGTATCTGTGCCAGCCGGTAGAACCGCCGACAATATTTATTCGAGCCAACAGGTGCCATACCGGGGCTCTCATTACGATGTGCAGTGCCACTGTTAGCCCGCATAGCCCCAATGCTATATATCGGCCATATCGGCGAAGGCTAAATATCGATAGGAATATGAGGTTTAGAATCAATGTGCCGTAAGGAGTGCTGGACCTGGTAGCTATGACCATAAAGACCGCTGCAGCGACGCTGAGCCAGTATATTGATTTCCATCGGTTGGCTGCTGTAAGAGCGATGAATATGGGGACGAGGTTGGCCCAAAATACGCCGAACATAATGGAATGTGGAAAAGACGATTGGCACCTAAACCTGCCTTCTCGAAGAACTGTTCGGACTGTACCTAAGAGGATGAAAGGATTTCTGCCTGTTGTCCATTCGACGGCGGTTAAAGGAGCCAGCAATACGGCACAGACGGCGAAGAGCTTAAGAATGGGTACGATGTCATTCCACGAACGGATGCGTTGCCTAAAAAGGTAGTATAAGCCGACAATATCGAATAAAATACCGGATTCGTAGATAACCGCACTTATAGTGAGCTGTTGGGCTATAAATGCTGCTGCTCCGACAATAGCCCAGACGAATAATAGCTTGTCAAATTTATTCCAGGTGATTTTTTCATATTCGTTGCGGATGAGGACTCGCAGAATGCCGGCCACGATGAGTATACGAAGCACAGTGAAGTCTAAATCCATAATAATTACTCGCTGGTCGGCCGGCACAAAACACGTTGCGAGAACATAGGTAGCTAAAAAGTACTTGCGCGGCAGGGCAATCGTTAAGATTGCTAAGATAACAGTAATTATTATTGTTGCAGAATTAATCATTAGCGCCTGGTTGTATGAAGAAACTTTTTGGATAGTATTCGGCAAGCTGTGCCGAGAGGCAAACGAATCTTACCAGTTATGTTTAAGGCACGCCAGTTTGCAAATAGCGAGAAGCCCTGCAGACGAGGGATAGGTGTCCGCATCATTCGCATAGTTAGCAGTCTTGCCCAGATGGTTCGTCTGCGGTTAAGCAGGGCTTTTTGTGATTTTGGCAGTATGGCTGGGTCAAGAGGTTGGGCTTTAATATAGCCGGCTTGTAAAGCATCGTGGAAGAGCCTTTTGCCTGTATGTGTTCTGATTAGGATTAGGGACCAACCATCTCCGTTAGTTGCTTGGCGGTGCCAGGCGTCGCCACAGGATATGTCGGCGAATTCGCCGGTTGAATCCGGACACAGTTCACATCTGCATTGTCCATAGTGACTGAGGATGTTACCCCAGGCATGGCTATAGGCCATCTGGCGAATTGTGTTATTATCAGATTCGACTTTGGCAGTGGTCATACCTGGCCAGCCATAGCCGCGATAGATAAGTTCGTAAACCTGGTCAGGTGCGAGGCCCATTGCTTCAAGCAGAGCTTTAGTTCCCTGCGATGTCGGCGTGCCGGCGCAGAAGATGCTGATAGCCAGGCCGATTTTGGTATTAAGCGCCGGACTAATCATCTGGGATTTTCGCAGGGCTGCAATATCACAGGGCTTGCCGATGAAGACGCAATTTCCATCGGCCTGCTCAATCCAATCGAGTTTTTCGCAAGGGGCCGCTGGGGAATAACGCGAACCGGTGCAGGATAGCAGGTCGTCTCTATTACGACTAAGGAAGGGGACATTTTGCCAGCAAGGTTTTGGTTTAGCACGTATCTGCAGGGCGCCTGTTATTTGCATGTGTTGGATGCAGAAAAGGGCCAGTGCAGAAGTTGCGCCGCCGGAAGCGGCCTTGAAACGGATTTCGGGGTCGGCTGCATAGCCTTCCCATACTTCCAGCACCGGTCCCCAGGATTTTCTAAGCTGTGGTATTGTTTCTTTGGAAAAAGGGCTGTGAAGTAATTCTATGCCGGGGCAGACTTTCAGGCATAAGCCGCAGGTTTGGCATTTTTGCTTATCGACGGTAGGTCGTAAGCCCTGGTCTAAAATATCGATAAGGGAGATGGATTTCTGGGGACAGGCCCAAACGCAGGCACCACAGCCCATACACAGTTGCGAAGTAACTACTTGCTCAATAGTTTGGAGTTTTTTATTTGTCATAAGATGTCTTCAAACAGGTTCAGGATTTTTTTTTGCACTTCGGGAATAACGAGCTTAAGGTGGTCTGAAATTATTTGACGCTGCTCAAAGGCTTTGGTTATGGTAGTTAGGATTTGGTCGGTTTCGAGCTGGCGCATATCTATTGCGAATTGCTGGATGCCGATTGTTTCAAATACGCCATAAAATTTTTTACTGTAACCGAGGCCGACGGCTGGGATGAATTGGGAAAGTGCCTCGATACAGGAGTGCATTCGAGAACCGATGAAGAAATCGCACAGGCCAATGATGTATTTGCTTTCGTTGTGGTTGAATTGGCCTTGCACCAGAAATATTCTGTTCGCGTATTTTTCGCTTGCTGACTTATACACAGTCAGGCAGACCTGCGGGTCACTTTCGACCTCAAGCTCAGGAGGAGGAAATACGTGCGGGACGAGGAGTATAGCCGTGTTGTCATACTTCATAAGCAGGTCTATGACGGCGTCGATAGTCTTTCGGTAATCGCTTTTGAGGCCGAACATATTATTTCTTGTGTAACCACCGTTATAAAGCAGGCCGCTGATGTTAAGGCCGACAAGAACGGCATTTTTAGTTTTGATATTTTTTAATGTTGCTGTGTCGATGTGTTTAGGTTCGGATGGGTCGAGAACAAAACCAACATCCGGCAAACATTTCACTTTTTTGTTTGCGTTAGAGTAATTCAAGAAATTATGTAGATATTCAATACTTGCTTTGTCTCTTGAGTAGATTGCGGCGGCACGTTTCAATATATACCTTGCGAGAAGTCTGGATATTCTTGAGTTAAACGGCCCGTATGTCTGCGGAAGCAAAACAAATTTTTTACCAAATTGAATGTGTAAGAATTTAGATAAGAACACGATGATAAACCTTCGCAGGCCATAAATGTCACTGAAACTATCGCCTCCTGTAATATCTGCTACAAGGTCTGTTTCAATTATCTTTTGGAGGAATGGATTTCGTTTCATCAATGCTTTTTTAAGCCGGCTGAAAGGTGCGAGCTTTAGCAATAGAGCATACATCAGAAGCGTGCAAAAATGATTGGGCAAAAATATATTTTTGGAGAACCTTATGGGTAGTTCGTATATCGTAACGTTTTTTCCTGCCATTTGGAGCTGGGATTGGCCGGGTTGCCGTTCACTGTCGAGAAGAGCTACCTCGGCGTCAGGCCACTTATGCAGGATACATTTTATGCTGGCTTCTGCGAGGGTGTTGACTCCGAGATTGCCGGTGTCGAAAGAAGCGCCTAACAAGGCTATTTGGATTTTTGAGTTATTCATTGCCATCAATGACAGCTTATATTTATCGAGTTCGATATCGGAGTTTTTAGCGTCCAGGCAAACCGAGCAATACTTTAGTGGCTCTGAAGGCGGTTCTGAGGCGTCTGCGCCAGCCGCGGTAATGTCGGGGATTAAGCGAAGCTTTCTGAACTATTATTGCGGACCTCTTGAGCTGCGTTTGCCACTGGGCGAGTGTCTTGACATTATTATTTTTGGCCGAAAAAGGGATGTAACGCTTGAAATCCTCATCGGTTCTTAACAGACTATGAGGAGACCTGGGGTCGTCCATATGCTCCATATAGATTAAAGGATAATACCAGCCGTTGACCCATCCTGATTCAGCGAGTTTGTGGCAGTAGCCCGGGTGTCCTTCGTTTGGCTTCAGTAAGCCGCCGGTTTCTAAGCACTTGCGTTTCATCATTACGCCGGAACCCTGCACCCACAAATTTTGCAGCAGTTGATGGCCGCGTGAAAATTGTTTTATTTTTTTGCGAGATAAGTCGTATCGGAAATCTTCCGGTTGGAAGTGCCAGCAGGCAATGACTCCAAACTCCGGCACATCCTGGTGCGCCTGGCGGAGCTTCTGAGCCCAGCCGTAGGGCATAAGACAGTCGTCGTCAATGACAGAAAGGTATTGTCCCTCAGAATTACTCCACAGCCAGTTGATTGGCTCTATCCTTATCTTGTTTTCGAGACTGTGGTGAAATTTGTATAGGCGTGGGTGATTTAGCATAGAACGGACAACTTCCAGGGTTTGTTGGTCGTTACCATTGTGCCATATCCACATTCGCATTGTCTGGTCGCAGGTGGCAAATAGTCGCTCGAGCGTTAAACGCGTGTATATAGGCCGGTTGTAGGTAATTAGCAGGATGTCAATATCTTCGTTCTCGCTCATTCTGCGCACTACAGTTATTCGAAATTACCAATAATAAAGACCAGATTGATTTTCATTAGGCCTCCGTCCAGACTACAAGCTCTCTCGTATCTTTGAAACCGCGAGTGCCAGATTGGCTGATTTATGTGACAAAGGAGTTAAATTGAAAAAAAGTCAGGTGAAGGTAGAATTAAAAAGGACAATAAAAAGATAAAAAAATTAAAATTTAGGGGGTTTTTGAGAAAAATTTTGAAATTGGGGTAGTTGGCGTAGCATAAAGCGATGATATTATAGGACATATTTGTTTTTATCGTAAAAATGAGGGTAAAAATGAGCACTTTTTTGCACTTTTTTGTCAAAAATTAGCAACTTTTAGCACTTTTTTGCAAAAATGAGTTACTTTTTGAGCAGTTTTTGAGCGGTTTTTTAACACCAAGACACGAAGGTAAAATACACAAAAGCAACAACAGATTACGCAGATTAACACAGATTATTAGCCACGAAAAGGCCTTATCTATATCATTTTTCATAAAGCATGGATCTTTGCCTTGCTGTCACCGTATGCACATACTCAGTCATAAAGAGCGTCACCAGGAATCTTGAAAAGCCCGCTTTACAGAACGGAGTTTGCGCCTAAGCACATTGCCTCTAGCGATTCGATAATACCGATGTTCTCTTGTGAGAAAGCTGATTAAATGACCGGCCTTCAGTCCGGTATGAGTAAAAGGCGCTAACTTATGAAAGTCTCGATAATTCCATTGACTTCTATGTATCTCAAGCTCATTATTGAATTCGGCGTGTTGTTCCTGAACCTTCGCCGGAACACTTATCAGTACGCCCATTTTAGCCGCTAGTACGAGCTTAGGTAGTAGTTCCTTTAGGGCTACTTCTTTGTCCATGTGCTCCAGTACGTCAGCCATGAAGATGAGATCATACTCCCATTCCCTCTTGGCAAAATCAAGAATGTTCTCGATGTACATGTTATCGTATACAGCGCGGTGAAGGTCTCCCACGTAATCTGCAAAACCTTCGACGCCATCAATTTGCACAAGCCTATTCAAACGCGTCGGATCTGCTTCATGGTTACGCTCGCGAACTTGCCTGTGACGTAGTTCCAGGTATTCCCGAAAGAGAACTCCATATTTACCATATCCGGTTCCAATATCCAACACACTTCTAGGTGCTAATTCCCATAGCAACCCAATGACCACCGGTATTACTTCAGGACTGCTTGAAGGCATTGCGTCTCTCTCCAAACTACATTAATTGCTCAGTAATGCTTTCAATTCGCAAAGGATGAAAGGCGTGGATTTCATAAGCCTCGGCTGTGACCTATGGTTTATAGGTGTTTGTTTTAGGGGTATTGTTGGGACGTTCATTCATTTTGGATTCCGAGTTTGATAATTTAGTTTTTAATGATAGTGTTTAGTTTCGGGATGCGTGCAAGGAGTGTTCGCACAAAGTATAAACATTCTTTTTTTTCCTCGCGGTTCATTGCGAGAAGGTAGGCGGAAATTGCAAATAGGAGAGTAGAAGTTAAGGCAAAGGGTATGAAAGTCGCCCAATTCTGAATGTATGCAGGCAAGCCCATAGCATAAACAATCACCGTTAATACAAGCAAAATCAGCCAGGGACGCATAATATAGCCGGTATAATATTGTAATAGCTTTATTTGCAGAAGTCGGCAGGTATAGAAGGGAAATATGATACCGCGTATCAGGATCGCACCTATCAGGAAGCCAAGAGCGGTTCCTACCATACCCATTTTCAAGGTCAGTATCAGACTAAGTCCCAGTCCCATTATGCCTTCAATAATGGCGAATGTCGCCTGCGCTGCCTGCCTGCCGGTTCCGCCCAGAAGCGGTCCTATGATTGCCTGAGAACTTTCAATCAGATAACCCGCAGCAAGAACCATCAGAACAAGATGTGCCGCCTGAAAATCCTTTCCGACCCAGATTTGGATGAAGGGAGGCCCGGCTACAAAAATAACAAACATAACAGCGGAACCGAAAATAGCCGTATATTTTGTTCCCCGAAGAAATAAAGAAGCGATGCCGTCAGTATGGTTTTTGCCGTCAAGGTATGCAAAACGCGTCCAGAAGACACGGGCTGGGGCTATCAATACACCGCGAGCATTGAGTATAAGCGTAGTAGGAATTGCGTAAAGGGTAACGGCATCCAAGGATATAAGTTTACCAATAATTAAATGATGTCCTTGCAAGGTAAGCGAGTACACGATTGTGATGATTGTAGTAAGAAGGCCAAAAGATATTAGCATTTTTGCAGTTGAGAGACTAACCAGAGATGGACGCAGATGGATTGTCGGGCAAAATCGCTTAAAAAGAAGCATTATCCAAATCATTGATAAGATAGTGACAGCGAATGTAACGTATCCCATTTGCACCACACCGTATCTCCAATATACGCAGGCAGCGAGGCCTATAGCACGAATCACGGAGATGGCCATAGATACCGAATTAGCGGGGACCCAGTGTTCGTTCGCTCGTATGCAGCCGTCGAATATATAGAAAGGGCACTCAAAAGCTGCTGTTATGCCCAATATCCGGATGAGCAAAGCGAGTTGCGGCCCGCCTTTGTAAAAACGGGCGATGGGTTCAGCCAGTAGTAGTGATATCAAGAGAATGGTCAGACTTGCTATCAGGAATACCGCCATTGCGGTGCTGGCTGTTTGCGAGGCGGCCTTTGGGTTATTGATACCTCTATAGAAAGGGACATATCGCATAATTCCGGCACCGACGCCCAGTCTTAGAAGCCCGTAGTATCCGATAAATGAGTTGACGAGAAACCAAATGCCATACTGCGTTTTTCCAAGATTATTAATCAAGTATGGTATAAGAAGAAACCCGATAACAAGGTTCACTCCTAATGGACCCCAATTGCTGATAGCGTTGGTTAAAAGCGATGGATTGCGCGAAGCAGGGGTTAGGATTGCTTCTGTATTTATGAGATTGTCTTTGCTGGAAATATCAGGCACACTCTGTCCCTGTCGGTTACATCGAGAAGTGGATGTAACTTCTTTTGATAGAGTTAGTTATGTTTCTTTTCGTTATATTGTTTTTATAAGCAAGCTTATTTTATAGTATTGTTTGGCTCAATAATTGGCTTGGCTGCTTTAACATTACCGTTTTCATCAGGAAGAAAATCCAGCAGCAAATCGGTCATATCCTGGGCGGCTTTTCTGGTCGAATTTTCAAGGACGGAGCTTATCTGAACCTGTGCCACATATCTGGCTGGGTTACCGCTGATATTTGGGGTTCGCCAACCTACGCCGGAGAAGACGCTTTCATCAGATGTAAGCTGACCATTGACGATGTAGAAATTCAGGACTACGGTGTCCTCTCGCTCTGGTCCGGGCGTGTGGAAGCGGTGGACAAGGCAGGGCACTTTCCTGCCGCTGTTTGAGATGACCTGCGAGGTGTATGTGCCATCGTGAATCCAGCCGCCTGCCACGTAGCAGACTTGAGGTCTATGGCCAAGCATAGTTCGGGGCCTCGCGGTATAAGCAACATAGAAATTGACCCATTGGTTGTTCAGCTTATTTGTATATAAGCGATTCAAAAAGTCGTCATTTCCTGCAACCTGCTGAATGGTTTGCCTAATCGGGACATCTTTACCGGCCCAGTTGTCGAGCTGTGCAGGGAAATCGCTCAAAGGCACAGGCAGTTTGATGGGAGTATGGGTGACGAGCTTTAGATGAGATGCCATAACGCGGTAGGTTATGCCGGTAGATATTAGCAGGGCAATAGCCAGCAGCCAGACAAGCCATACGTGCATCCTGCCCGCTGTATGGGTCTGGTGATATGTTACGGGCGGTTTCGCCATCAAGTTAAGTCTCACTTGCTCCTTCAAAAGGTATAGCCCCAAAGCATTATTTAGAAGATAAATAAAATCGATTCCTGCATAATTCGTTCTCATTTTTGCCATAATGGTAAGCCGCTCACCGGAGGAACCCTGGAGCACCTCCTCACTTAAGGGCACCACTTATGTAGTATTTAGAGTAATATATTACATATCACACTTTTTGTCAAGGGGCTAATTTTGAAAAAACATCATTTAGCTAATTGGATTTCAAGTTCCTATAATAATAGAGCAATTCGCTAAACAGAAGTTGTTAAAAGGCGTTTTTGGTGCAAATAATTGAGGTCGCATAAAAATTATGCTGATTTTCGGCTACTAATAGGGGGCTTATCGGGGCAATATATGCATTAAATCATCAAAAAGTATGGTTATGTTTGTTTCAGCAAGGAACTATTTATAAAATTTATATGGTGGTATGAGACAGCCCATTTTTGGGGTGGTGAATTTCTATGTCATGTAAAATAAAAGCATTGCGCTTGGAAACTTGTCCGCCGCTTGCCCGCCATCTGTTTGGCGGGTTCGTGTGGCGGAGCGGGCATAGTTATAAGGCCTGTGAAGATCCATTCTCCGTAGTAAAACTACTACGAAGGATGAATCCATCTTTTCGTGCTCCGGCAGGCTTCACCCTGACGAGTGCAATTTTCTTGCTGGCTGGCTGTGTTTTTTATTTTGCTTTTGCAATCAGTTCGGCAGATGCCGCCACCTACTACCTTGACGATGCCAACGGTCTGAACTCCAATCCGGGAACAGAAGCTCAACCGTGGAAAAGTATTGCTCGGGCAGAGCCAAACTGGACTGGTGCTGGGACAAAAGTAACAAGCGGCGATACTGTCTATTTGAAAAATGGTAACTATGGCGGTTTCTACTTGAACAACCTCTCGGCTGATAACACGGCCTGGATACGTTATTGGGCTGCACCCGGGCACACTCCAGTATTGAAAAGAATTTACATATCCAGGTGGTCTAATCCGGTTACATTGAGAAGTTTCTACTGCGACTTTAACAATATAACAATTCAGGAGGTTGACCCCGAACTCGACCCTAACGACCCGGCGACGTGGACGAGCACCATTCTCTGCCGGCTGCAACAAGCAAATTACGTCCATTTTCACAATTGTACCATAAGTGGTTTTAACAAATATACTACCGGCAGAGTAGTTATGGTAGATGGTTGTTCCAACATCATTTTTGAGCATTGCAACATAAAAAAGGGTCAAAATGGAGTTTATATAACTACTTACGGTGCTGACCCAAATGTAAAAATTCTCTACAATCATATTCACGAGATTTCAGGAGGAACTGCGGTTAATACGAGTGGTGAAGGGATATTGTTTGAAGGCAATCACTGCCATGATATGAATAAGGACCAATATGACGATTTTTATCCGTTAGAGGCAATATGGTGCGACCCGAATGTATTTCCTCAAGGCAGTCCTCCAGCACTAATACCTGGAGAAGAAATAGTCGAACGTGGCGATTATCAGGATTCGGGTGGGGGATGGCATTATAATTATGAAGCACACGGCAGAGTCAAGAGTGTCGCGTGGGACACCAGAGACCAGGCTCCGGGATATCCTACAAAAGGACTTTACAATGTTTATTATTATTCAATCTCAGGTTATTTTAACTATTTGCCGGACGGCACTAATGTAGTCGGGCAACAGAGTGGGGTCGTTTTCAAAAAGATTGATTATGAAGAGGGGGTACATACAGGCAGTGTTTTGTCTGTAGCTGCTTCTCATCAGATTATTCGCAATAATATCTTTCATGATATTACCGGCAATGGATTGAAGTTTTATTCGGGTTGGACTACCGATGGTTATCACGATATGGTTGTCGAGAACAACCTTTTTTACGATATTACTAATGGCAATGCTGATTTATATGATATTAGTGGTAAGTTTGTTTGCAGAAATAACACCAATATAGGCTTTCAGTATAATAATAGTCTTTATGTAAGAGATATAACGGATAGATATACTTATGCAAGCGGTTTTGGTTTTCACACTGGGTTTGACGGAACTGGCATTTACTACTATAACAATGTTCACGTAGCAACATATCCACTTCCAGACCCGTGCGGAGTAACGAACAAATACGAAGAAGATTATAATATTTATTGGGCTAAAGGCTTGGATGATAATTTAACTAAAGGTGCACATTCACTTGTAGCATATTGGCAAATTGCAAGTCGTAACCCGCGGGGCTGGCCAAACTATTTTGAGGATATCGGATATGGCACCAATGATAGTTACAATGGTAAAACCGGCCTTAATGTTTCCGGCACTGTTCAGCAGTTACCTTATGATTATGATTATTCTGTTGATGGTATAAAACCATTCTTTGTAAATCCCAGTTTTCAATTTTCTTGGATAAAACCTGAATTTGGTCAGGATAGACACAAGACGTTTGATTTTCATCTATCTGCTGGCTCGCCGGGTGTCAATTTTGGAGCTTATCGAGTAGCCACCTACGCTGAAGTTCTAAGTGGGGTGGTGACGGAGCCAAGTCAGCCTCCTGATAGTTTAGGTTCTTTGGGGCCTGATGGTTTTATTCGCGATGATGGGCCAAGACGAGATAGTACTCATCACAGTGTTGGTTGTTATGAGTATGCTCCGGCAGATGTTAATAATCAGCCGCCAGTGCTGAATGAGATTGGTAACAAATCGGTTAACGAGAATTCACTTTTAACTTTTGCGGTAAATGCTACCGATGGGGATGGAGACACAATAGCGTACTCGGTTGAGAATTTGCCGAGCGGGGCGACATTTGCCGGCCAGACATTTAACTGGACGCCTACTTACAGCCAGGCCGGCAACTATACGGTTACTTTTGTTGTCAGTGATGGTAAGGCGCAGGATTCAGAGACAATCACGAT